>Ga0316207_10002405_pt1 | contig 19353 bp, 14 predicted proteins | sample 6weekpyrite_MG_FD_204943 | JGI IMG/M metagenome (GOLD analysis project Ga0316207, IMG submission 204943) | Microbial mat bacterial communities from mineral coupon in-situ incubated in ocean water Damariscotta River, Maine, United States -... | ecosystem: Environmental > Aquatic > Marine >...
TGGTGGTTCCGATTATGCCGCAGTGAATAAAGCTTCTGCTAAAGCTGTAGAAATACAACATCAAATAATAGATAAACAATACACAATTCGAAATGAAGTGAGACGAGCGGTTCGTATGCTGGACGAAGCGATTCAACGTCAACATGTAAAACAGCAGGCAGAACAACAATCAACGGAAGCTTTGCGTATTCGCACTTTACGTTACGAGCAAGGTTTGGAAAAAACAAATGACCTTCTTGATTCTCAGGCACAGTTAGATGTTTCTCGAGCAGAATTTATTAGAGCTAAGTATAACGTTACTCTCGCAAGAGTGACCTTATTACTCACGGCAGGAAAACTAAATCTAAAGGATCTCCAATAATGAAAATGTTTACAAAACATGCCCTTCTCGTGTTTTTATTAAGCTCAGGTCTGATCGCATGTAGTGATAGTAATGTTAGTGTTGAAAAGAAAAAAACTGCTGTCAAGGTAGATATTTTTAGTATAAAAAAAGAATTGATCAATGAATATTACTCTACAAGCGGAATTATAACATCAGATCATCGTGTAGAAGTGAGCTCGCGTTTATCTGGTTATATTCGTAATATAAAAATACGTGAAGGTAGCAAAGTAAAAAAAGGAGAAATTCTTTTTCGTGTTGACCCGGTTGATGCTAAACAACAACTGGCTCAGGCAAAAGCAGATTTAAATAATGCAAAAATTGATCTAACTCGTTATCAGAGCTTGCTTGCTGATAAAGCGGTAACGCAACAACAATTTGACCAAATTAAGTTACGTTATGATGTTGCGGCATCAAAAGTGACTCAGGCACAGAATCAACTTGGTTATGCGGTAGTGCGTGCCCCCGTTGACGGAATTATTGTAAAAAAACATCTTAATGTTGGTGATTTAGCTTCTCCAGGTTTGCCTATTTTAACTTTGGAAGATCCTTTGCATCTTCTTGTTAAAACTTATGTATCGGAAAAACACATCGCATCAATTAATGATAATGATAAAGTTAAGCTTAATATTTCTTCTATTAAACAACCTTTGATGGGTGAAGTGCGGCAGGTAGTAGAAGTCGCAGATGTTAATAGTCATAAATTTCTGGTAAAGGCATCTGTGCCTACACATAAAGACATTCGTCCGGGTATCTTTGTTGAAGTGTATTTTACGGTAGGTCAGCAAGAAAGTTTGTTACTGCCAACGTCAGCATTAATAAAACGTAATGGTTTGGATGGTGTCTACATTGTTGACGATAATAATATTGCTCATTACCGCTTGCTGCGTTTAGGCCAGCAACTGGGTGAACGCATTGAAGTAGCCGCAGGTTTAAAACCTCAGCAACGCGTGATCAATAATCCTCCACCTTCAATCTCGACGGGTACACTTGTTGTTGCCAGCGGTAATGCGGATGAGTGAGCAATACGAACAACTTAATATCGCCGGCAAGCTTGGCAAGGTTGCAATGGGCAGCAACCTAACACCGATCCTTAGTATATTAATTTTAATTATTGGTGTGTTAGCTCTTATGATCACGCCACGCGAAGAGAATCCGCAAATTGATGTGCCTGCTGCCAACATAATAGTACATATGCAAGGTGCCAGCCCCGAGGAAATTCAGAACCTTGTGATTCGACCATTAGAAATGCTTTTACGTGAAATGACCGGTGTTGATCATACTTATGGAACATCATTGAATGCGATGGGCATAGTAACAGTGATGTTTAAGGTGGGCGAAGACAAAGGTCAGAGTATGGTGAAACTCTATGACCGTGTTATGCAAAACATCGATCGTATTCCTCCAGGCGCATCGCAACCTATGATAAAGCCTGCTGATGTCGATGATGTTCCTGTTTCGGTTATTAATTTGGCTTCAAAAGAACTCGATGGCCTTATGTTAAAACGTTTGGCAGAGAGAGTAAGAGAGCAACTTGCACCACTTGAAGGGATTTCTGTGGTTGATATTGTTGGCGGTCGCGATCGCTCGGTACGTATTACAATTGATCCGGTGCGTTTAGCAGCTTACAAGATACCTCTTGATTCGTTACATAAAGTTTTAAGCAGCGCTAATGTGGGAGGACCGGTTGGACAACTCGTGTCTAACAATCATGTTAGTCGTGTTTGGTTGGATGGTTATTTACAATCGGCCAGTGAAGTCGGACGTCTGCTTGTTGGTCAAAGAAAAGAACAACCTGTTTATCTCAGAGATGTTGCTGATATTGTTGATGGTAGTGCTGAGCTTGATTCGATACATCGTATGGGATTTGGTAAAGCATCTAATCATATTTCTCAAGGTGAACCTGAATACAATGCGGCCTCAATCGCATTATCAAAAAAACGTGGTACTAATGCAGTTTTCGTAACTCAACGTATTGAAAATAAACTCGATGAACTTAAGGGAGATTTTATTCCTGATAATGTTCTTGTAACCATCGCACGTGATTCTGGCAAGAAGGCAAATTCAGCAGTTAATCTTTTGGTTGAGCATTTAGGTATTGCTATCGTATCGATCATTATCATCATGTTGCTTTTCTTAGGCTGGCGTGAAGCATCGATTGTTACCATGAATATCCCTTTAATTTTATTTATTGTTTTAGCGGTTGGTTTTTTTGCCGATCAGACTATAAATCGAATTACATTATTTGCTTTGATCTTAGCCTTAGGATTATTAGTAGATGATGCCATTGTTGTTATAGAGAATATTCACCGTCACCTCCGTCATGGAGCCAAAGATTTAAAAGACAAAGCAAACATTATTATTCGTGCGACGAATGAGACGGGTAAGCCAACCATCATTGCTACCATTGCTGTTATCTTTGCTTTTATTCCAATGGCTTTTGTTACCGGCATGATGGGGCCTTACATGGGACCCATCCCATTTAATGTTCCTATTGCCATGGGGGCATCGTTGATCATTGCATATATGCTTACCCCCTGGATTGCAATTCGTTGGCTACCTTCATCGATGCCTGATAAAACGATGAATGAAAAAGATGAAGATTCCAATGACTGGATTCATAATTTATATATGAAGTTTGCCGTACCATTGGTTGATAATAAAAAACAACGACAAGGCTTTTGGATTGTTGTCCTTGTTTTATTTATTGCTTCTTTACTTCAGCCCGGCTGGCAGTTTATTCGTCCCGCGGGTATTAATGGTCCTTTGACAACAGGTAGTGTAGAACTAAAAATGTTACCGAAAGGCGATCAAAATACTTTTAATATAACAATTGATATGCCCGAAGGTACGCCATTAAGAGCAACTGATGCAGTGGCGCGTGATATTGCAGTTATTTTACGTCAGGATGAAATGGTAGAGAATTATCAAACTTATATTGGTAAAGCAGGACCTATTGATTTTAACGGTATGTTACGCGGCTCTGTTTTTCGTCAAGGTTCTCACCTGGCTAATATTCGAGTGAATTTGATTGATAAACATTCACGCTCATTGAAGTCGGAAGAACTGGTAGTAGACCTTAGAAAAAGATTACAGGCGACACTTGATTCGCACCCTGAAGCCAATGTGAAGTTAGTGGAAGATCCTCCTGGTCCTCCTGTTCGTGCAACATTATTGGCCGAAATTTATGGACCAAATTATGAACAGCAGCAATTAGCAGCGAAGCATGTTCGTGAGGTATTTGAAAATACCTATGATGTTGTGGATATTGATGATTCTCTAGGTGAAGACCAACGTGAGCTACGCATCGTTCTGGATAAGGATAAAGCCAGCCGATTAGGCGTTGCTACAGCAACGGTGAAAAGTGCATTACGTGATTTTTTAAGCGGTTACGATATTGGTGCTATTCATATCGAGAGCGAACGACATCCAGTAAATATTAACGTACGTTTACCACAGAAATTTCGCGTACACGCATCAGATCTGGATCGTATTTATCTTTCTAGTAATCAAGGCGTGGTACAACTTTCTAGTATTGCAACAGTACAAGAGTCGATTGTCCCCAAACCATTATTTACTAAAGATGCGAATTCGGTTGTGTATGTTTCAGCCGAACCTAAACAAGGTTCGCAGGTTTACTCTTTGCTCGATATGGACCGGCAGTTAGATAACAGCGAGTTTGCTGACGGACAAAGTATTAAAACAGGCGGCATGCGCTTTACCAGTACTCAACCGGATAATACCTATAATTATCATTTATTATGGGATGGTGAGATGCGCTTAACCTTGGATGTCTTTCGAGATTTAGGTGCGGCATTTATTGTTGCTATCGTTTTGATCTATCTTCTGATGGTTGCGTACTACGGTCAGTTTACGTTACCGATATTGGTCATAGCGCCAACTGCATTAACCATGATCGGAATATTTCCCGGTCACTGGATCACAGGGCAACCGTTTACCGCCACATCAATGATTGGCATGATCGCGCTAGCTGGTATCGTCGTACGAAACTCTACTTTATTGGTCGACTTTATTCTCGATTACCGTGAACGTGGTTTTAGTGTGAGAGAGTCGGTGCTTGAAGCTGGTGCAGCTCGATCTCGTCCAATATTACTGACAGCGCTTGCGGTGGTTGCGGGCTCTGCCATTATGATCAGTGATCCTGTTTTTGGTGGTTTAGGTGTTTCTATGGCATTTGGTACTATTGCGGCAACGATTTTGAGTTTGTTTGTGACGCCCTTGATGTATTACTTATGGCAACGGGATGCTGATAATTAGCAAACATTATGACACCAATAAAACAAACTAAAATGCACCACTTCTTCAACAAGAAACAAATCGCACCATTCCCACAATAGCGAAGTTATTTTGCCTACCTTCCTTTTTGAGCTTATTCAAGCAGTATATGTGGATAATTACTCTAGAGTGTGAAAGCACGTATTGATAAAATCATCATTTCATTTTTAAGAAATACAACGTGAAAGTAGCGATGCAAATTAATAACAATATTCATTACAGTCGAGATCCTTATTTACTCAGCCAGGCACAATATGAAGCTGAGCAAAAAACGGAAGAAAAAAAAGATGAAGCCCCCAGTGATATCAGCTCGGTTAAACTGGAAGAGAAGATTAATGCTAAAACAGTGAATGCCCTTCAATCAACCAGCATGGAAAAAATTGATGAGGGGAATAACCTGCAAGCGGTTGAAAAAGCCATTGCGTCTTACGGTGAAATTGAGAGCTCTCAAGAGCAATTTAACCGTGTTAAAGAGACAGTTTGATCCGATGGAGACATGAAAAAGGCGAAGCCAATGACAGCATTTCTTCGCTAAAAACCACATAAATTCAACTTATCTCATTCCTCTAAAACCTTATTATAACGCCGATTTTCCTTGCCCCAAGGGGGTAAAAAGTGGGAGAATTGCCGGCTCCGTTTTCTGCTGTTGGGGAAATATCGGGTACAGGTGTCAGGACAGCTGTATTCAGGAAAATGGGTGAGGGGAAAAGTGGTCGCTAAAATCGGCTTCAATCTCATAATTTGGGACCTAATTTTGAGCTGTTGCTCAGCATATTGAGCAGTGGTTTTGCTATTTATCGTGTTAAATCAAACACATAGAGGCACAAAAAGACTTTTAATTTTGAAACTTACTAGGGAGACATTCTTATGTCATCACGTAAACAATTAGCAAATGCAGTCCGTGCTTTGAGTATGGATGCAGTACAAAAAGCCAATTCTGGTCATCCGGGTGCCCCAATGGGTATGGCGGATATCGCTGAAGTATTGTGGAACGACAACATGAACCACAACCCAGCTAACCCAGACTGGTCTAACCGTGATCGCTTCATTCTTTCGAATGGCCATGGTTCTATGCTTATCTATTCTTTATTACATTTGACAGGTTATGACCTCTCAATTGATGACTTGAAAAACTTCCGTCAGTTACATTCCAAAACACCGGGTCATCCTGAGTACGGTTATGCACCAGGTGTTGAAACAACGACAGGTCCTTTAGGTCAGGGTATTACAAATGGTGTCGGTATGGCGATTGCTGAGAAAGCATTAGGCCAACAGTTCAACCAGAAAGGTCACACTATCGTTGATCACAACACCTACGTATTTTTAGGTGATGGTTGTTTAATGGAAGGTATTTCTCATGAAGCTTGTTCGCTTGCCGGTACATTAGGTTTAGGCAAGTTGATTGCATTCTGGGATGACAACGGTATTTCTATCGACGGTCACGTTGATGGCTGGTTCTCAGATGACACGCCTAAACGTTTCGAGTCTTACGGCTGGCACGTCATTGCTGATGTAGATGGGCACGATCCTGAAGCGATTGCTAAAGCATTAGAAATGGCGAAAGCAATGACGGATAAGCCAACAATGATTTGCTGTAAAACCACTATCGGTTTTGGTTCGCCAAACAAAGCAGGTTCACACGCATGTCATGGTGCACCATTAGGTGAAGAAGAAATTAACCTGACTAAAGCCGCTTTAGGCTGGGATCACGGTGCATTTGAAGTACCTGCTGATGTTTATCACGGTTGGGATGCAAAAGAAAAAGGTGCCAAAGCTGAAGCAGCGTGGAATGAAAAATTTGCAGCGTATAAAGCTGAGTTCCCAGAAATGGCCGCAGAATACGAACGCCGCATCGCGGGTGATTTGCCTGCTGATTGGGCTGCAAAATCTGCAGATTTCATCGCAAGTGTTGTTGCTGAAGCGAAAAGCCCTGCGACTCGTCAAGCATCATTAGCATCTATCGAAGCTTACTCGCCAATGTTACCTGAATTATTCGGTGGTTCAGCTGATCTAGGTTGTTCAAACCTGACTGAATGGTCTGGTTTCAAACCAATGGATAACAACGAAGTTTCAAACTATATTCGTTACGGTGTTCGTGAATTTGGTATGTCTGCGATCATGAACGGAATCGCATTACACGGTGGTTTAATTCCATTCGGTTCTACTTTCTTAATGTTCTCAGAATATGCTCGTAATGCATTACGTATGGCAGCATTAATGAAAATTCGTAGTATCTTCGTATTTACACATGACTCAATCGGTCTTGGTGAAGATGGTCCTACGCATCAACCAATCGAACAAATTCCTACATTACGTATGATTCCTAACATGGCGGTATGGCGTCCATGTGATGCAGTTGAATCAGCCGTTGCATGGCAACAAGCAGCAGAACGTAAGGAAGGTCCGTCTTGCTTGATTTTCTCTCGTCAAGGTTTACCGCACAATGAACGTACTGATGCACAAATTGCAGATATCGCGAAAGGTGGTTACATCTTGCAAGACTGTGATGGTGAGCCTGATGCGGTCATCATTGCAACAGGTTCTGAAGTTGCATTAGCAACTGGTGCGGCAGCAGCAATGTCTGGCAAGAAGATTCGTGTTGTTTCTATGCCATCAACTAACTTGTTTGAAGCGCAAGACGATGCTTATCAAACTTCAGTATTAGGTCAGGGTATTGCAACCGTAGCAGTTGAAGCAGCAGTAACAGATGCCTGGTACAAGTACGCTGATGTTGTAGTGGGTATTGACCACTTTGGTGAGTCTGCTCCAGCTGATCAATTATTCAAAGAGTTTGGTTTCACTGTTGAAAACGTAGTGAAAGCAGTTGAATCAGTAATGTAATTTAATAAGCCGAACTTAACCAAAGTTCGGCTTATTCATTTAAGTTTTTAGTATTAAAAATTTTTAACTTTTAAGGGGAAGTAACTATGACTATTAAAGTTGGTATTAACGGTTTTGGCCGTATTGGTCGCATGGTATTCCGTGCTGTTCACAATGAATTTAAAGACATCGAAATCGTTGGTATCAATGATTTATTAGATGCTGATTACTTAGCATACATGCTTAAGTATGATTCAGTTCACGGCCGTTTTGGTGGTGAAGTTTCATATAAAGAAGGCGCAATGATTGTTGACGGTAAAGAAATCCGTTTAACAGCAGAACGTGATCCAGCTGACCTTAAATGGGGCGACGTAAAAGCAGATATCGTTATCGATTGTACTGGTTTCTTCTTAACTGAAGAGTCTTGTCAGAAGCACATCGATGCAGGCGCAGGTAAAGTTGTTCAATCTGCACCTTCTAAAGATGGTACTCCAATGTTCGTATACGGTGTTAACCACAATGAATATGCCGGTCAAAAAATTGTTTCAGCAGCATCTTGTACTACTAACTGCTTAGCTCCAATGGCTAAAGTTATCAATGACAAGTGGGGCATTAAACGTGGTCTTATGACGACTGTTCACGCTGCAACTGCAACTCAAAAAACCGTAGATGGTCCTTCAATGAAAGACTGGCGCGGTGGTCGTGGTATCTTAGAAAACATCATCCCATCTTCAACTGGTGCTGCTAAAGCAGTAGGTGTTGTTCTTCCAGAATTAAATGGCAAATTAACGGGTATGGCTTTCCGCGTACCAACTTCAGACGTTTCTGTTGTTGATTTAACTGTAGAGTTAAACAAAGAAGCTTCATACGAAGACATTTGTGCTGCAATGAAAGCGGCTTCAGAAACTGGTGACATGAGCAAGACTCTTGGTTACACAGACGAAAAAGTTGTTTCAACTGACTTCCGTGGTGTTGGTTTCTCTTCAATCTTTGATTCAGAAGCAGGTATCGCATTAGACGGCACATTCGTTAAGTTAGTATCTTGGTACGATAACGAGTACGGCTATACATGCAACATGATGCGCTTCGTAGAACACGTAGCAGCAAACTAAAATAAGCGGATCTTTTGTCCTCTGGGGGCGTTGCGGTCTAAATTTAAAATGCTCACGTACTTATTGTACGCTCCGCTTTTAAATTCAAACCGCGCCTACCCAGTGAACAAAATCTCTCGCTTATTTCCACTTAGTAAAATTTTGAGTGGAAAAAGTTTTGGAATGATGCCCAACCTATAAATTGTAGGTTGGGTTTCAACCCAACAAAATAAAATAAGTAGCACTCAAACAGTTCTTTTGAACTTGATTTGAAAATAGTAGTAAAAATATTTAACGCAAATGTGTAGATTTTTATTTATAAAAAACTTTGCGTTCTTAGCGTCTCTGCGCCTTTGCGTTAAATATTTTAAAAATTTAGGAGTTTTACATGTCTTTTATTAAATTAACTGATCTTGATCTTGCTGGTAAGCGCGTTTTAATTCGTGCTGATTTAAATGTTCCGGTTAAAGATGGCGTTGTTACATCTGACGCGCGTATTACAGCATCAATGCCAACTGTTGAGCACGCTATGAAAGCAGGCGCAAAAGTGATGGTGATGTCTCACCGTGGTCGTCCTGAAGAAGGTAAAGTTGATGAAGAAAATTCAATGGCGCCAATTGCGACAGTAATGTCTGAAAAACTAGGTAAAGAAGTTAAATTAATTAAAGATTACCTTGATGGTGGTTTTGATGTTGCAGCAGGTGAATGTGTTTTATTAGAAAACGTTCGTTTCAATGCGGGTGAAGGTAAAGATGACGAAGCGTTATCTAAAAAATACGCTGCACTTTGTGACGTATTTGTTATGGATGCATTTGGTACGGCTCACCGTGCTCAAGCATCGACTCATGGTGTAGGTGTTCAGGCGCCAACTGCTTGTGCAGGTCTTTTGTTATCTGATGAGTTAGATAGTCTTGCTAAAGCATTAGCTGAGCCTGCTCGTCCAATGGTTGCAATTGTTGGTGGTTCTAAGGTTTCTACTAAGTTAACCGTATTAGAAGCGTTATCTGAAAAAGTTGATCAGCTTGTTGTGGGTGGTGGTATCGCAAACACGTTCTTAGCGGCTAAAGGTTATAACGTTGGTAAATCTTTATATGAAGAAGATTTAGTTGATACAGCAAAAGCATTAATTGAAAAAATGGAAGCACGTGGTGCAAGTATTCCAATTGCAACAGATATTGTCTGTGCAAAAGAATTTTCAGAAACAGCAGAAGCGACTTTAAAAGCAGCTGATGAATGTGCTGACGATGATATGATTTTTGATATCGGCCCTGACTCTGCAAAAGTATTAGCAGACATCATTTCTAAAGCAGGAACGATTGTTTGGAATGGTCCTGTTGGCGTATTTGAATTTGATCAATTTGGTGAAGGAACTAAGACGGTTTCAATGGCAATTGCAGATTCTGCTGGTTTTAGTTTAGCAGGTGGCGGTGACACAATTGCTGCAATTCAGAAATATGACATCTTCGATAAAGTTTCATATATCTCAACAGCTGGTGGTGCATTCCTTGAGTATCTGGAAGGTAAAGTATTACCAGCCGTTGCTATGTTAGAAGAACAAGCAAAATAATTAGAGAGAATAAATTAAAAAAATATGAGACGTACTAAAATCATAGCCACATTAGGCCCTGCAACGAACGATGCAAAAATGTTGGATCGTATAATTGAAGCGGGTGTTGATGTTGTCCGTATTAATTTCTCACATGGTAATCCTGAAGAACACATAGAGCGCGCTGAAAAACTACGTAATCGCGCTCGTGCACATGGCCGTCAGGTTGGTGTTTTATGTGATCTTCAAGGTCCAAAAATTCGCATTGAGAAATTTAAAGATACAAAAATCATTTTAAATGATGGTGACTCATTTATTCTTGATACTGCGATGGATCCTGGTGCCGGTACACAAGAGCGTGTTGGTATGGCTTATAAAGCATTACCGCAAGATGTAAAACGTGGAGATACCTTATTATTAGATGATGGTCGTATCAGTCTTTGGGTTGATGAAGTGGTAGGCACTGAAGTGCGCTGTAAAGTGGCTATTGGTGGGGAGCTTTCCGATCGTAAAGGTTTGAACAAGCAAGGTGGCGGTTTGTCTGCACCAGCATTAACTGACAAAGATAAAGAAGACATTAAAACTGCAGCAAAAATGGAAGCGGATTATTTAGCCGTTTCTTTCCCCGTTACAGGTCAGGATTTACATGACGCCCGTGATTTAATGAAAGCGGCGGGTGGTTATGCTGATATCGTTGCTAAAGTTGAACGTGCCGATGCTTTAGATAATTTAGATGATATTATCGAAGCATCCGATGTCATTATGGTGGCTCGTGGTGATCTTGGTGTTGAGATTGGTGATGCTGCATTACCACCGGTACAAAAAATGCTGATCCAAAAAGCGCGCAAGATGAATCGCATTGTAATTACGGCAACACAAATGATGGAATCAATGATCACAAGTCATATTCCAACACGTGCTGAAGTATTTGATGTTGCGAATGCCGTATTAGATGGTACCGATGCGGTTATGCTTTCAGCAGAAACAGCAAGTGGTAAGTATCCTGCTGAAGCGATTGCTGCGATGGATAGAATTTGTTTGGTTGCTGAAAAAGAACGTGTAGCTAAAAAATCTGATCACCGTATTGATACCCATTTTGGACGCATTGATGAAGCCATTGCAATGGCTTCAATGTATACCGCGAATCATTTAGGTGTAAAAGCAATTGCCTCTTTAACTGAATCAGGTTCAACACCACGCTGGATGTCGCGAATTAGTTCGGGTATCCCAATTTATGCACTAACAAAATATGTTGAAACACGCCGTAAAGTCACTCTGTTTAGAGGTGTCTATCCGGTGAGTTTTGAAGTTGCAGATGACGAAGAGCGTTCAACCATCATGAAAGAAGCGGTGGATGAATTACTTCGTCGAGGTGCAGTGCGTGATGGCGATTTAATTCTTGTCACACGCGGCGAAACCATGGGTGATGCTGGTGGTACTAATACGATGTCGATTGTTCGTGTTGGTGGCGATTTAGATCAATCAGTAGAACCAGAAAAATTAAATTAACTATTTATAAAACTTAACTTTAAAAACTAAAAATTTAAGGAGGTCATTATGGCCCTTATATCACTTAGACAACTATTAGATCATGCTGCTGAAAATGACTACGGTATGCCAGCATTTAACGTAAATAACATGGAACAAGTTCACGCCATCATGCAAGCTGCTGATGAAGCGAATAGCCCTGTTATCATGCAAGGTTCTGCAGGCGCACGTTCTTACGCGGGCGAACCGTTTTTACGCCACCTAATTGCTGCAGCAATTGAAATGTATCCACACATTCCTGTTGTTATGCATCAGGATCACGGTTCAGAACCAGCAGTATGTTTACGTTCTATCCAGTCTGGTTTCTCATCAGTCATGATGGATGGTTCTTTAATGGCCGATATGAAGACACCTTCTTCTTTTGAATATAACGTTGAAGTAACTAAAGAAGTTGTAAAAATGGCTCACGCTGGTGGTGTTTCAGTTGAGGGCGAGTTAGGTTGCTTAGGTTCATTAGAAACCGGCGAAATGGGCGAAGAAGATGGCCATGGTGCAGAAGGTAAACTTGATTTAGATATGCTTTTAACAGGTGTTGATGAAGCTGCTGACTTCGTAGAAGCGACTAACTGTGATGCATTAGCTATCGCTATTGGTACTTCACATGGTGCTTACAAGTTCACACAAGAACCTACTGGTGAAATTTTACGTATTGATCGTATTAAAGAAATCCATGAAAAATTACCAAACACTCACCTTGTAATGCACGGTTCTTCTTCAGTGCCACAAGAATGGTTGAAAATCATCAACTCTTACGGTGGTGACATGGGGCAAACTTATGGCGTACCTGTTGAAGAAATCGTTGAAGGCATTAAAAATGGTGTTCGTAAAGTTAACATTGATACAGATTTACGTATGGCTTCTACTGGTTCAGTTCGTAAACACCTGGCTGATAATCCATCTAACTTTGATCCACGTAAATTCTTAAAAGAATCTACTGCGGCAATGAAAGATATTTGTAAAGCGCGTTTTGAGGCATTTGGTTCAGCGGGCAATGCAGACAAAATCAAAGTTAAATCATTAGAAGAAATGATTGGCTTCTACAAATAAGAGTTCCTTATTTGTAATATTAAGAAAGGCGGGTTCTTAACCCGCCTTTTTTATTTTCAAAAATAATGAGAAGCTAGATTATGGTGTTAAAAACTATTTCAAAATGCTCATGTACTAATCGTACACTCCGCTTTTTCAATAATTTTTGCCTTGTTCTCTACCTTCTCATTATCTTTGACGCTATTCAAAACATACGGGATTGTAAATAAATTATGTCAGGCACAATATTAGAAAAAATCACGCAGGAAATAACAAAAGATCCGCGTTCAGGGCAATCATTATTACTCTTTGCATTAGTGGCAACACTGAATGTTGAAAAAACCGGCCACATGTATATGCTGGGGAAGCTGAAGGAATTTACACCTGAAAATCGCCAGCTTGCTTATGAAGTGATTGAGTTAATGGCAAAAGACGAATGTAGTCGGGATGATTGGCAGCAAGCTTTTAATAATATGGAAACCGCAATTCGAGGTTAGACGTGTTTAAATTAAGATTAGATGAGGATAATGGAAAGTCTTTTTTTATTAAAGCATTAGCTGTTGTCGCATTATTCCGTTTAATTTTATCTGCCTGGCTACCGATGACAGGGGATGAGGCTTATTTTGTTCTTTGGGGTAAAAATATTGACTATGGTTATTATGATCATACCCCGTTTGTTGGATGGTTAATTGCAGCCTTCCTGATTATCTCTGATGCAGCCTGGTGGCTGAGATTACCATCAGTATTACTTCCCATTGCCTTATCATATGCAATATTCAAAATACTAGAATATAGAAAACCAGATGTTGCAGTTTTAGCAGCTTTAACATTTCTTGTCGCTCCGGTTAGTGTCATTAATGTATTAATTACAACAGACACGCCTTTAGTTTTTTTTAGTTTTGTTTCTAGCTGGTGTTTTTATCTAGCAATATCTGACACAAGAGAAAATAGTAATAGCTATAGCTACTTTGCATTATCGGGTTTATTTTTAGGTTTAGCCTTTATGTCCAAGTATTTTGCTGTTCTATTAGGAGTAACTTACGGTCTTTACATTCTCTTATTTGAAAGAAATAGGCGTTCTATTAGTGGCTTGGGATTTATCGTATTAATGGTATTGCCGTTTGCGCTGCTTAATTTATGGTGGAACTATAACAATTGCTGGAACAATATTTTATTTAACGTTTACAACAGGGCTTCATCAGATAGCGATAGCCTGGCTAATCTGCTGAGTTATATCGCTATATTAAGTTATCTATTATCACCCGTTCTCATTTTTTATATATTGAAAAACAGGGCGCAACTTAAAAACATCTTCAATGAAAAATATAGTCAAATATATTTTTGGTTATTCATGATTCCAGTGTCAATATTTTTAGTTGTTTTACTTAGGAAAGCAATTGGGCTCCATTGGTTATTTAGCTTTTACCCTTTTTTCTTTATCGCGTTCTCTGGAGTTTTAACTGTAAAGCAATGGCGCAACAGCTATTATTTTATGCTTGGCTTAAGTTTGTTACATGTTTTGTTTATTATTGCTTTACTGGTTTTACCAATGGATACTTTTACCTCAAAGAATAAAACGCTCCAAGATTTAGTTGTTGGTTTTTATCCAGAAAAATTATTAGCTCAACTTAAACCATATGAAAATGATTATACTTTTAGTATGGCGAGCTATGGCATGGCTTCTGTAATTTCATACTATTCAGAAAAACGTTTTATCATGTTTTCTGAAGGTTCGGTACATGCACGGGAAGATGATGATTTAACCGATTATAAAAGCCTGAATGGAAAAAATATCTTAGTGGTTAAGCGCTCATTAGAGAATATTGAGCTGGATGAAAGATTTTTTGCGACTTCTGAAAGAAAACATATTGATATTGAAGGCATTGGTTTTGAAATTGTATTGGGAAAAGGTTTTAAATATGACTTGTATAGAAAGGAAGTGTTGTCAGAAATAAATAAAAAGTTTTATTCTATTCCTGACTGGTTACCTGTAGGACGATGTGACTTTAAAGATAAATATAATTTGAATTAAAGGTTATATTTTAAAAGAAAAATATTTATGACCAAAATAGCTTGAAATAGCAGGAACGCCTAAAGCAATAAAGTGAGCTATTTCGTTAGGATAAAATTCAAGCTTGATATAAGGAAAAAAGTATTCAGCAAACCCAACACTAATCAACCAAACTTGAGCAATACCAAATATATTTACAATAATAAAACCTTTCACCTCATCGATATAATGTTGACCACTTTTTGCGAAAACAAAGTGCTTAAAAAGAATGAAAGCGACAATCATACCTACGATATAGGCTAAAACAATTGAAATTCGATAGGAGAAAAATTCATTAAAACCAATTCGGCTGATAAAATTTATGCCTGCGGCTATTCCTCCTACAAATAAAAATTGTAAAAATTCAGTTTTACCATTTTTACTCATAACTTTAGGTGCTTGAATATTTTTTCTGGTATAGATTTTATAACTATCATAATAAAGAACCAAAAGAAGGGCAGATAAACAACTTCTTTTTTCTTTTTGATTGCGTTGTAAATTCCTTTACTAATCACTTCAGGGTTTACCCATAAAAACCCTTTCTTAAAACCTTTTGTCATTGGGGTATCTACAAAGCCCGGTTTAATGGTGAGTATGTGAACATTTGACTTTGCTAGACGGTTACGCAATCCTTGTAAAAATATACTCAAAGCTCCTTTTGCTGTTCCATAAATGTAATTGCTTTGACGGCCACGATCACCTGACGGCGAAGAGATAACAGCAATGCTACCTGAACCTTGTTTTTCTAACTGATTAGCTAATATAGTTAAAAGAGAAATAACACTTAAACAATTAATTTGTAATTCTTTAAGTGTCTTTTCGTAACTTGATGCGCTAATTTCCTGATTCGCTAGCGTGCCGTAAGCAATAAGTACCGTATCAATTGAGCCCATTGTGTTTGTTGCTCGCTGAATAAGTTGTGCGTGCTGTTTGTCATCTGCAAGATCAAGTATTTCGTAGTTAACCTCTTTGGCGCCCCGTACGAGCATGTCTTGTTTCATCGCCTTAAGTTTGTCTTCATTTCTGGCAACTAAATAGAGTGAATCTCCATCCGCAGCAAATAAACGGACGGTGTGTTTAGCAATAGCAGAGGTTGCACCTAAAATTAATATATTTGACATAGAGTAAATCCTAATAAGGTTTATTCAGGCGCGACTCTGCGTCTAAATGATGAAGAGAAATGTGGATCAATATACTGTTCAAATTCTTTCCAATTCGGGTAATAGGCTGCAAATGATTCCGTACTCATACGGGCATCTTTTGCCGGATAAACAGAACCAGAATACTTAAGTGTTATGATATCTAACTGGCTTAATAGTTCTAATGTAACCTGATCACGGTTAGGAAAATCAAGCGCAAGTGTTATGCCGGGTCGAGGAAAGGAGAGCATTCCCGGTGATTTTATATCACCAAACTCTTTTAGTACGCTTAGAAATGACGCCTGTCCACTTTCTGATATGACGGAAAGCATTTCTGTCATTGCCGCTTCGCGGTGTTTCTTTGGGATTACGCATTGATATTGCATGAACCCTTTTTTGCCATAGAGTTTGTTCCAGTTAGAAATGGCATCGAGTGGATAGAAAAAAGGATTGTAATCAATTTTTGAATATTGTTTTATGGGTTTTTTAAAATAGAGTTGATTAAAGGCGCGGATGGTATATTTGTTTAATAATAAACTTGGCGCATCAAAAGGAATGGATAGCTTTGTTGATTTAAATTTAAGTTTTGTCTGTGATGGGCAGTGATTTCCCCGCATAAATAGGCCGCGGCCTAATTCATCACCGCTAGCAATACAATCTATCCAGGCAACTGTGTATTCCCAGTTATCATTCGAATCATCAGAAAGTGCATAAAATTCATTTAAGTTATTAAAACGAAAGGCTTCTTGCTCGATCTTGTTACCAGATATTTTTTTTAAGGAAAATTCTACCCAATTAATTAAACCCGTTAACCCGAGTCCGCCGATAGTTGCATTAAATAATTCAGTGTTTTCAGTTGGACTACAAATTATACGCTCGCCATTTGAACGCAATAGCTCGAATTTCAGGACATGACGACCAAACGTACCAACTTTATGATGGTTTTTTCCATGTACATCATTTGCTACGGCACCACCAACACTAATATATTTTGTTCCCGGTGTAACCGGTAAAAACCAGTTATGCGGAACAATAAGTTGAAGAATCGTTTCGAAAGTTACGCCAGCCTCACAGCGTAAAATTCCTTTTTCTTTATCGTAGTCGATAAAATGATCAAGATATTGAGTATCAAGTAAAATGCCATCTTCATTTAGGCATACGTCACCATAGCTGCGGCCTTGCGCATAAGCTAAAAATGAAGCGTTATCATTTTCAGTTAAGTCTGGAAATGAAAATGAATCAGAATAGACATGGTATACATCCTGTTTATCTTTATTGATTTTGGGATAACGACCCCATGACTGATAATTTTTCATTATAGAGCCAAATATAAACTGGTTGCGACAAGTAGACTAATGATATAACTGTTCCGATCATGTATAGCAAAAAGAACAGGATCTTCATTCATTTGTCCGCGAAATGCTAATAACCACATACGACTTATCCAGTACAAAACAGCAATAGCCATAAACCACAACCAATCTGGTGTTGTGTACAGGAGACCAGTCTGTAAATCATGAATGTAAAAGACTAATACAAATATTGAAATGTAACCGCTTGTGATACCAAATAAGCTAATAGCAGAAAGGTCTTCGACATGATAACCGCGTGATACTGACTTCTTTTCACCTTGTTCACTAAGATTTTTTAATTCAGAAAACCGCTTTATCAAGGCGAGTGATAAAAAGATAAACATAGAAAAGGCCAGTAACCAATAAGATATGGATACATTAATTGCAAAGGCACCCGCAATAATACGAATGGTGTATAAGCTGGTGAGCGTTATTACGTCGAGCAAGATAATGGGCTTTAAAAATAAGGAATATGCCGTGGTTAAAATAAGATAGATAACTAATATAACTAAAAAATTAGTATTCACTTGATAAGCCAAGAAAAATGATGCGAATAGCAACAAGGGTGTTAAGGCTACTGCGTATGGAATAGAGAGCGTTCCTGCTGCGAGCGGCCTGTTTTTTTTGCTATGGTGTTTTCTATCGGCATCCAGATCAATGAGGTCGTTAATGAGGTATATAGAGGATGCTGCGAAACCAAAAGAGAAAAAGGCATATAGATTTAACTGTAACAATTCAAGGTTAAACCAGTTGTGAGAAAGTATTAATGCTGTAAAAATCAGCATGTTTTTTGCCCATTGATGAATACGTATTGCCTTTAAAATTATCTTTAAAGAAGGCCTTTCTTTTGGGTTAAATACTTTTTCAACCGTAGTGATTTTTTTTGTATCGTGGACTAATTTCTCCGATGCATTAACCACAATTGCTGATGCTGCATGCTGCCACACCTCTAAGTCAATCTGTGCATTGCCAGCATAAATAAAAGCATGTTCACCAAATCTGTCAGTTAAAACTTTCGCTTTATTTTTTCCCGATAAATTATTTTTTTCATCTGAGGCAATGACTTCATCAAAAATATTAAGGTGCTGTGCAATAGCATCAGCAATTTTTCTATTGGCGGCAGTCACTAATACTATGTGACGATTTTGCAAACGTTGATGGGTGAGGTATTTCAATAAATCAGCATTATAGGGAAGCGAGTCAGGATCTAGCTCGATAAATAAACTGATTTTTTGCTTAAAGCCTGCTTTGCCTAAAAATAACCATAATGGGAATAAAAATATCATCCATGGTTGCTGGCTAATTAAGCGCAGACATGATTCCCAAAGAGAATCTGTTTGTATGAGTGTTCCATCCAGATCCACGCAAAGAGGTAGAGAAGTGTTACCAAGTGTTGCGGAATCAGAGTTAGTCATATTATTAGCTATTTTTATAATGAATAATTCATTTTAACTCTATGATTTTAAAAGGCAAATGTTTATTTAAAGGCATCGTTAATACGGGTCGATAATTTATTTAAGAGTGTCTGAAAGGGATTTCTCCTATTGAGGAAATTTCGATGGCTTTAGAAAAACGAGATAACAAAATAAAAGTGTTCAATAGAGTAATTTTGTATCGCAATGATATTTTTACTGCAGCAATGCTGTTATTTTTAACGTGTTTATTTGTCGTGCAGCCGGTATCAGCGAGAAGTGCTGTACAAAAAGACGACTTTTCACATGAAGTAGGCTTTATTCACAAGCAACAAATCACCTATTTTGCTAAAGCAAAGCATGCTTATAACGTCAAAGAGTATGCCTATGCTGCCTATTTGTTCACTATCCTTTCCGAGCAAGGGCATAGCAAATCACAATATTTACTAGGTTCGCAATATGATGCAGGTTTAGGCGTTGAGGTTAGTAAAGAAAAAGCGTTTGTATTATACCAAAAAGCAGCAATTGCGAATGTTCGTGCCGCGCAACATAATTTGGCCGTATCGTATGCCAATGGTCAAGGCACGGGAGTGGATGTTGCGAAAGCGATTTACTGGTGGAAAAAAGCAGCTAAAAGAGGAAATACTGATGCACAATATAATTTAGGTATTATTTATGCCTCAGGCCATGGTTC
>Ga0316207_10002406_pt1 | contig 19340 bp, 20 predicted proteins | sample 6weekpyrite_MG_FD_204943 | JGI IMG/M metagenome (GOLD analysis project Ga0316207, IMG submission 204943) | Microbial mat bacterial communities from mineral coupon in-situ incubated in ocean water Damariscotta River, Maine, United States -... | ecosystem: Environmental > Aquatic > Marine >...
CGGCGGTTCGATCCCGCCTAGCTCCACCATATAGAAAACAGTTAAAAATATGTCCCGTTCATCTAGAGGCCTAGGATATCGCCCTTTCACGGCGAGTACAGGGGTTCGACTCCCCTACGGGACGCCATATAAAACAAAAAGGGTGCCTTTGGGCGCCCTTTTTTTGTGCGTATTTGGGGTTATTCCGGGTCGAAATGGGCACAATGGGCACATATTTTTCATAGGTCGATGATGAAATCCATAGCCCGGTTTGGGTCAGCATGGGCATACCGTTCGGTTGTTGCATATGTTGCATGCCCGGCTAGTGCCTGAACGATACGAAGTGGTGTACCGTTCGCCTGAGGGGCTACTCTATAATGTGAACGCCAACGACAGGCGGATTATGTCTGTTTGTACTATTGGGATATTTAGTAATGCTTAGTAAACGGTTAGTAAATGACTACCTGTATGGCAACAACAGCGAGCTTACAACATTGTTAATGCAATATTTATTGGCATTCCTGTTTGTAGCGCTCTGCAGCAGCATAGCGTCGTTGTGGTTTACCCTTTAACGCTTCTATCTTACGGCTCAACTCTTTGCAGTGTTTAGCCTGTTGTTCTGACTGAGTATCTTTGCTGCTTTTTACGTAGTCAGGGGTAGGGTTATCAAACATGATGGATTGGCTCTTTTCCGCATGAGCACTCATGGCAAGAATGAGTAGTGGTACTAATAATATTAGTTTTTTCACGCTAATTCCTCTGCATCTAGTTGGATTGCTGTTAACTGCTAAATCTTACCAGTAGCACGGGCACCAGAAATAACATAATCAGGCAGTTTATCGGGAGCAGGGTAAACTTGAATTGCTTTGATATTTTCTCGAGGATAAAGCAGCATAGCCCCTTCGGCTTTAACGATAACGTAAGGCATCGTTAGAACCTTATCGATGTGTTTCATTAGCCTTGCGGGTTCTTGTACTTGCTCAGGAAAGTCAAAGGCTACCTTGCTGTGATCATTATAGTGAATCACCATATTCTTACGTTCAGCCATGTTATTCCCCTGATTAAAAAGTTATAAAATAGGTATTAGTGGAATAAATTGTAGCAGTAAATTTTTTGTATTTTTCAGCATGCTTGTTTTTCATCACAATTCTCTTCAGCAGCATACTAGCTGGTAGCATATCATTTTATACTCTGCTCAACACTAACAGTTATCTTTCTATTATGTATTGCTATGTTTAAATGTTGCCAGCATAAATAAGGTATCTCGATCACATGAAAAATGCCATGATATTATGCTGTGGCTACCACTGCTAAAAAAACTATAGTAGAGTCAGCAAATAACAACACACACTGTATATTGCTATCAAAAGGATCATTGGCATCAATAGTCAGAATAATCGACTTCATCTCATCCTCATGCGGCGTCTAGTAATGACGGCATGCATGATTATTTTGTGCCTGTCCATATACGTGTATTTCACTCAAAAACAGGAAATTGGGGAAAGTGTTCTTGATCGCACGCAGCAGGGGATAATTCACTTAAATGCCTATTTAAAACCCTTAGTTGGTACCCAAGAAAAACCAGATAAGTTAGCCATCAGCCGTGCTTTAGAAGAATTCTCAGAACGCAGCATCGAACTGAAACATGGCCGTTACGTTTACCTGCGATTACTGGAACATTCTGGTGAACTTGTTGCGGAAGTATCATATGAGCCATATTCGTTGCTTGAAGAGGTCCAGACGGCGGTTGCATCTGAACCACTATCCTATACAGGTAGTATAAAAGATAATATTTATTTACTGGATATACAGGGTAATCCGCATCTGCGAATTCTGTTGCCGCTCGATAACAAAACACAAACATCCAGAACATACTACGCGGATCTAGTCTTCGCCGTATCTGATGAAATGGTTGCCAGCGTCCATTCAAAAATAGTTACGACAATATTATTCATAAGCGGCATTATCATTGCCACGACATTGATTTTGTATCCGGTAATATTTAATTTGATGAGACGGCTTTCGAGGTTATCCCTTGAGCTACTTGAAGCCAACATTGATACGCTCAATGTGCTGGGTAGTGCTATCGCCAAGCGAGACAGTGATACAGACGCACATAATTATCGCGTAACCATCATGTCAGTTCGTCTGGCAGAAAAAATAGATTTACCATCTAATGATATTAGATGCTTAATCAAAGGAGCCTTTTTGCATGATGTTGGCAAGATTGGTATTCCTGATCATATCCTGCTGAAGCCAGGTCGCCTGGACGAAGATGAATTTAATATCATGCGTACTCATGTTGAACATGGGCTGGATATAATTAACAGTTCAAAATGGCTCAAGGAAGCCGCCGCTGTTACCGGTAGTCATCATGAAAAATATGATGGACAGGGTTATCCTGCTGGCCAAAAGGGGGGAGAGGTTCCCATCGTAGCCAGGATATTTGCCATCACCGATGTATTTGATGCCTTGAGCTCAAAGCGGCCATATAAAGAAGCTATGCCCTACGATAAAGTTATCAGAATATTGGAAGAAGGGCGCGGCAATCATTTTGATCCAGATATCTTAGATACGTTTTTCTTGATATCTGAAAAATGGTCTACCGACCTTGCAAGCATGGATACTATTAAGCTAAAAGACGAGTTGTCAGAAATCGTACAGAAATACTTTCTAGATGACATCATCAGCATGTTCTAAATGACATCATTAACCCTTCCATGCGTTATATTAATAGTGCTTAATGTAAAAGAGATATAAGAAAAATATAAAAAATATGAATAATTCTAAAATTGCTCTAGTACTTCTAGTTTCTGCAGCCATAACTGTAATAGTGTTTATATTCGTATTTCATACGCAAGATACTGCTACACCTGCACAAAATAATTCTCAAATACGATCTGAAACTGTTAGATTTGTCGGTGCAAAAGCATGCGTAGCATGTCATCAGCAGGAATTTGATGCCTGGCGGGGGTCACATCACGATTTGGCCATGCAGCATATCACCGAAAAAACGGTACTCGGTGATTTTAATAATGCACAATTTGAGAAAGACGGGGTTATTAGTCGTTTTAGCAGGCAGGGAAAGAAATTCATTGTCAGTACCGATGGGCCAAATGGTTCTGTTACGGATTACGAAGTTAAATATACCTTTGGTGTTACGCCACTTCAGCAATACCTTGTCGAGCTTCCTGGTGGACGCCTTCAGGCACTGAGTATTGCGTGGGATGCCCGGTCGAAGGAGCAGGGAGGGCAACGCTGGTATCATTTATACCCGAATGAGAAGATTGATCACAATGATGAGTTGCACTGGACCAAGTTATCTCAGAACTGGAATCACATGTGTGCTGAATGTCATTCCACCAATCTGAAGAAAAATTTCGATGTCACCAAGAATAAATTCAATACCACCTGGTCTGAAATCAATGTTGCTTGTGAGGCCTGCCATGGGCCCGCTTCACGCCATATTAATTGGGCAAATAAAGACGATGGTTGGCAGAATATTAATAACAAGGGCTTAGCTTTTTTGTTAGATGAACGTAAAGACATCAACTGGCAGCTAAATGTCTCAAGCAGTACGGCAAAACGCTCACAAGCACGACTGACTACAAAAGAGATCGATACGTGTGCACGCTGCCATGCACGGCGCAGCACGCTGACCGAAAATTATCAGCACGGTAAGCCGTTACAGGATAGCCATCTTCCAGCCTTGTTAACAGAACAGCTCTATCATCCTGACGGGCAGTTTAAGGAAGAAGATTATGTTTACGGCTCTTTTCTGCAAAGTAAGATGTTCCATGCTGGGGTGACCTGCAGTGACTGTCATGAACCGCATAGTTTGAAATTGCGGGCACCGGGTAACCAGGTTTGCTTGCAGTGTCATCAGACTGAAAAATTTGATACGAAATCTCATCATTTCCATGAATTAGGTAGTGAAGGAGCCAGTTGTGCCGAGTGCCATATGCCGCCGAGTAACTTCATGGTAATCGATGCGCGGCATGATCATAGTATTCGTATCCCTCGCCCAGATTTATCCATCACCCTGAACACACCGAATGCCTGTAATCAGTGTCATACCGATAAAACGGCTGTCTGGGCCAATGGGAATATGGAAAAATGGTACGGCAAGGATTGGTCACCAGGTTGGCATTTTGGTGAGACCTTGTTTGAGGCGCGACAGGGTAAGCCACACATTGGTCAGGATCTGGTTGCTATTGCGGCATCACCTAAATTGCCGAATATTGCGCGTGCCACGGCGGCTTCTCTGTTACCTAACTATCCAGGACGGCTCACTCTAACAATTTTACCTAAATTGCTAGCGGATAGTTCGCCGGCTGTGCGTCAGGCAGCCATGCTAACGGTTGACCAACTCCCACCAGAACAACGTTGGCGTTTCGTTGGGAATTTATTGTCGGATCCTACTTTTGCAGTGCGTATTGAGGCTGCACGCATATTATCAGTGGTTGATCGCACGACACTGTCACCATCGCAACACAGTGCATTGGATAAAGCGATTCAAGAATATATTCAGGCGCAGTTGGCAACGGCTGAACATCCACAGTCTCACATCAACTTGGGTTTATTGTACTTACGCCTACAGCAACCAACAAAAGCCAAGGCTGCCTATGAGCAAGCGCTTAAACTCGACCCCACATTTGTTGCGGCCTATGTGAATCTGGCAGACCTTTATCATTACTTGCAGCAGGATAATCAAGTAGAAACGACCTTACTTAAAGCTCAAAAGTTACTGTCGAAAAATGCTGATATAGAACATGCCATTGGTTTGCATTATGTAAGGAACAAACAGCTACCCAAGGCCTTGGTAGCCTTAGCTAACGCGGCACAACTGAGACCAGAGAACACGCGTTATGGTTATGTTTATGCCGTCGCGCTTTATGCTCAAGGTAATCCAATGCAAGCAATAAAGACATTACAAAAAACACAAGAACTCCATCCCTATGACGTTGATGTGCTGCTTGCACTGGTGTCATATACGAAGGCGAGCGGGGATGTTAAGGTAGCAACGAGCTATGCTAAAAAATTACTCGTCATCAACCCGCAATATGGCAGTGTAAAGCAGCTCTTACAACAATTATCATCACAATAGTCAGGCAGGTAGCACATACATTAGTCGTGGCAGCTTGGATCGCAAACCCTCCACTTTGCCTATAAAAACATAAGTCGTTACTATGACTCTAGATTAATCGGGGAGTTTTTCATGACGGTTGAATCGAGTCAGTCGATCACAGAAAATCTTGGAAACACTGTCGGCCGGATACTCTCCGGGGATGAACTGCGCAATCAAAGTTTCATTGACAATAACGTTGATGGCACCTGGCGAGTGGACTTTGAGGAACTGATCTCACTTGACTTGCCCGTGATGGAGCAGATTGATTTATTGTACCGTTATGGGTATATCGCCGAGGCCAATCTGGCATTAGCCAAGCAGTATGGATTTGATACACCCGCCGAGATTATCGGTTTTAGATTGGAAAAGTTCATACCGCGGGATCTGCCGTTAACGATTCCATTACTCACCAGAATAATCGAATCGGGATACCATTTGAGAGAGTGGGAGTCCATCGAGCGCGACAGGTATGGCAACAAGAAATACTTTTTAAATAACTGCACTGGTGAAATAGAGAACGGTATGCTTTTGCGTGTCTGGGGTACGGCCAAGGATATTACCCTACAGAAGCAGATGGAAGAGCAAGCCTACTTGCATTCGGCAATGTTTTCGCAGATCTCGGAAGGCTGCGTGATTGTAGAGGAGGGGAACGAAAATATTGTCTACGTGAATACGGCCTTCACCAGCATCACGGGTTATACAGAATCAGACATTCCCGGTAATAAGCTGAGTTTTTTGCAGGGTGTGGATACCGATCCTAGCACGGTGGCTAAAATTCGCGAGTCCCTTTCCAATCAGCAATCGTTTTCAGGAGATATCCTCAACTACAAGAAAGATGGCACACCGTTCTGGAACCTGATGCAAATATCACCTATCAAGAGTGCCGGTGGCGGAGTGAGCCATTACGTAGGCATACTCACGGACATCACCGAGAAGAAGCGTATTGAGGCAGAGCGAATAGAACAACGTAATGAACTAACACACCTTGCGCGCGTCGCTGCCATGGGCGAACTCACTGCCACGATGGCGCATGAGTTGAGCCAGCCTTTGACAGCCATTCTCAGTAATGCCCAGGCTGCCCAGCGTTTTCTCGAACAGGATGATCCCGATCTCGATGAAATACGTGAAATACTTGAAGACATAGTGGCAGCTGACAAACGTGCCGGTGAGTTGATGCAGCGCATACGCCACATGGTTAAAAGGGATGTCAGTAAGTTCGAGCAGCTGGATATTAATAATGTCATTGAGGAGGTCCATGCGCTTATTGGCCATGACCTTGTCATGAAGCAAGTCAGGTTCAGCTGCGAGTTAAGTCCGAATCTTCCCGCACTGCTAGGTGACCCTGTACAGGTACAGCAAGTCATCCTTAACCTGATAATCAATGCCTCTCATGCCATGCAGGAGTCGTACGATCGCCTGATCACCATATCAACCCATGAACTTGGTGACGATTCAATTGAAGTAGTGATTACAGACACCGGGCATGGTATCGATAAGGAATTACAGGAAAATATTTTTCAGCCATTTTATACGACAAAACAAGACGGCATGGGAATGGGCCTCGCCATTAACCGTACAATTATAGAATCACATGGCGGACGCATTTGGGCAGAAAACAGGCCAGGCCAGGGCGCTGCCTTTCACATATCGTTGCCGGTGATTCAAGAGGGGCTGTGACATGAGCACAGATCAAACGGTTTCTATTATTGATGATGAGGCATCGATTCGTAAAGGAATTTCGAATTTGTTACGCTCGGCAGACTACAATACTCAGTTATACGCTAGCGGTCTCGAGTTTCTTGAGCATAGCAAGTTTGAACCTGGTTGTATCATCATGGATCTGGCCATGCCAGACCTGACGGGTCTTGAAGTCCAGCAAAGGCTGTTGGAACAGGGCATCCATACGCCCATTATATTCCTCAGCGGTAATGGCAGCATTCCCTGCACCGTTAAGGCATTGAAAGACGGTGCGCTTGATTTTCTGGAAAAACCAGTTGACGCAGTCGCATTATTTAAAGCGGTCGAAGGTGCGCTGGAAATAGATCAGTTGAAGCGAAAACGCATGCATGACAATGCAGAGGCTAAATTGCACCTGGCAACACTGACGCCACGTGAACGGGAGGTGCTTTTGTATGTTATTGCCGGGGCCCTGAACAAGCAGATTGCCCATGAGCTTACAATCAGTGAGAAGACGGTAAAGGTGCATCGGGCCCGCGTTATGGAAAAAATGGCAGTGCATTCTGTTGCCGAGTTGGTACGGTATACCGAGAGTCTGAATATACAACCAGCTGTTTTGGAATTTTCTGAGTCCCAGTAGTTGTTCATCGCAACTGCAGAAGTATATAAGGGGTTATCTCTTCCCGTTAACCATACTGGCAGTTTAGTTTTTTCCATTTATATCTACGTCTAAAGTCTAATAGTTATTTCATTCGATTAGTTGTAATTTTCACATTCTGGTAAGAATTGAGGGCGTGGACAAATCGTGATTTATGTCATTGATGATGACGTATCTATTTGTAAGGCGCTCGCGCGAGTGATGAAGTCTGCTGGCGTGCCGGTGCAGACATTTATCTCGGCCAAAGACTTTTTGCAATCCGTTAAACCAGCGGCTACGGATTGCATGGTGGTTGATATTCAAATGCCAGAGATGAGCGGCCTCGAGTTGCAGGAGACCTTATTCCATTCTCACATACATACACCGATAATATTTATCTCGGCATTTGACGACGAACAAATACGTAGCCAAGCATGTAAGCAAGGTGCCGCCGGCTATTTTCAAAAACCTATTGATAATAATGCCTTACTCGATGCCATCAAGTTTGCCGTCGATCGCGCTGCTTCCTAAAAACCAGAAGTTTACCGGTATCGCTTCAGGGACAACTTATATACCAATGGCTTGTATAAGTACAAAGTCCAATATTATTGTCATTTTAGACTTGTAGACTTGATTGATAATAATAAGATTCCGGCATGTCACCGCATTAGGTGATTGTGGATTAGTCAGAGACAGAAATGGAGAGAAAGCAATGAAAAATAAATTTTCCGTATTCTTTATGCTGTGCTTGCTGGCGCTAAGCAATATAGCGAACGCCAAATCAACCAAACCCAATATCTTAGTAATCTGGGGTGATGATATCGGGCAGAGTAATATCAGCGCCTACACCTTCGGTATGATGGGGTATCGCACCCCGAATATCGATCGGATTGCCAAAGAAGGCATGATGTTCACTGACTACTACGGCGAGCAGTCCTGTACTGCAGGTCGGTCATCGTATATCACCGGGCAAAGCGTTTATCGCACTGGCCTCTCCAAAGTAGGGCTGCCGGGCGCCGATCTTGGCATGCAGAAGGAAGACCCGACCATCGCTGGTATGCTCAAGGCACAGGGCTATACAACTGGCCAATTCGGTAAGAACCATCTCGGTGACAAGGATGAGCACCTGCCTACTAATCATGGCTTTGATGAGTTCCTCGGTAACCTTTACCACCTGAATGCCGAGGAAGAACCGGAGAATGAAGATTATCCAAAGGATCCAGCTTTCAAAAAGAAATTCGGTCCACGTGGTGTTATCAAATCATTTGCCAACGGCAAGATTACGGACACGGGACCACTGACGAAAAAGCGCATGGAAACAATCGATGATGAAACCGTTGCAGCGACACTGGACTTTATGGAGCGGGCGCATAAGGCCGGTAAACCGTTTTACGCATGGTGGAACGGTACACGTATGCATTTCCGCACCCATGTGAAAAAAGAATTGCGCGGTATCTCAGGCCAGGACGAATATGGCGATGGTATGGTTGAACACGACCGCCATGTCGGTGTGTTGTTGAAGAAACTCGATGATCTCGGTATTGCCGATAACACTATCGTGCACTACTCAACTGATAATGGTCCGCACATGAATACGTGGCCAGATGCAGCTTCGTCACCTTTCTTCGGTGAAAAGAACACTAACTGGGAAGGTGGTTGGCGTGTGCCATCTATGGTGCGCTGGCCTGGCAAGGTTAAAGCCGGCAGTATTTCAAATGAAATTATGCACCATATGGATTGGTTGCCAACTTATCTGGCAGCAGCAGGTGCTACAGACATCAAGGCACGCTTGAAAAAAGGTGGCGTTAAAGCGATTGGTCGTTCTTATAAGGTGCATCTGGATGGCTACAATTTCTTACCTCATTTGACTGGTAAAGAAGCCAAGGGACCACGTAAGGAAATTTTCTATTTTGCTGACACCGGTGAGTTGACGGCCTTGCGTTACAATGACTGGAAAGCCTTGTTCCTGGAGCAGAAGGAATACGCAACTCTGCGTGCCTGGATCGAGCCTTGGACTGAACTTCGCGTTCCGTTGATCTTTAATCTGCGTCGCGATCCTTACGAGCGTGCTTACCGGACGTCTAACACCTATTATGATTGGCTGATCGACAGGGTCTACTTCCTGGTACCTGCTCAAGCTTATGTGGGTAAATTCCTTAAGACCTTCAAAGAATTTCCGCCACGTCAGAAGCCTGCGAGCTTTAGTATCGATCAGGTAATGGAAAAGTTGCAGACATCAACAGGGTCTAAATAATCCTGATAGTACAAATACAGCCGGCTATATGCCGGCTGTATTTTTTTCTGATGTAAACAGATGTATTTAATGCTTTTTCTGCAACAGGTAGATCCTGATCTTGATGAAATACGGGAGACTCTTAATGATATCGTCGCAGATGATAAACGTGCCGGCGAGTTGATGCAGCGTATACGACGATTGACCAAGAGGGGTGAAAGCAAACCTGAGCAGTTAAATATAAATAATGTGATTGAAAAAGAAAAAGACTTGGCCTGTCTTGTATTTTAAGAAGAGAAATGAAAATAATGAAAAAATTATTAATTATTGTGTTGCTTAGTTTTTCCCAGACGGCGATAGTGTATGCAGATGATACCTGGACTGATGTCGGTGTGTACGCTTTTATGACTGATGTGGACGGTGATGTAGAGATCGGCAATGTCACTTCGGATGTGGATGTGCCCTTTAAGGATATACTCGAAAATCTTGACTTCGGGTTTATGGGTTATGTTGAACATCGTCGTGGTAAATGGTCTTTTATTGGCGATATATTTTACGCAGATATTTCAGTTGACGATACGGTTGCATCAAATGCTATCGCTTCAGTTGAGCTTGATGTTGTGCTTAAGCAGGTGTTGGCCGAAGGGTATGTCGGTTACAGGGTGCTGGAGAGGAAAGATGGTGCAGCTTACTTAGGCGTGGATGTTCTCGCCGGTATTCGTTACAACAAAATTGATGTGGATATAGGTGCTGAAATAAATGTATTGAGTTTGTCCGCGGCAGCGTCAAGAAGTGCTGATATTGATTGGACAGATGCTGTTGTGGGCGTTCGCGCGCAATACGACTTTGGTAATGGTTGGGGTATAACCGGCTTGGCTGATATTGGTGAAGGATCTGATAGCAAGTCATATCAACTGATGGGTTTTGTTAATTACCAATATAGTGATGATCTTAAGTTATTCGGTGGTTATCGACACTATCATTTAGAGCAAGATGAGACGGTTAACGGACTGGCTTATAAGCTGGATTTAGATTACGCAGGGCCAATGTTTGGTATTTCTAAGCGTTTTTAATGCGTGATTAAGTTCAGGAATAATGACACTGTTAACAGATTATTTTTCAAGTAGCTTAAGCTTATCTTATTATTGAATGACGGATTTAAGGACAAATAAATGCCAATAAAATGGGAACTCGATACAAATAATCTTGGTGTCTTTACTGTTTCAGGCAAGCTTTCAACAGCTGAACTCCAGCAGGCGCAGAGTCAAGCTGAAACCATTATTCAGAAATTGGGGGAAATTAAGATACTTGTCATTCTGGATAATTTTGATGGTTGGGAAAAAGCCGAAGGCTGGAGTGATTTTTCTTTTGCTGAACGTAATGATCAATACATTGATAAATTTGCAATTGTTGGTGATAAAAAATGGGAAGACCTTGTGCTTGCATTTACGCTAAAGGGTTTGCGTCCCTTTCCGATTGAATATTTTACAACGGGTGATGTAACAGAAGCACAGCAATGGTTGTTAGCTGATTAGAACATAACAACATTAATAAGGAGTTATACAATGAATAATAAAATCATACGGACATTTATTTTCATAGTTATTGGATTAGTTGCTATGCCAGCAATTGCCGATGAAAGTTATTCTGGCTTCATTGATAATTACCCTGAACTTAAAGCAGATGCGGATAGACCTGGATCAAGCAAGTATGAGAAAACGGGTTTTAATCCTGCTTCATACGGAAAGGTCATGCTTTCTCCTATCACCATCTTCATGCACCCAAAATCAGATTATCAGGGTCTGGATGCGGGCCATGTAAGTAGTTTATCAACCGGCTTTATCGATATATTAACGGAAGAACTCGAGCCGGAAATCGCGGTCGTGGATCAGCCGGGTAAGGGTGTTCTTGTGGCACGAATCGCAATTACAAATTTAAAAGCGAAAAAGAAGAAGCGTGGTCTTTTATCATTCACCCCGATTGGCTTGGCTGTGACTGCAGCACAGGGTTCAGCAGGACGAAACCTAAAATTAAAAGATGCAGGTCTTGAAATCGAGTTACTTGATGGCGTTACGGGCGAACAACTTGCTGTATTGATAGATAAACAAGCATTAGCAGATGAAGAGGGCAATACTGAACAGTCATGGTCAGGGATTGAAACCACGCTTGCATTTTATGCTAAACGCTTTAAAGAGCGACTGGAGTCTGGCAAATAGCATCAATTAATAACGCTAAATAATTTATTGCGTTCTACGTTAAGAGTTTAAGTATATTCAATTAGTCGGCTGGAGATTGTAATTATGCTTGAGTATGCAGCACTGGGTATATTGTTCTTCGCAGCGATCACTTTGTTTTATGGAATCATTGTTATTCATGATATTCCCTATGAGATCGCTAAACACAGAAATCATCCACATCAGGATGCGATACATGTTACCGGTTGGATAAGCCTATTCACCTTACACGTGCTTTGGCCGTTCTTATGGATATGGGCAACCTTATACAGGGAAGATAGGGGCTGGGGTTTTTCAGGGGACAAATCGGAGTCAGTAGACAAAGGTGCATTATTAGTAGCGAAGCTGGATACGCTAAATTCCAGCTTGGAAGCAATGGATGTCAGACTTAGTGCAATGGATAGCCGTATCATTGATTTAGAGAGTAAAGAGAACATCGTGGAAGAATCTGTTGGTGTGACAGATTCAGAAATTCCAGATACAGATAGCACGGATGGGGAAAAATAATGGATTTATTACTTATTATCACCTATGCCTCTATATGCATCGCGATATTTAAAATATTCAAAATCCCCCTAAATAAATGGAGTGTTCCTACAGCGGTATTAGGAGGCATTGTTCTTATTGGCACACTTATTTTTGCCATGAACTACAACCATCCTTACTCGGAAATAAGCAGACAGTATTTTGTAACCACACCGATTGTTCCAACAGTGAAAGGGCGAGTTATTAGTGTGCCGGCTAAGGGTAATGAAAAATTAAAAGCGGGTGACGTATTATTCGAGATCGATCCTACTCCATACAGAAACTCCCTTGCATCATTAGGCTCTCGTCTAAAGAGCGCTGAACTAGATGTTAAACGTGCACAACAGTTAGTTAAAAGGGGCGCCGGAAACAGACGTGATCTAGATAAATCAGTCTCACTTAGAAATGATTTGAAGGCGCAAATTGGAACAGCAAAATTCAATCTTTCACAAACGGTTGTCCGTGCGCCAACGGATGGATATGTCACACAAGTATCACTACGACCCGGTATGATGGCTGTTCCATTACCATTAAGCCCATCGATGGTATTTGTTCATGACGAAGGTCAGTATCTGGTTGGTTGGTACAGGCAAAACAGCATGCTGCGGTTGAAGGAAGGTTATGAAGCAGAAGTGGCCTTTGATGGTATTCCTGGAAGCGTTTTTTCGGGTGAAGTTAGCCTTGTGTTGCCTGCGCTGTCTGAAGGGCAAGTTCAGGTGTCTGGTCGTTTATTAGATGCTCGTCAAGCACGTTATCCTGGTCGAATCCCCGTTTTCATTAAGATCACTGATCCTGATTTTGCGGAATATGCTGACAAAGTGCCTGGCGGTGCGTTTGCACAAACAGCTATCTATAGTGACCATCTTCATCATGTTGCCATAATGCGAAAAATTTTATTGCGTATGTCCTCGTGGATGAATTACTTGTTCCCATTTCATTAGCCCCAATATTTAGGAACTGTTGTTTGTTACATATAAAAAGAAAAATAGTTGGTATATGCATTTCTTTGCTTCTTCCTTGCTACGTTCAGGCTGGCAAGGTTAGTGATTTGTTCAAGCTAACAAGCCCATCTGTTGTCGTGCTGTATACCTTTGAAAGCAGCCCTAAGGGCGTTAAAAATGGTGAAGAGGTATTCACGAGCAATAAGGGACTCGGATCTGGCGTATTGATATCAAAAGATGGAGTGATACTGACCGCCTCTCATGTGGTGAATCTTTCAGATTCGGTACATGTTGAATTTAGTAATGGCAAAAAGCTGATTGGTAAAGTTATTTCATCTGATCGTGTCGCTGATATTGCAATGCTCAAAGTTGAACATATACCAGAGGGAATAACACCCTCATTGCTTGCTGATTCTGACAAAGTATTAGTTGGAGATGATGTTTATGTCATTGGTGCGCCCTATGGTTTGGGACAAACGCTAACGGTAGGTTATTTGAGTGGAAAGCATGAAAAGAAACATTCTTTAAGTTCATTTCGCAAAGTTGAATTGTTTCAAACTGATGCGGCGATCAATACGGGCAACTCAGGTGGCCCCATGTTTAACGAACAGGGTAAGGTCATTGGAATAGTCAGTCATATTTTAAGTAAATCAGGTGGTTTTGAAGGACTGGGGTTTGCGGTTACCAGCAACACTGTTCGTGATCTTTTAATTGATACCAAGGCGTTCTGGGCTGGTGCTGAATGGAAAATCGTCACTGATCATATGGCGCGTGCTTTAAATTTGCCTCCAAAAAGCGGTCTTTTGGTTGAGCGAGTAGCAAAAGGTTCACCATCCGATAAAGCCGGTCTTAAGGGTGGCGTTATTAATACAAATATTGGTGATACTGAATTGGTTCTTGGCGGCGATATTATTATTTCAGTTAACGGGATAAACATTGCAGGTAAACCAAGTTTAGAAAAGATTTATGAAAGTATCCGCAGCACAAAAAACAGTTCAAAAATTATTCTTGAAATATATAGAGGCGGAAAGAAGCAGAAATTAACTATTAAAAACTAAAATAAAGTTCACTATATCTGATTTTCATAATGAAATTCTGTAGTGATAAAAAAACGAATAATTAGCTATTTATTTTACATAGGGATACAAAAATATGAAAAATCATATAGCGAAGAAGCCAGTAACTATTTTGTTGTTGAGTTATTTAGTGATGGCTTTATCTGCCACGCAGGCAGCCACAGATTATGAATTTCCTGTTGTGCTAAAAGCACCAAATATTCTTTCAGCAGATGTCGTGACTGGCCCAAACCATACTGTATTGCCATCAGTATGGAATGATGGCTATCTCAATCAATATTCTGTGACGTCGAGTTTTGGGAAGTTTGATGTCACATCTACCGCTAAACTTCACATAAGAATAAATGAACTTAATGCCATTGCTGCCATGAATAAAGTAAAAGGTAAGGATGAATTTGCTACTTCGATGAAGGCGGCGGGTAAAGGGGTTGCCTCAGGGGTTAAGTCTTTAGTGACATCTCCAGTTAAGACTATTTCAGGAACAGTGTCAGGTGTGGGTAAGCTGTTCTCAAGAGCAGGTGAAAGTATTTTCGGCGGAAGTAGAAGTAAAACTGAAGACAGCCGGTTTAAAGATATCATTGGTTTTGCTAGCTCAAAACGCGAAATAGCTTATCAGTATGGTGTAGATGTTTATTCAGACAATAAAGTATTGCAATCGCAACTGGATGATCTTGCTTGGGCAAATTACGGCGGTGGCATGAGTGTGGCTGCTATGACTTCAGCGGTTGGCGGCGGGGCGGGGAAAGCCCTAACGGTTACTGGCGGCACAAGAATATTAAATGAAGTTATTCGAGAAAAACCCGCTGCTGAATTACGTATTCTAAATCGTGAAAAACTAAAGAAGATGAATGTAAATGATGATGTGGCTGATTTATTCATAGGTAATACGACCTATTCACCTAGTATGCAGACTTATCTGGTGGCTGCGATGGAGCAGATGAAGGCGACTAGTAACAAAGCCTTGTTCGTAAAGTTCGCAATTAATACGCCAAGTGATGATGTCGCATTGTTTCGACAACGCCAAGCTCAAATGTATGCCGGTTTTGATAAAAGGATTAAACCCATTACGAGATTCGTAGCGATAGGAAATAATGTTGCTGCACGGACAGAACAGGGTGATTTGATATTCATTGTTCCAGTTGATTATCTAATTTGGACAGAAAATGTTTCTTATATAGTGGATAGCGCAACGAATAACTTGGATGATGTTAAAAACATTAAATCTAAACAAATTTGGATTGAAGGTGCGTATAGCGAAAAATCAAGAAAAGCGCTACTAGCACGTGGTTGGATAGTTAAAGATGCTACAGATACTAAAGCGCTGTTCAATTAGTGCTATCACGAATAATTGCTTTCTAAATTTTGTAAAGGAGAAAAAGATGGTTAATGTAAAAGTGTCTCTTACTATTTACTTGGCGGCTATTGTGTTATCAACTCAAGCGTTGGCAGCTGAGCCATTTATCTATCCAAGTAAAGGTCAAAGTCAGCAACAGCTGGATAAGGATAAATACGAGTGTTATTCATGGGCTAAGCAAAATTCTGGCTTTGATCCTGGTAGAGCACAAAGCACAGCAAGTTCAATTTCACCTCCGCCATCAAGACCTACCAGACAAGGCGGCGTATTTAGAGGGGCTGTTGGCGGCGCAATTATTGGTGAAATTGCTGATGATGATGCAGGGAAAGGGGCTGCTATAGGTGGTTTAATTGGTGGTATACGCCAGCGCAGACAAAGAGAAGATGATTACCGTCGTCAGGATCAGTACCAGCAGCAACAATATCAACAGCAACAACAGCAATCGAATCAGCAGTCACAAGCTCGCTTAAATTATGATCGAGCGTACAGTGCCTGCCTTGAAGGCCGTGGTTACACTGTTAAATAAGAATACTACTGGAGATTGTTATGAAATATTTAATTTTATCGGTTAGCTTCTGTATGCTGCCTATTCAAGTATATGCCGGTGATTTTAGTGGTAAGAAGTCGCTATTGTGTTCAGTTGCAGAAGCATCTGAGTGTTCAGCAGGTAGTGATTGTCTTACCAGTAACGCGGCTAATATGGATTTACCTAACTTTATATCTATTAATTTTAAGAAAAAATCAATTACAGCTGCTGGTAAGGGTAATGCGGTAAATAAAGTTGCTACAAAAAAGAAATTTAAAGCAGCTCAGGCCGATATTACAAGCGTTAGCTCATCAAAAAATATGACAATTTTACATGGCACACAAAATGGTCGTGGTTGGTCGGCAGCAATTAATCAATCAACCGGAGTGATGTCACTTGCGGTTTCGGGTGACTCGGTAGGGTTTGTGGTACAGGGAGCTTGTTTGGCTAAGTAATGCACATGATTTTTAATGTAGATACATAATCCCAAAGGCTCTGTTATGCATAGAATTGCTCTTGTTTTAATGATCACTACTGCAATTACATTACCTTTGAAAGGCGTTGCATCTGAGAAATCAGTGCAGCAAGAGGAACGTCCTAAAATTGGTCTTGCACTTAGTGGTGGGGGAGCGCGAGGCGCCGCTCATATTGGTGTTATCAGAGTTTTAGGAGAATTAAATATTCCCATTGACTATATCGCTGGCACGAGTATGGGTTCAATTATTGGTGGGCTATATGCGAGTGGCATGTCTACCGATGAAATGGAAAAGCAATTGACCAGTGTGGATTGGTTAGCTTCTTTTGATGATGTTTCCAAACGCGAAGACAAGACCTTCAGGCGTAAGCTGGATGATAGCTTATATCTAGTTAAGCATAAGGCCGGCATCAGTGATGAAGGTGAACTGAAGTTACCTGGCGGTATATTACAAGGTCAGCGAATTGATCTATTGCTGAGTAAATTTACACTCCCCGTTTCACATGTCAAAAACTTTGATAAGTTATCGATCCCTTTTAGAGCTGTCGCAGCCGATATAGAAACAGGTGATTCAGTTGTGCTTTCTACTGGTAGTTTGGCTAAAGCGATGCGCGCCAGTATGAATATTCCTGGTGCGTTCGCACCGGTTACCATAGATGGTAAATTATTGGTTGATGGTGGGGTCGCCAATAACCTTCCGATTAATGTAGTAAGAGAGATGGGCGCTGATATTGTTATTGCGATAGATATTAGTACTCCCCTATATAATAAAGAACAATTAAAAAATGTGTTAAACATATCTGGCCAATTGGTTGGGCTGCTTACGCGTAAAAATACGGAGTATTCACTTGCTACGCTAACTAAAAAAGACATCGTTATCATTCCTCAGCTTGGCGATATTGGAACAGGTGATTTCGAACGGGCAGGGGAGACGATACCTGTTGGTGAAAAAGCGGCAAGGGATAAAACATCAGTTTTACAACGCTTAAAACTTCCTAAGAATCAATATGAATTACATCTCGCCAAGCGAGGCCAACGTCAAGTTGCTGCGCCCAATATTGCTTTTATTCGCGTTGATAACCAATCACGACTGCACGATGATGTTATTAAGTCTAAGGTTACCCATAAAACGGGTCAACCACTTGATGTTGCCCAGATTGAAAATGATATTGGAAGAATCTACGGCCTGAATCAGTTTGAGAATGTTAATTATGAATTGGTCGAAGAAAATGGTGAGTCGGGTGTGGTTATTCACGCAGTTGAGAAAAATTGGGGACCAAATTATCTTCAATTCGGGATTATTATTTCAGATAATTTTGAAGGTGATAATAGCGTCAACCTGGGTGCAGCTTATACACGAACAGGCATAAATAGGCTTAACGGTGAATGGCGCACTGCGCTACAAGTTGGTGAAGATCCGCTTCTTCTAACTGAAATATACCAGCCCCTTGATTATGCGAATAAATTCTTTATCAATGCATCAGCATTCGCGCAACAAAGAAATCTAAATGTTTTTCAATCGGCAGGCAATCAAATAGGCGAGTACCGGGTAGATCGCCTCGCTACATCTTTCGCAGTCGGAATGAATTTTGATACATGGGGTGAATTGAGGTTTGGAATTCGCCGCACCTCTGGTGAAGCCGATGTCAGAGTGGGAGGTTCGGCGTTATCTGATTTTAATTTCGATAGCGGTTCTTTCCTGACTCGTTTTTCGTTTGATACGATTGATGATGCCTATTTCCCTAAAAAGGGACATGTTGGTTTGTTAGAGGGAAGATTTTTCAGTAATTCTCTGGGTGGAGATGATAATTTTGACCAATTACGCCTTGAGTATCTACGAGCAAAAACCTGGGGTCGGAATACTTTCCTTGCAGGTCTTAAATACAGTACAACACTTGATGATGATGCACCTATTTATGGGCTTTTTCAGATAGGTGGTTTTACTAACCTTTCTGGGTTTAATCAAGGTGAGTTAACCGGTCAGCACACTGGAGTATTACGGCTTGGGTATTTGCGGCGCATTAATGATTTTAAATTATTACCGACGTATTTTGGTGCCAGCCTAGAGTATGGTGGGGCATGGCAGGAATCTGGCGATATATTTGATGAAGGAACAGCGGCTGCCAGTATATTTATTGGCGTGGATAGTCCGATTGGTCCGATATATACAGGTTACGGGCACGCTGAAGGTGGCAACGATAGTTTGTATTTTTTCCTTGGTAAATTGTTTTAGAGCATTGTCCTTCAGTTAAAAGCTAGCTTCTTTCATGTCGGTAATGATAATTAAACAGTGTATGAGGTGGGACACTGCTTCGGGTTGAGGGTTGAGCTGCTTAGGAAAGGTCACAAAATGGGCACACAGAGGATATAAAGCATAACTAATACAAAGGTATGAATAACACTTTCACGGCGAGTACAGGGGGTCGACTCCCCTATGGGACGCCATACAAGATAAAGCCCGCTTTAGCGGGCTTTTTTGTTTCTTTTCTCGAAATATTTATCATATCTCAGTAACTCATTGTTATTTCAATATTAATTAAGTCAACAATTCATAT
>Ga0316207_10002407_pt1 | contig 19338 bp, 24 predicted proteins | sample 6weekpyrite_MG_FD_204943 | JGI IMG/M metagenome (GOLD analysis project Ga0316207, IMG submission 204943) | Microbial mat bacterial communities from mineral coupon in-situ incubated in ocean water Damariscotta River, Maine, United States -... | ecosystem: Environmental > Aquatic > Marine >...
ACACATTGGATAGAATATACAGGCGTTGCCCGCGCCGCCATTGAGGCTATGCGGGAGCCAAACCAAAAAATGATTGATGCGTATCGGGCGCGGTATGAGTTCGCGCACATTACAGATTCGCAAATCAAATATGATTATCAAGCTATGATCGACGCAGCATTGGAGGACAAGTGATGTACGGAAAAGAATATCTTGAGAAGCAGGAAATCGAATCGGTAGTTGGTGATATTGAGGCGATTTTTAATTCCCTCACTGCCGACAAGGGCCATCAAGTGCGGGAAAGGCTTGAAGAGCGTGCAGTTAAACGAGCCAGAGATGCAGCAAATATGGAGAAGTTCAGGAAGTCCTTAAATGGCATGAATTGCGGGTTGTTTTAAATGGCTAAACGCAGACGCAAGGAACGGGGTGAGTCATGAATATTCTAAGTGTATGAAAACAGGCGACAAAGTGGATTTAATTCGGTAGCCAAAAACAGCGTTACCGAAATGGTATAATAAAAGTAAACGGAAGCGAAAGGTGAATAAATTGGCAAAGCGCGGACGTAGACGGAAAGAAGGGAAGCGCCACCCTAACGGCAAACTGGTTCAACGGACTCAAAAGGCCAAAGCAATGAAACCAACGCCCGAACTACTCGCTAAAAAAATGGCACGGCTCGCAATCGCCGGAAGCCATAACCCCGACATGCTTGAATTTGCCGAAAGCTGGTTGGGTGTGTGCCATGCAGCGGGGTGGATTAGCTATGACCAGTACCGCGCCGGGTGCCACTACCAGGGCCTATACAAAACCGTTTTCCCGCAAGCCTTCCCGCAAACTACAATGACCACTGACAAGGACGCGGTGCAGGACGGCGAGCCCGGAAACGAACTTTCTGATGAGGCGCTGGAAAGCATCGAGGAATCGCTAAGGCTGGCGACGGACCTTCTCAAGCAGATCGGCGGCGATAAGTGGGGCAACAGAATATTCAATACTGTTCGCGATGTCGCGGTGTACGACAGATTTATGAAATTTATGGACACACAGACAAACCGCACTGAAATGGCATGGAAGCGGGATCAGGTAGACCGCACACACTTGCGTGGTGGTCTTGACGCCTTGGCCCGCGCCTTCGGGTATTCATCGCCCAAGCCGTTTGTGGTGGAAATCAACGAGGCGGCTTAACGTAGGTGGGCGGTGTTTCGCGGCTGTGGTGCAGTTTAGCCCCTGGGTGTTAGCTTCCCGATGACTGGCAACAGGGCGGGATGATGCCAAACGGCATGACGGGGGCTGATTAGTTTGCGGGAAAGTGGAGTTCCGGGCTGTTTAGGCGGTCTTGATCCATGGGGGAACAGAAGCGAGTACCGCAATTCAATACTTCGGGTATATCCCGTGATTTGGCGGAAACCTCAATCGCCGTCAAAAGCCCCATCACCTCCGGGTGATTTATAGGGGGCATTAAGACCTGATGGGGCAGGCCGCCCGGAGTTGATCACCGGGCGTTGCTTATTCAGTTTTGGATCGGCCAAAAGACCGGCCACAACCTGATTTTTATTGTTGATACAAAGGCTGTAGCCTTTGGGAGAGCGACATAATGTCTGAGTCTGAGGTAGAAATTACTCCCGAGATGATGGCGGTCGGCTTGGTGGCCTTTTGGGCTTATGACCCACAGGGTGATTTATCAGAGGAAGTCGTTGCTGAAATCTATCGGGAAATGACAAAGGCAAGGAATTAAGGGCGGTTAAGTCGGAGTAACGCCCGTGTCAATTCACTCAGGAGGGTTGTGTGTCTCTTAAGCGTAGAAAGTTATCTGTAAAGAGTTGCAGACGATTAATGAGAATACCAGCGTGTAAGCGACTAAACAGTTATTTTCATGCTGGTTGGTTGAAGAGGTATAAATTGACGCGCACAAGTCGGGGGCTCAGAAATGCCAGCGAGTGACTTCCACGATCTGGAAATTGGCGACACTTTCAGGATTGCCAACGAAGATGTTTATGGGGAGATCACTGAAATCTTCCAGGATGATTCTGGCGACAATGCATCGGCTATTTTGAGGAACTATGACGGGGCATGGATATCCGTGAACTTGTCAAACTGCAAAAGGTGCGAAGATAGACTGCACTAAGGAGAACAGCATGACCGGAACAGATACGATAATCGGCGTAAAGCCTGGGTCAATCGGTGACGGCGGGAGTGTGATTTGAAATGCACGTCTTGGACGACTGGCTCCGCAAAAAGATGGAGCGCGAAATGCTAAAATATCTATCTCCGCCTAATCCTTCTTCCGCTGCTCATCCACCCACACCCAAAACCTAATCTTCACCAGCGGCCACCAGAACCACCACAACACAAACAGCAATAACGCGATAAGAATTTCCCACATGGGGGAAGGATACACCTATGAGCGACATGCAGCAAATCGCCAAGCTTCTTCAATCGAAAGGGCGGTACGGCGACACTGTGCTTGCGCACATATCCCCGAAAGAAGCCGAGTTCTTGCGCGTGTCTACTGATGGCACTGTGAACACAAACCCTGACACCGGGCTCCCGGAGTTTTACGGCGGCGGTGGCATGGACGGGAACGGCGGCGATTATGGTGATGGCGGCAATAGTGGCGGAGATAATGCTGGTGGGTACGGTGGCGGGTCGGGAGCCAACAGCCCGAGGGGGCAAGATTACGCTGATGCGGTAGCACAATCTCGCGCACAAGCACAATCAGCCTTAACCGATAGCCTGATGAACGCCCCCAACCAGCCGAACCAAAGGAGCTTTATGCGCGGCATGTTGGGAAGGTTCGCACCAAACCCGGAAAAGGTTGGACGCATAGGCACGGAAGCTAATGTGGGTTCCCTGGTTGGCGATGCGTTGAAGGGCCTCGCCTTTACCGGACCAACAGGACTGGTGACAGGTCCGGCGATGGGGGCAGCGGATCGCGCCATTGCACGGGGGCTACAAGACACAATGGGCATGAGAGCAACGGGAACACCATCGGTAGATGTTGCAGCCAATGAAGCGCCAGAACTATCGACACCAACGTTCGGCGGCAAACAACGCGGTACGATGAATAATGGCGAAGGCGGACGAAGACTAATTGCAAACGCTCTCATGGGGCCAAGGTCAACATAGGAAAGAATCATGAACGATAAGCAGCGGGCTTTTGTTCGGGAATACCTGATTGATCGGAACGCAACACAGGCAGCGATAAGGGCCGGATACAGCGCAAAGACCGCAGGCCAAAAGGGCCACGACCTATTGAAAAAAGTTGAAATAGCCGCAGCGCTTGAAAGCGGCTCGGAAGCACATGCAGAACGGTGCGCGGAAACCATCGACGGCTTGACCGAAGAACTCAGAACCAATCTGAACCAAGCGAGAGAGAAGGGCCAGGTTTCGGCAGCTAATCAAGCGGTGATGGGTATCGCTGAATTGCACGGGTTAAAAATCAACCGCTCAGAGAACATCAACAAAAACTATGCCGTTGGTTCTGATCCTATAGAGAGCGTGGAAGAATGGCAGGAGAAGTACTCCCCGAATCACACACATCATTAACCTGGGCACCCTGGGCAGGGCCACAACATGCGCTAGTTAAGTGCCCTGTAGATGAAATCTTTTTTGGTGGTGCGCGAGGTGGCGGTAAGACAGACGGAATGTTGGGTAAGTTCGCTGTTAAGGCGCAGCGGTACGGCAAGGACTGTATAGGCATCTTCTTCCGCAGGACACGGGAAGACCTGAAAGAGGCTATAGCTCGCTCACAGGCCATATACGGGCCTATAGGGGCAACGTGGCTGGAACAAAAGAACGAATGGCGGTTTTCAAACGGCGCACGGCTCAAGTTTGAGTATCTCGCAAGGGATAAGGACGCGCAGAACTATCAGGGCCACAATTACACAGATGTATTTTTCGAAGAATTAACGAACTGGCCTGATCCGGCACCGATTAACAAACTCCGGGCTACTCTGCGGAGTGGTGCGGGTGTTCCGTGTCAGTTTCACGCGACGGGCAATCCGGGCGGGCCGGGTCATCAGTGGGTTAAGGCTCGCTACATTGATCCAGCGCCGCAAGGTTGGAAGGTTTTATACGAGGAGTTTAAAAACCCTTTCACTGGCGACGTGTTGACGCAAAGCCGGATATTCATCCCGTCAAAACTATCGGATAACCCGGCATTGATGGCGGACCCCACCTATGTTGCGAAGTTGCAACAATCAGGCAGCGAGGAACTTGTCAAAGCCTGGCTGCATGGTGACTGGTCCGTGATTGAAGGCGCTTACTTCGATTGTTGGGATAATCAGAGGCACGTTATCAGGCCGTTTGAGGTGCCGAAAGACTGGACGCGGTTTAGATCGTTCGATTGGGGTTCTGCCCGCCCGTTCTCATGCGGTTGGTGGGCAATTGTCGGGGATGCGTTCGAGCACCCGGATGGATTTCTGATTCCGAGGGGTGCGCTGGTGCGATATCGGGAATGGTACGGCGCACAGAAAGACCGTGACGGCAAGACAGTACCAAACACGGGGTTGAAGTTAACGGCGGAGTCTATCGGTGCGGGGGTCGTGGAAAGAGACGGCGGTGAAATGTTCGCCTATTCGGTGGCTGACCCGGCAGCGTTCGCAAGGGACGGCGGACCATCACATATTGAACGAATGCACAATGTCGGCGCTAAGGGCTGGCGCAGGGCGGATAACAAGCGGACACCGACAAAGGGCCATCTAGGCGGGTGGGATCAAATGAGGGCGCGGCTTGAGGGGGAAGACGATAGGCCGATGGCTTACTGCTTCTCAACCTGCGTTGATTCTATACGAACCATCCCCGCCTTGCAGCATGACGAAAACAAACCGGAAGATATTGACACTGAGAGCGAAGACCACGCGGCGGACGAGTGGCGGTATGCCTGCATGTCTCGACCATATCTAAGGCCCGAAAAACCAGCGGAAGCCGCCATTTACACGCTTCAACAACCGATATCGAAACTTTTGAAACAAACCAATCCAAATAAACCCAGATACGGGAATAGATAAATGCTGACAATTGAGAAGCACTATAAGGCGTGGCGGGATGCTATTGCCGAACTGCCTTCATGTGTCATGGGTGCTGACCAAATGGCGCTTGCGTCACCGACTTTCTACCGCCTGTTCCTAATTGAATCTAACCGAGGCGATGTGTTTGCAACGGTTAAGGCGCTTTTTAACGCCGGGTTCCGTGGCCCTGATTTGGTGTTCAAATGACGACTGAGGGCGAAGGCGCATTTGAAACCAGAGCAGACGCTGGCGGCGATGTCATCCTCTGGCGGGCGGAGCTTGACCTTGCCGACAAGCAGGAAAAGCCGTGGCGGGATAGCGCGTTAAAGACCATTGAGCGGTACAGAGATGAGACAGAGCGCGAGGAAGCGCAGTTTAACATCCTGTACTCCAATATCCAGACGCTTGCTCCGTCGCTGTATGCAAAAACCCCGCTTCCAGACGTGCGCCGTAGATACCGGGACAAGGACGAGGTAGGAAAGCAAATAGCGGAAGTTCTGGAACGCGCCGGATCGTACACACTGGACGCGCAAGACTTCGATTTCGTTATGAACGCGGCTGTTATGGATATGTTGTTGCCTGGGCGGGCTGTAACAAGAGTGAGGTACGTTCCTTCCTTCGGTGAGCCCGCTCCCATCGAAGAAGGGGCCGGGGTTGAGTCTTCTTCGGAAGCTCCCCCGGAATCCCTTGCTTTTGAGGAGTGCATCTTTGAACACGTTGACTGGCAGGACTTCCGACGCGGACCGGGTAGGCGTTGGGATGAGGTGCCGTGGGTTGCCTTCCGTCACCGCTTAACACGTTCGCAGCTAATTGAGCTGGCTGGCGATAAAGTCGGCAAGGAAATCTCGCTTGATTACACGCCGGAAGACACCGAGGAGCGCGAGAACTCGGACTCATTCAAGCGCGGCACGGTTTGGGAGATTTGGGACAGGGAAGACAGGAAAGTCAAATGGGTATCGAAGACATATACAGATGATTTTCTCCTTGTTGAAGACCCCGATATCAGACTTGAGAACTTCTTTCCAATTCCCCGCCCGATGTACGCCGTTGAAGACACGGGCTCATTAATCCCGGTAAGTGAATACCGCATTTACAAGGATCAGGCGGAGGAGTTGGATCGCATTACGTTGCGGATCACCCGCATTATTGAAGTGCTGAAAGTAAGGGGTGTGGCGGCAACCGAGGTTGCGGAGTTGTGGAACATGGAAAGCGCCGAGGACGGCGAGTTTGTTCCTGCTGAAAACATTATGGCATTGGCCGATAAGGGCGGGCTTAAAGACGCGATTTGGATGTTCCCGGTTGAGAGTATAATCATTGTCTTGCGTGAGTTGTACGCCCAGCGCGAACAGATCAAGCAGACTATTTATGAGATTATGGGGATTTCCGACATCCTGCGGGGGTCTACGAAGTCAGCGGAGACGGCGACGGCCCAGAGCATCAAGGCGCAATGGGGATCGCAGCGCCTTGAGAAGCGGCAGAAAGAGGTGCAGCGCTACGCCCGTGACCTGATCCGCATGGCTATCGAAATTATGGCCGAAAAGTTCCAGCCGATGACGCTTCAACTAATGACCGGCAAGGACGTTACGCCGGAAATGGTGCGGGTGATGCGGAATGATGGGTTGCGTTCGTTCCGGGTCGATATCGAGACTGATTCAACCATTATGGCCGATGAAGAGTCGGATAAGCAGAACATCACGGCACTAATCCAGAGCATCACAGGGTATATTGCGACGGTTGGGCCTGCGGTGGCGGAAGGGTATTTCCCGGCAGATGCGGCCAAGTCGATCCTTTTGGCGGGTGTGCGCAGATTCAAGCTCGGTAGGGACGTTGAAGACGCGGTTGAACAGATCGGCGGCGATGAGGACGAGGGCCAGCCACAAGGGCCACAACAGCCCGAGGGGCCGTCACCAGAGCAGTTGCAGGCCCAGGCCGACCAACAGGCACAACAGGCCGAAATGGCGAAGTTTCAAGCTGAAATGCAGGGCAAACAAGCCGAGTTGCAGGCCAAGCAACAGGCGGAAGGCCAGAAGTTACAAGCGGACATGCAACAACATCAGGCCGAAACCAGTCTGAAAATGCAGCAGTTCACGGCGGAGCTACAGCAAGGCCAGCGCCAGCATGAAGACAAAATGGAATTGGAATGGGCGAAACTTGGCGCGGTGCGGGAGAAGGACGCAGCCAGCCATCAAATAGCGAGCGAGGCAAATGAACAACGGGCATCAGGACAGGCTCAGAACGGGAGCAGCCAATAAGGCGTATCGAGACGGCTTAAAGGCAATTGACTGGAGCATCAAGGCTCCAAAGACCAAGAAGAAGACCCCACCCCCGCCAAAGCGCGGGGATTTTTGTACCCCGGTCGTTGTTGGCGATTACGGGGAATATGACTGCCCGATTACAGGCGAGCCGGTAGAGGGTAGGGCGGCACACCGGGAAAATCTGAAAAAGCATGGTTGCCGGTTGTTGGAGAAGGGCGAAAGCCGGGAAGCGCCGCAACGGCGGACGGACAGTATCGATTCAAGTTTGGATAGCATTTTAAACGACTAGGAGCGCGGAACTAATGGAAGACGAAAACGAAGACGCAATGGATATGGGCGACACTCTCTCAGAAGCGTATGACAGCGCCACTGAGGAGCCCACAGAGCAGGCCCGTGATGAATCGGGCAAGTTCACCACAGACACCCCGGAAGCGCCTGAAACGGCAGAATCCGACGAGATAACGGACGATGAGTCCGAAGTCGTTGACCTCGACAACGAGGAAGACGACACCACCGAAGACCATGAAACGGACGAAACGGAAGACGCCACAAGCGAACCCGTTAACCCGCCCGATTCATGGACAACGGAAGCGCGGGAACGCTTCGCCAATCTTGACCCTGAAACGCAGGCTTACATTGTCCAGCGTGAGCAGGAGCAGGCGGACGGCGTTGCTAAGCTAAAAGAAACATTCGAGAGCAAGGCCGCTGTCGCGGACGAGTTTTCGGAGATTGTCAGACCGTATGAGGCGCAAATGCGGGCCGAAGGGGCAACACCCACTCAGGCCGTGCAATCGCTACTCAATACGGCGCAAATCCTCCGTACAGGCTCTGCAGCGCAAAAAGAGGCCATCATTCGCCAGACTGCACAACAGTTCGGGGTGGAACTCTCGGCAACTGAACCCGACAGCTTAGATGAGTTTGTCGATCCTGATGTGGTCGCACTTAAACAGCAAGTCGCAGACCTCACGAATTTCATCACTCAACAACAGCAGACGAACCACGCTGAGGCAGAGCGCGGTATTCTTTCCGAGATTCAAGAGTTTGCGGAAGCCAAAGACGCCAAGGGCGAAGCACTCAGACCGCACTACAATGCGGTAGAGGGCGATATGATCCCTTTGATTGCGTCAATCCGCAGTGCGTCTCCGAGAAAATCCAATGCCGAAGTTCTGGTCGAAGCCTATGACCGCGCAATTTACGCCAACCCGGACACCCGGAAACTGGTGCTAGAAGGCGAGGCCAAGGCGGCGGAAGCAAAACGGCGTGAGGACGCTAAAAAGGCAGCTACCGAGGCCAAGAAGACACGCAATGTCAAGGGCTCCGGAATACGCCCTGGCGGCTCTCCTAAGCCGTCTGCAAAGCCGTCTGATTGGGAAGATGATTTAAGTGAGGCATTCGACAAAGCGAGTTGAGGCGCGGCCTTCATGTAAATGAAGGAGATAGGCTATGGCCTCCCCAAACAGCACGTTCACCGAAATGGTGACGACGACCCTTCGCAAGCACGGAACAAAACTTGCGGATAATGTTACCAATCACAACGCCCTTCTGAATCGGTTGAAGAAAAAGGGCAATATCGAAATGGCAGACGGCGGGTATGAAATCGTCATCCCGCTTGAGTATGCCGAAAATAGCACATACCAGCGTTTCAGTGGTTACGATACGTTGAATGTGCAAGCCTCCGATGTTCTGTCGGCAGCTAAGTACGACTGGAAGAACGCGGCTGTTCATGTCACTGCGTCTGGTGAAGAACTGCGCAAAAACAGTGGCAAGAATGCCATGATCAAGCTGGTTAAAAGCCGGATTAAGAATGCGTTCAACACGGCAAACAACAACCTGTCCAGCGATGTCTATTCGGACGGTACGTCAACCAACCAGATCAACGGCATTCAGGCGCTCGTATCTGATGCGGGTACCGGCACGGTCGGCGGTATTAATTCGTCTACTTATACGTTCTGGCAAAGCGGCGTACAGTCTGCGGCGTCTCCTATTCAGGGCGGCGGCGCGATTACGCCAAGCAAGACCACGATTCAGTCCCTTATGTTGCCATTGTGGCTGCAACTGACTCGCGGGACCGACCATCCTGATTTATTGGTCGCAGACGATACATACTTCACCTATTACGAAGAAAGCCTGACCGACCTCAAGCGTTACACTGAGGACGATAAGGGCACGGGTGGATTTGTGAGCCTGAAATACAAGACTGCGGACGTTGTTTTTGATTCGTCTGCGTCGGGTATGCCGGATGCTCACATGTATTTCCTGAACACCGACTATCTGAACATGACGGTTCATAAGGACGCCAACTGGACGCAGATTGCTGATCAGCGCCCGGTTAATCAGGACGCCGCAGTGACGCCGATCCTCTGGATGGGCAACCTCTGCACGTCAAATCGGTCCCTCCAGGGTCTTGTCGTAGCATAGGGAGTAAATGATATGACAAAAATCTACTCACCAGTTGGCGTTAATGTCGCTCTTACGCATACCACGCCACAATTCGAAGTTGGCACCCGTGCCAGCGGAGATGACGGTACAGAATGGGTATACATCCGGGCAAACGGCGCGATTTCTCAATATCACTTTGTCGGTATTGACGAAACGTGGTCGGAAGCCGCTTCCCTTACTTCTGCTATGGCAGATGATGGTTGGTCTATTGGCGCGGTGCAGGTTGCATTCGCTGATAATGAATATGGATGGGCTGTTTGCAGGGGTAACATTGCAACCGGCACATACGACGCCAGCACGGCGGCGGATTCTGTCCTTCACACATCGGCAACGGCAGGCCAGTTGCAGAGCCTGACTTCCGTTGGCACCAAGATTGATGGGATCGTTCTTCCTGTCGCCGCTGGTACGTCCGTAGGAACGGCGCTTGAGGTCATTATGACTCACGTCCGTTCAGGTACGTTCTAGCATGGTTGATTCTGGGGGGGTGGAGACATCCCCCCGTTTCATCCCCTTTGCAGAGACGGTCAGCGACAAGCATTCGCCGCATCAAATAGATGAGGCGCTAGACCACATCAGAATTAACCTTAATCGCGGCTTGCCGGAAGTTGAATCTCATCCTGGTCACGGCAAGACGCTTTTAATTGTTGGCAGCGCACCATCACTAGCTGAAACGGTTGAACAGTTACGCGAAACCGAGGGCGATATTATTGCCCTTAATGAGGCGCACGACTGGCTACTGAATAACGGCATTTGCCCCCGATTTTATGGGCAGATGGAAATTTCCCCGTGGCCGCGTGATGTGCTGACCATGCCTCAGGATGACTGCACATATTTATTACCGTCTATGAGTTCACCAGACAATTACGACAGGCTTAAAGGCTATGACGTGCGGGTCTGGCACGCGTGGACGGGTTGCGGAGAGGATCGGCTGTTGGAAGGCAAAGACCTTGTGTGTGGGTCCGGAATCTTCGCTATTCGGGCGATTAATCTCGGTCTGTATATGGGATATCGGAAATTTGAAATGTTCGGCTGTGACGCCTGTTTTAGAGAGTCTTCGCACGTTGATCAGGAGCGCCCCGGAGCCCGCTCAGACGCGCTGGACGCAGAGTGGAACGGCAAGCGCTACCAGAGCGCCCATTACCTCTTAAAGGGCGTCCACGACCTCAGACGGTTGTGTGAGAGATTTCACCATTTGTTTTCACTGAAATGTCACGGCGACGGGTTAATGCAAACCGTCCATCGTGACTTGTATCCAAAACAATATTAGGAGCGCGGAATATGCAGGTACAGGAACGCCCGGCTTATGTGGAATTTGAACCACGGGCCATCGAAAACCGGGATAAGTCTATGGAAGCGGGGCATCCGGTATATGAGGATGTGATTTTTGCGATTATTACCCCACCGGGCGGCAATCTTGTTGTTGAGAAGGTCGCGGAGCAGTGGGTTGAGAGCAAAAGGAACGACCCGTTTTATCGGCATTACAAGGAATCGTTTGAAGCGTTTCTTGAAGACCGGGAAGCGCCGGCAGAGGGAACAGCGATTGAGCTTTGGCCTGCTGCAACACCGGCAATGGTTAAGCAGATCAGGGGTGCCGGGCTGCGTACCGTGGAAGACCTCGCGGCGGCGAATGAATCTTCAATTCAGAAAATGGGCATGGGTGGCCGTGCCTTGAAACAGCGGGCAACGGCATGGCTCGAAAGCGCAAGTAATACCGGGAAAGTCGCGGAAGAAAACGCGGCAATGAGGGCCACGCTTGAGGATTTAAGGGCGACGGTTGAGCGACAGGCCGGGCAAATCGCCGAACTTACGCAAGACAAGCCGAAACGCGGCAAAAAAGCCGCCTAACGGAGTTACGACATGACTCTACTTTCAATTTGTCAAAAATCAGCAGATGCGGCGGGTATCCCACGCCCTGAGACTGTCATTAACAACACGGAAGACAACGTAAAAAGTTTGTTGGTTCAGGCGAATATCGAAGGTATCGAGCTTGCCAAGCGCCATACGTGGGCTCAAACCACGAAAGAGGGAACATATACCAGCGTGGCAACGGAATCTCAGGGGGCATTTTCTTCCCTTGGCAGTGGTGCTGCGGATTATTCCGACTTTGACCGGATGATTCCGGGAACATTCTGGAACAGGTCAATGAACTGGCGCATTGACGGGCCGCTTTCTCCTATCGAGTGGCAGGCGAAGAAGTCTTCCAGCGCTTCAGGCCCGTATAACGAATATCGCATACAAAGCGGGAATCTATACCTGTATCCAGCCCCCACGGCTGGCGATACTCACGCCTTTGAGTTTGTTTCTGATCAGTGGTGCCAGTCTTCGGGCGGATCGGGACAATCCGCATGGGCTGCGGATACGGACACCGGCATACTTGACGAACACCTCATGCAGTTGGGTGTTACGTGGCGGTTTTTAAAGGCTAAGGGCTTCGCCTTTGAGAATGAATATCTGGTGTACGAAAACAGTGTGAAACAGGCGATTTCGCGGGATGGCGGCAAGCGCACGCTAAATCTTGCATCAAGACGGCAATTCAGAGCGGGAATTGTAGTCCCTGATGGGAATTGGTCGCCGTGATCCCGTTTATTCAGGCCCGGCGTAACAAGACAAAAACATCATCCATACCAGCCCCCATAGGTGGTTGGAATGCGCGTGATGAGTTGTCGGCAATGGCGGCGACGGACGCCAAGACACTAACGAATTATGTTCCTAATGAATCCGGGGTCGAACTGCGCGGCGGTTCTCTTGATCATGTAACGGGGATCGGCGCGGCGGTTCAATCGTTGTTGCCGTATTCGCATGGCGGGACGACTGAGTTAAAGGCGGCGGGTAACAGTGCGATTTATGATGTTACATCGGCGGGGGCGGTAGGCGCGGCGGAAGTCTCAAGCCTGACAAACACCAAGTTTCAGTATGTAAATTTTGGAACAGCCGGGGGTAATTTCCTCTGGATTTGTAACGGAGCGGATCAGGAGCGATATTATAACGGTTCGACCTGGGCCACATCCACATTAACCGGCGTGACGGCGGGCGATATCACTAATGTCGAGGTTCACGCAACACGGCTGTTCATGGTGATTAAGGACAGCCTGAAATATTGTTATTTGCCTGTTAATTCGATTTCCGGGACGGTTTCAGTTGTCAACCTGTCCAGCGTGTTCCGCCAGGGCGGCAAGCTGATTGCATGTGCTACGTGGTCACGGGATGGCGGGTCCGGCCCTGATGACATGATGGCGTTTCTCACCTCTGAGGGAGAAATTGCCCTCTATTCCGGCAACGACCCATCCAGCGCGTCTACATGGGCGAAGGTTGGCGTTTATGCCATTGGCGCACCTGTTGGCGATAGGTGCTATTTCAAGGTTGCTGGCGATCTGGTGATTATCACGCAAGATGGCTTTGTGCCGATGTCAAAGGTGCTGAGTACGGATAGGGTTAGCCCTGAACTTGCCCTAAGTGATAAGATTTCCGGCGCTGTACGGAGCGCTGTGAGGCTGTATGGGGCTAATTTCGGCTGGCAGTGCCTTTTATACCCGAAGGCCGGTTACGGGCTGTTTAACGTTCCGAAGGGCGGCGGCATATACGAGCAATTCATCGTCAACACGACTACCGGCGCATGGTGCAAGTTTACCGACTGGAACGGGTCTTGTTGGGCTGTTCATAACGAGGATTTGTATTTTGGCGATGATGACGGGAACGTGGTTAAGGCGGACACGGGAACGGCAGACAATGGCGCGGCTATTCTTGGCGATGTGGAAACAGCGTTTAACTATTTCGGGTCATCAGACACCAAACGTTTCACGATGATTCGCCCGGTTATGCAGTCGGATGGCAGTATCCCGATTTCGATTGGCTTCAATGTCGATTTTGAAAGCAATATTTCAACCTATGCACCGTCCACGATAACGACAGGCGGCACTAAATGGGGGGCGATATGGGGCTCTCCGTGGGGCCGCAAGGCGGCTCCTGTGAAAGCGTGGCGGTCGGTGTCCGGGATGGGCAAAGCGGCCTCTGTCCGGATCAGAACAAGCACGACAGCGCAATCTATAACATGGCAATCCACTGATTTTATGTGGGAGCCGGGGACGGGACTTTGAAGCCTGTAATTAGTCAAGCCGTCATCAAATGGGTATCCGAGAATATTTCGTATTGTACGGGGTTTTCACCTAACGCGGTTGGTATCGGGCTGGAAGAAAACGGCGTACTCAAATGCGGCGTTGTCTACGACAATTATTCAGGCGAAGACATTCACATGTCGATTGCGGCGGAAACGCCTAAATGGTGCAGCCGGGGCAATCTGAGAATGTTTTTCGACTATCCATTTAATCAACTCAACTGTGCGCGGGTTACGGCAATGACAGCCAAGGGCAACAAGCGAACCCGGCGCATGTGTGAGGGGTTGGGGTTCACCCACGAAGGAACCCACAAGAAGGCGTTTAGCGGCGGGCAGACGGCAATAAGTTACGGTTTGATCAAGGAAGATTGCAAATGGATATGAATCATGGGTAAAAGCAGCAAGACCCCCGCAGCCCCAAATCCCGCATCGACGGCAGCAGCACAAAGCGCGGCTAATAAAGAGGCCGTGCACGAATCCGCCAAGGTCAACCAGATCAATGAGGTTGGGCCGTGGGGAAAGCTGACTTATTCGGGTGAGATTGGAAGCCCGGAGCGCACCCGGACGACTGAATACACACCTGAGGGTCAACAGCTTTACGACACGCAGCAGGGCATCGCACAAACGCTTGGAAGTTACGCCAACGACAAGGTGGGGCAACTGCCGACTGACAGGTTTAGCCTCGGTCAATTCGGTGACGTTCCGCAGGTCAATGAGGCATATCGGACGAATTACGAGAACGCTCGTTTTGACCGCCTGCAACCGCAATGGGACCGGGACCGCTCGCAGCTTGAAACCTCTTTATCCAATCAAGGTATTGTGCAGGGATCAGACGCATACAAGGAAGCGATTGACGAGCTAAACCGCTCAAGGAATGACGCTCGTTTAGCTATTCAGGGCGCGGGTACTGCCGAAATGGGCAACCTGTACGGCATGGAGTTGCAAGGGCGTCAGCAGGGCATCACTGAGTATATGACGGAACGCAATGCGCCGATTAACGAACTGGCGGCGGCGTTGCAAGGTACTCCCGCTACCGGATCGCCACAATTCCAGGCTCCCGCACAATACCAGATCGCCCCCGCCGATGTTGCGGGACTGACGATGGGCAACTATGGCGCTCAGGTAGGGGCGGCGAATGCCGCGAATGCCGCGAACAGTTCTCTTATGGGTAACGGGATCGGCGCTGCGGGGATGATTACTGCGGCAAGCATCTCAGATATCCGCTTGAAAACCAACATCACCAAAGTTGGCAAGCTGGATAGCGGCCTGAATGTTTACGAGTTCAATTATAAGTGGGGTGGCCCGGTTCAGGTCGGCGTTATGGCGCATGAAGTTATCAAGGTTGTGCCGGAAGCTGTTCACAAGGTTGGTGAATACTTCGCGGTTGATTACTCGAAATTGGAGGCTGCGTGATGGCTCAGTTTTTCAAGCAAGACCCGAGACGTTCTCCGATGATGCAGCAGGCCCTGGCCTTGATGGGGAACCAGCCCCGCATTACCGACCTTGGAGGCGGGGTTTCAAGTCTGGGTCGCTCCATCGCCGGGGCGTTGATGGCGAACAAGGCCGAAGAAAAGTACAAACTTGACCGGATGCAAAAACAAGCAACACTTGATCAGGCTATGAGGGCGGCTACCGGCTGGAAAGACCCCGACACCGGGGAATTGAAGGTTGAAGGTGGCGGCATGAATGCTATGGCGGCTGCTTTGGCCGGAAACCCCGACACGGCGGATATGGGGATGCAGATTAAGCTCGCCAACATGCAGGCGGACCAGGCTGCGAACAGGGCGGAGACGCAACTTAACGAACAGCGCCAGTATGATGAGGGGCAACTAGCTAATCAACGGGAATATGAGCAAGACTCACTAACCCGACGCTTGGAAAACAATATTCAGGTTGCCAAAGCAAAAGGCGATCTGGATATGAGCAATTCGCTTGAAAAGATGCTTGCTGAACACAGACTGAAATACGGTGACATGGGCGGGCCTCAAGGCCAAAGACCGCCAACACAGCAAGCTTCTATCCAGTCCATGCCGACAGTTGGCAACCTTGGCGCGCCTCTTCCAGACGCAGACCCACTCGCGGGGCTTCCTCCTCAAGAGGCTGCGAAACTGGCGTCTAAGCTGCGGGGTGATGCAATTTCGGGTTTTGCTTCGGGGGAGAAGGGGGCCTCCGACGCTCAGAATATGATTGAACGGCTTGACCGTTTTGTATCCTTGCTGGATGCGGGACTGGATACGGGCGGACAATATAAAATTCCTGGGGCGCAAGGCTTGGCGGCGGGGTTTGATCCTGAAATAGCCGAAGCCAAGTCAATTATTGACGCAATGACTCCAATGATGCGGCAAGGGATGCCGGGGGCTGCGTCGGATCGCGATGTTGGGATGTTCCGAGGCGCAACGGTTGGCCTTGATAAGCCGGAAGTTGCCAATAGGAACATCGCTAAAGGGTTGAGCCTGTCTCGTCAAAACCTGCTAGAGCGCCGGGAGTTCAGGCAGGCATACTTTGACCAGAACAAACACCTTCAAGGAGCCGACAGGGCTTGGAAAAAATACCTGAACACCAACCCGATCTTTGACCATAAGAAAAAGGATTACACCCTTAATGCAGGCCGTAAGTCGTGGCGGGAGCATTTCTCAGGAAAGCCCGCACCCGCTGAAAAATATACGGTTGGGCAGAGAGCCAGGGACCCAAGGACCGGCGAAATTAAGGTGTATACCAATCAGGGGTGGGTGACGGAAACGCCGGGGGATGATGCATCAACGGCACAAGGCAGCGGCTTAGGTCTTCGTCGCTGAACAGCGAACCAAAACCGCCTTTCCTTGATCTCTCAATCGAGTTAGAGCACCTATTAATTCAGCATCAAGAGGCGGATACCGGACCCTAATTGCTTCCCCCTCATTCCAAGGCCTGCTCTTAGGCGTCCAGTGAACCTCAACGCAGATGTTTGACGGGATTGGGTCAGGCACCAGTCGCTTATCCTGAAATGACGGCACCCGCTCTTGCGCTACGGACGGAAAGGAAAACAGCATAATGACCAAAGCTGACCGGATTGAAACGCCCATCAATTTAACCTCGGGATCAAAACGTCTGGATTCAAAACTACTTGAAACAATGGCGCTAGTTCCTGTGGGACGGTCCCATAAAACACGGCTTTGGGTAGTATCCCGTTTACGACAAACCGGGGATCGCCCCCGGCGTTGGAAAAATGGTCTAGGGGAGCCAATGGAACTATTCTTTCTGGCTTGCTCAATCCTTCGCCTGATTGGTCGATCCAGTTGGGGACAAGCCAAAAAGCGCCTCCGTGCTCGATGGTATCCATGAGAATGGGGCCGTCATCGCTTCCGTCTTCGTTAACGAGTGTTAGTGATGTTTTGTAAACTCGCATATCGTGATATTAACCCGAAACACGCCCCCTTCGCAACCGCTCCCGGTTTTTATTGGAGTTTCCATGACTGAAAAATCAAAAGCCCTTCCTGCCGGATTTGAGCTGATCGAAGAATCCGCCAGCCAATTGCCTGCGGGGTTTGAGTTGATCAGTAGCGAAACCCCCTCGGGTTCTTCATATGCGCCCATCCCCGAAGTCCAGCACACACCTATGCCCGAACAAAAGCCCGTGCCTTACGGTGTGGGGTTGGCGAATGAGGCGGTGCAGGGGGCGACGTTTGGCCTCTCTGATGAGATTATGGCGGGGATGGATGCGGCCACGGGTCAAAACTACAACCCGGAACAATATCGTGAAATCTCTGACCAGTTTTCAGAAGAAAATCCGAAAGCGGCATTCGCTGCACAGTTGACGGGCGGCATAGCAACAGGCGGATACGGGGCCGCAAAGGCGCTCGGATCACAAGCCGTCAAACAAGCCCCGAGAGTAATGCGCGCTCTGTCTGTTCCGGTTGTTGGCGGTGTTGAGGGGGCGATTGCTGGCGCTGGCTATGCAAAAGAGGGCGAGCGGCAACAAGGCGCGATTGAGAGCGGTGCGAGGGGTTTAGGTATTGGTGCGGTTATTCCCGCCGGCGGATATGTTGGCAAGAAGGTCTGGGACTACGGTCTGGGACAGATTACGCGGGCGATTGGCGACAGGGCATCAGGCGCAACCACGGCGGCGGGCCGGGAGATTATGCGGGCACTTGATGACGTTGGCATATCTCCAAATCAAGCCATTTCAAGGCTTCGCACCCTGGGCAAAGACGCGACCTTAGCCGACATTATACCGCAGCTTGGCGAAAATGCGGCGGCGGTTGGCGGCAAGGCGACATCAGCAGCGGAGCGTACATTTGGGCAACGGGTTGCGGGGCAGGCGGATCGCGTTGTCGATAAGGTTGATGATCTGTTGACCAATGTCGGGGTGTTCTCGGAAGGCGCAAAGGTCACAGCAAGGCGGGCAGCGCAAGCTAAGGAGGCTTATAAATCCGCGTACCAGTCTAACCCGATAATGATTTCAGGGGAAATCACAGAATTGTTGCAACACAAGACCGTTCAGGGCGCAATCAAGCGCGCACGCATCAACCCCGACTACAAAAACCTCCCCGACCATTCGATTGAGTTGCTGGACGCTGCGTATAAGGAAATCGGAGCAATGGCCCGCAAGCCCGGCGCTCCACATGCATTAAAGTCATTGCGGAGTAAACTACGCGAAGCGATGGTTTCTGAGAATCCCGACTATGGTGCGGCGCTGGTCAAGTTTGCTGATGATTCCCGTGTTTTAGACGCGCTGGATGAAGGGAAAAAGCTTTTTCGGTTACGTCCCGAACAGATCAAGCGAACCTTGGCAGATATGGGGGAGACGGAGGCGGAAGCGTACCGTGTCGGTGCTGCCGACGCCATCAAGGATAAAATCCTTTCCGCCCCCGACGCGGCGGACGTTGTTAAACGTATATTCGGCTCTCCTAAATCGCGGGCGCAACTGGGTAACGTTTTCCCTAACCGCAAATCATTCCGCGCCTTTGAATTGGAAATGAAACGTGAGGCGTTGAAGGCAAAAACATCAGCGCGGGTGCTCGCGAACAGTCGCACGGCTATCCGGGAGAGTGGGAAGGCGAGCCTTGGTTCTGCTCCTGGCGGTGTTGTTCAAGACCTTGTGACGGGCCACCCCCTACGCGCTACTGGAAAGGCGGTGGGACAAGCTATTCAAAAGATGCAAGCCCCGAATAGGCGGGTTACAGATCAATTATCAGACGTTCTTTACAACAAGAACATGCCCGAGAATTGGGATTATCTGGTAGGGTTGTCAAACAAGGCACAACGACAGGGGCAGAGACAATTGCCTGCAAAAACGCAGGCGCTTGTCAATGCGCTAATGGGCGGAACGGTGGTGCAGCGTTAGCGCCAGTCGCCAGTGTGCATCCCATAGGCAACGTGCCACATAGCGGAACCAAAGACAGCGCCAAGCGCAAACGAAACGCCTGCATAGTCAAACAAGGACCACAAAAGGACGCCGACGCCTAACACAATAGCGTTGCCGGAAATCAGTTTCATTAACATCCCGACACTATACCCGCTTTTTGCGGGTTTTTTAATGTAAAAAATCAGGAGAATTTATATGCCCCGTTCA
>Ga0316207_10002408_pt1 | contig 19322 bp, 19 predicted proteins | sample 6weekpyrite_MG_FD_204943 | JGI IMG/M metagenome (GOLD analysis project Ga0316207, IMG submission 204943) | Microbial mat bacterial communities from mineral coupon in-situ incubated in ocean water Damariscotta River, Maine, United States -... | ecosystem: Environmental > Aquatic > Marine >...
TCACTATACCCTTCTTAGCCTTATTTTTCTTGATATGACTACTTTTAGCCAATGAAGACATGCAATCACCAATAAACAGGGTTATTAAATTCCTTAACACACTTAGGCCGTTCGTTGACGGTTGGAACTGGATCTTCAATTAAGGACTGCCCAAGCCAACCCTCAGGCATTGAAAGCTTCAGTGGGGCCTGAATAACATTTTCTGACAGCGGTTGGAATCCTAGCTTTGAATAAAACGACGGATCACCATAGGTGACAACTACTTCTACCGATCTATTTTTAATCTCGGTAAGACCATAGTTAATGAGCGCTTGTCCAATGCCTTTTCCCTGATACTCTGTGTTAACTGCAACAGGCGCAAGCATATATACCTGAATGGCTTTTTCAAATCGGAGTCGTGTGAAGAAAATCGCTGCTATGATTGTTTCTTCTTCAACTGTTCCGAAACAAATAATATTTTGATTGTCGATCCCTGAAGATAATTCTAATGCAAGTTTCCCAACCAATCTGCCTTCTTTGTCTCCTTCAGATGCCGTGAAAGAAGATGTAAAAAGATCAGTTATTTCTTGACGACTTTTCTTATCGAGAATCTTGTGATTCATTCATTGTCCTTCCATGCATAATTACGTTATTCAGATACAATGGATGCCATTACTGTTTGAGTAATATGGGAAATATACTGATCGTTGCTCCAATTACACTCTAACGTCAATTGCTCCCAGCTTTGAATAGAAATGAGTGTCCATAGAAAGTCTGCTGCGCTTTTTTCATCCCAATCTAAAGAGCGTTTATTTTCTTCGCTTAGTTTTTTAATTATTTCAACGCAGACATCATACAAACATCCCATAATCTCTGACCATGCCTTTGCGGCGGCCTCGTCCGTGTCTTTGGTCATCATGAGTGCCTTTGAAACACCGTACACCTCGGGTATGTAATTGCCCCACTCTTTAATGAGCACCTGCAACATTTCTTGACCTGAACTGCATTGTTGGATTTTTTCGAGGCGTTGATTCAGCTCCTTAACCTCGTCGACGTAGCGTGTGGTTGCAATAAGAAGTTCTGCTCTCGACGTAAAGTGCAGGTAAAGCGCTTGCCGGGATATGCCACTGGCTTTAGCAATTTTACCCATGCTTAAGCTCTGACCCGGTTGCTTCTCTAGCAAGGCCCAGGTTGTTTCCAGGATTCGTGTGCGGGTATCTAATTCTGAACTTGACATACTGTAAAGTATAGACTAACTTTACATAGTGTCAATTGACAGTGTGTAAAGCTAGTTGGAAAAAGGAGATATATCATGAAGGTAATCATTTTTGGAGCGACAGGGACTATTGGTAAGCATTTGATTAAACAAGGATTAGATGAAGGCCATAGAATAACTGCATTTGCCAGGGCTCCCGAGAAGCTCTTCCTGGAACACCCTAACTTAAGCAGAATCACGGGTGATGTATTAAATCGAGACTCGGTAGCAGCAGCTATCCCTGGCCATGATGCGGTAATTGTTGTTTTAGGCGCGGGTATTAAGGGCAATGTACGTTCAAAAGGAACGCTTAACATTATCAATGCCATGCAAACTCACAATATCCAGCGGTTAATATGTCAGTCCACTTTGGGTGCAGGAGATAGTCGTAAAAACCTGAATTTTTTCTGGAAGTACATCATGTTCGCTGGCCTCTTGCGAAAAGCCTATGCCGATCACCAGTTGCAGGAACATTATGTACGTGCAAGTGGACTAGACTGGACCATTGTTCGCCCGGGTGCATTTACTAATGGACAACGTACCGGTGAATATCGTCACGGATTCCCCGCTTCAGATAAAAGCACGTTACTTAAGGTATCCAGACCAGATGTTGCTGAGTTCCTGTTAAAGCAAATATCTGATTTAAAGTATTTGCACAGTTCGCCCGGTTTGTCGTACTAACCGGTATTACGCTTAAGGCAGTTTGTCGATTTTCTTGCTGAACGTTTTTCTGTCCAGCCCTACTGGGAGAAATGCCTGGACACGCGATAATTGAAAAATGAAACAATGGCTTTATTGTTTTTCTGACCTTAACATTATCTGCTAGTCTTATTAGCGATGAGTAACTCTCCGGAATATAGCAACACCTCTAATCACAATAAACTCACCATGTTTATTGAGGGTGATGATCTATACCAGACAATGCTCGATGAAATATCTACAGCGCAATCATCTATTCAATTAGAAAGTTATATTTTTGCGTATGACGAAATCGGTGAACGTTTCATCAATGCGCTCATTGAACGCGCTCATGCAGGTATTAACGTACAAGTTCATCTCGATGCTGCCGGTTCTATGTTTATTAGAAATGGCCATAAATTCCACCAACTTCGTAAAAATAATATCCAATTACGTTGGTTTCATCGTTGGCTTTGGCGTAAACCTTTCCAATACAACCGACGAAATCACCGAAAGCTATTAGTCATTGATAATAAGATCGCCTTTGTTGGCGGCTTTAATATACACAGAGAATCATCATGTCTTATTTCAGGTGAACAACGCTGGCGTGATACGCATCTTCGCATTGCCGGCCCACTTGCTACTCATGCCTCAGAGCTGTTTAATCACTTCTGGCGAGGCCAACATCGCTGGCTACCCCCTTCTTTAACTGATGAAAACAGTCAATTAATTCCTAATAATACCCATAAGCATCAATTCCACTTGCGTAACATGTTAGAAGCCATGTTTACTTGTGCAGAGAAATCTATTTTTTTAACAACGCCTTATTTTGTTCCGGATAGACACACACAACAATTACTACAATCTGCTGCTAATAGAGGCATTGATGTTAGACTTCTCGTCCCTCGTAAAAATGATATTAAAATAGCTCGCTGGGCAGCGAATGCGGCCTATGATGGATTACTTGGCTCTGGTGTCAGGGTATTCGAATATTTACCACGCATGTTACATAGTAAAACTATTATCATTGATGGAAATTATGCCACGCTCGGTACTGCCAATATTGACTACCGAAGTTTTTTTCTTAATTTTGAATTAAATCTTTTTAGTCGAAACCCCACGCTTTGCCAACAACTCCAAACGCAATTTTTATCTGATCTTAAAGAATCAGAAGAGATTCATTTGCATAAATGGAAATATCGATTTTGGGGCGACAAGGTGCTCGAATTGATTGGCTGGTTAGCAAGACGCTGGTTGTAGTGATATAACTAGAAAAATTCAATATCGTCTTTTGATTCAGACGTATTATTTACATCATCATGCTTGCTCAATAAAAATTGTTGCACCATATCTTCAAGTTGTTGTGCCAAAATCTTAAATTCATTTCCTAATGCAGAGGCATCACGCGCTGATCCTGCTGACTCTTCTGCAATATTCAGTATTGAATGCAACCTTTCCAACACCGCATTCGACTGCTGACTCTGCCCATTGATTTCATCCGCTATCGATACATTCATATCAGTAATAATATTGACTGACGAATAAATCTCACGCAAGGCCTCCCCTGCTTTTCCAACCATATCAACATTATTTTCAGTCTGTTGCTTACTTTTTACCATGCTCTCCAATGTTTCAGAGACCGCATTTTGTAATTCCAGAATTTGCGCATCAACACTGTCAGTTTCTTTTTGCACATCTTGTGACAGGTTTCTTACTTCATCTGCCACCACCGCAAAACCTCGTCCTTGCTCTCCTGCACGCGCCGCTTCAATCGCTGCATTTAATGCCAGTAAATTTGTTTGATCCGTAATACCACGAATAACTTTTACCACTTCACCTATCTTATTACTCATTTCATAAAGCTGTTCAATCTTACTGTGTGTTGTATCAACCTGCCCCGCCAGTGCACCCATTGAATTAATTGTTTCATCAACCACTTTCTGTCCGTTTTCTGAATGGCGATTAGCGGCATTGGCAGCTTCAGCAGCTTCTGCTGTATTTGATTGAACAACTTGCATACTGTCATTTAATTGCTGGAAAGTATTTGAGACTTCTTTAATTTCTTCTTCCTGTTGCACTGCTCTCTGTTCACTATTACTTGTTACATGTGACAACCTATCCGACTCACTAACAAGATTTTTTGACGCGTTTATAACCAGATCAACTACGCCATGGATCTTTTTAATAAACTGATTAAATGCTCTTCCCATGTCACTGTATTCATCTACACCCTCTTCTGGCAGATCATTCTCAAGATTTCCTTCATCCGCTATAGCCTGCATCGTTCCCACAGCACTTTTAAGGGGAGCTAATACTGTGCGCATTAAAAACAAGAAGACAAACACACTAAACAAAATAATTATTATTACTGCTATTATTCCACTATTCAGGTTCTCATCTAATAAATTAATCACTTTATTTCGCGACTTATCTGTTCTTACTGTGTTTTTTAAAACAATTTTATCCAGATCACTTTTCAAATCATTTATAACTGGTTTAATTTCTTTTTCCATGATCGAGATATCTGTTCGCCAGTTTTCATGGTTATGTAACAAAATGACCTCTTCTAGAATTTCATCAAATCCAGGAAGGATATCTTTTATCTGCTTGAAACTATCTGCGATCAATAATTCAGATTCATCATTATCAATCGCTATATTTACTTGCTCTTTAAAATAATTATATTGTTCACGCAGCAGTGATTCAGTCTGTTTACTTCTAAATGACAAAAATGCTCGTATCTCGGCACGCATTCTTGTCCAGCTAAATAAAGCATTATTAATTAAAACCAATTGTCTCCTTTGAAATAATTCTTCTTCCATATACTCCTGTAGCGTAGTTTGAAGAATCCCTGCCACTTCTTGTCCCATCGGTTCTAATTCTGAATTGGCTTTTTTAAACGCAGGCTTGTTCTTGATTACATCATCCTGCAACTTAATTATGCGTTGGAATATATCGGATAGAATTTTAATATCTATCAGGATATGAGATACATCTGATCTCTCATTTTCTGGAGCCATTTCTTCTAATAACATTACATTCTTAGAAGCTGTTTTAATATTATTCTGGTAGCTTTCCAGATACGCTTTATTTTTACTTACTATAAAAAAACCAAAGTCAGCATAAGCTCGCTCTAGTGATACTTCGATTTTTTGCGTCAATTCAAGTTGAGGCTGAAAATTTTTAAGGGCATCATTTGTTGCATTTCTTGCCAAATATCCATTAAACAATAAATTACTAATTACAAAAATAATAATCGTGCTCAATACTAAAACTATCGCCAACATCTTATTACGGATGGTTGGTTTCAGATATTCATTTATGCCAAGCAACTTCATTTAGTCGTATCCCTATATACAAATTATTATTTTAAACATGCCTATCAACCTTATTATCGACACTAAATATTATTTATTAACCTTATTATTGCTATGGTTTATGGTTAACTAGTCAAAAAAAAAGACGCCTTTTGGCGTCTTTTTTAGTAGTAAATTGAATAGAAACTTAACTACGTGTGAAAACCCCAAACCGAGAGTAGTAATCGCGAGAGATTTGAGAATTCAGGACTTGGTGCCTCAACAAAGTTCTTTCTGCGAAAACGTTTTAAGAGTGGCTGCGCACCTTCTTGACCCACTGTATTCAGTAATGCTTTCTGAATAGAACTTCTTGTGACTGCATCAAGACGTTTTGAAATTGAAAAAGTACGTGTGGGTAACGGTTTTTTCTTGGTGGTATAAAGAACTCTCAAACCATTGGTTTTACCCTTTTTCTTGAATTTCTTCCAAAATCCAACGGGGATGAAAGCCGCATCGCCTTTACCTTCCTTTAAACATTTAAATGCATCTTTAAAGCTGCGTGCTGAAACAATAACCGGCTGTCTAACCGGATTACGAAACGAATCCAGAATCATCAATGTCGCAAGATTAGGTGAATTTACTGCACAGACTTTTTTACCGACTAATTGTTGAATATTTTTAACAACACCGCCGTCTTTAACAATGGCTGCAAAAACCAGTTTACCTGGCAATCTGGCTATCGGCTGGTGATCAATATTTTTCATTCTCCAACTAACAAAGTGCGGCCCGTCAAAAATAATATCGTATTGAGCTTTTCGCATTTTACTGGTGTATTCAAGAAAATTGCGCGGGATAACTAACTGAATGTTTTTATTGGTCGTTTTAGCGAGATAATCAACTAACGGCCCATAAATCTCTTTTGTTTTCGCTGGTGATTGTGTTGGTGCTGTTGCAAAAGTAATTACATCAGCATCAGCGGCGACAACCTGACTATTCCAGATCATGCCTAACACTGCCATAAAACTCATAACAGTAAATGACTTCAAGCATTGTTTTCTCAACATCCCTACCTCTCCCACATTTCAAATTTTCTTAAAAACTGATTTTTCTTATCAGTTACCTATTAGTGCATTGTTCCCCAAATATCGACTTATTCTTATATTTCAGCTGAAATCTACTCTAAACATGGCATGCTTAGCAAAAGTTGCAAAATACAACGTTTTTGAAATTAAAAATAATTACAATCTATACTTTTTACTATATGATTTATAACAAGTTTCAGGAAATTAACCATGATTAAACACATTCGAGCTATGAAGTTACTTCTTCGTAGCACTCTATTTCTCGGCATTTCGGTGATCCTGCTCGCTTGTTCTGATAATAGTGGGACTGGAAAACCTGGTCATTCAAAACGACCAGCTCAACTAGTTGAAGTCTTTACCGCTGAAATTACCCCTATTCAGCACCAAAGTCTTCGTACCGGCACACTCAAAGCACGCAAGACCATTCGTATCTTTAATCAGGAAGAAGGCAGTTTAACGGCTCTTCCTTTCTATGAAGGTGATAAAGTCTCTAAAGGTGACATTCTACTCAAAATTGATGATCACCTGCTTCAAGCCCAATTTGATAAAGCCCAGGCGACACTCGAACAAGCTCAACAAGACCTAAAACGGCTTCAAAAATTACGTAAGAAACGTCTGGTTGCTGATGATGAAGTAAATCGGGCTAAAACAGCTCTTAATGTCGCCGAAGCCGAACAGCGACTACTCTCAACCCGACTTGGCTATACCTCACTTGCCGCACCGGTTGACGGTATCATCAGCGAGCGTCACGCGGAAATCGGTGATGTGGCTCCCAGACACAGTCATCTTCTAACACTGATTGATACCCGTACACTGATTACCGAGGTCGCTGTTTCTGATTTGCTGATCGCTTCATTGGAAGTGGGTACTCAAGTCGACGTCTCTATCGATGCATTACCTAAACAGACATTTACTGGCCGCATTCTACGTATTCACCCTACGCTCAACCCAAGTACGCGTAATGGCATTGTTGAAATTATTTTAGATCCAGCACCCAGCGATGCCAGACCCGGTCAATTTTGTCGTGTTAGCTTACTCTCTAAAACAACAAACCGATTACTGATTCCTTTCAGGGCGCTGCGTCAGGACAATAAAGGCAGTTATGTTTACCATGTTAATGAAAAGAATAAAGTCTCTCGTCAACAGGTAACAACTGGCTTACGTTTTGCCGATAAAATTGAAATTCTCAGTGGCCTTGAATCAGGCCAACAAATTGTCAGTAAAGGATTTCTGGGACTCAAAGCAGGTAAATCCATTCGTACTGCTGACATGAAACCTGTTAAAAAATAATGCCTGCAAATTCACACAAAATGCGTTTTCGTTCTGGCGGATTAGCCAGCTGGTCAATTCGTCACCCTGTTGGCGTGATCATGATCACTCTGGCGATTGTCGTGCTCGGCGGATTTGTGCTGGATCGACTGTCAATTAATTTACTGCCACATATTATTTATCCCGATGTACGTGTTCGTATTATCGATCCGGGTGTCCCTGCAGGCGTCATGGAAGATCGCATTACCCGCCAACTTGAAGAACAACTCGCTATCACCGAAGACGCCATCAGTGTTCAGTCTCGCACTTCGGAAGGACGCAGTGCTGTTGATTTATCTTTTAACTACGGCAAAGACGTTAATATCGCGCTGCGCGATGCCAGTACACGCCTGGACCGCGCTAAACGCTTCTTGCCCACCTCTATCGACCCACCCGTTATTTATAAACGCGATCCATCACAAATACCGGTGCTTGAGTATGTTATCAGTTCAGAAACGATGAACTCGGTAGAGCTTCGTGATTGGGTTGATACTACCTTTAGTAAATGGTTTTTGAATCTGCCGGGCGTTGCGGCTGTTGAGGTTGGCGGTGGTCTGGTCAGGGAAATACTTATTCAACCCGATCAGGAGCGACTCGCCGGACTTGGGCTGAGTGTTGATGATGTCATTAAAGCCCTGCAACGCGGTAATGTCGAATCGCCTGCCGGTCGCCTGATCATGCAGCAACAGGAAATTATTAGCCGCACAGCCGGCCGCTTTAGTCGTGTTGAAGATATCGCCAACCTTCCGTTAGCTTTAAAAGATGGTAACACCATCCGGCTAACGGATATTGCCGAAATCATTGATGGTAGTGAAGATGAACGTTTACGGGTTCGTTATAACAATATATCCGGCGTAAAAATTTCTATACAGAAACAGCCCTCAGCGAATACGGTTAACGTTGCCGATGCCATTTTCACACAATTAGACTGGCTTCGTTCACAACAACTACTTCCTTCAGGCACAACGGTTCAAAATGTTAACGATCAAGCTGTCTATGTTCGCAATGCGCTGAATAATGCCAGTCTTGCTGCATTGAGTGGTGCAATCCTTGCCATGCTTGTCGTTTACCTGTTTCTGGGTAATTTACGCCACACTCTAATTATTGGTAGCGCCATCCCTATCGCCATCATGGTGACATTTATCATTATGGGTCTGGGTGGTTTAACACTGAATATCATGACCCTTGGCGGTCTGGCGTTGGGTATTGGTATGCTGGTTGATAACACCATTGTCATGCTGGAAAATATTTCTCGCCATCAAAATGATACTCCCTCACATCCTGATGATGCTTTTGAATCAGAAACACAATCGGCCATTACGGCTGCTGGTGAAGTGAATAGCGCCATTGTTGCTTCAACCAGTACTAACCTTGCAGCCGTGTTACCGTTCCTGTTTATTGGTGGACTGATTGGTTTATTATTTCGCGAACTCATTTTCACCATTTCAGCTGCTATAGTTGCCTCCATGCTGGTGGCATTAACACTGGTCCCCTCTCTAGCTGCTCATACCGCCGGCCAGCAGATCAGTAAATTTCGTAAATTAATGGATCAATTTATTGATACGCTAAAAACCCGTTACAGTCATTTACTTTCCAAAGTTCTGACTTCAGCTACATTAAAGCTCATCGTGTTAGTGAGCCTGTTCGTAGCCTTTGCTACTAGTATTGCTGTTTTAGCCAATCCGGAAAAAAGTATTTTCTTACCCAAATTTGATGATGGTAAATTACGCGTCAGCATTAGTGCCGATCCCGGTATTTCATTAACAGAAATGGATAATGCTGTTCAAAACATCGAAGCGCTCATTCGACAGCAACCTGAAGTAACCGGTGTGTTTACCATTGTCGGTGGTTTTATCTTTGGGCGTTCTTCATATGAATCCAGTAACAAAAGCACCCTGACTGTTCAACTTGTTCCTGTTAATCAACGCTCCCTAAGCAGCGAACAGTGGAAAGACAAAATGAACGCGCTTATCCGCAAACAAAATCTTGCGGGTATTCGTGTCAGGTTACGTACTTATGGTATTCGTGGATTTAGAACCAGCCGTGGTGATGATGACTTAAGCTTACGTATTCAGGGTCCCGATCTTGACACGCTCAATCTTATTGGCGAAGACATCATGCAGCGATTACAAGGTGCTAAAGGGCTTCGTAATCTAAAACACTCATCTGAAGAAGTTCGTCAGGAACTTTCTATTGAAGTTGATCGTGAGCGTGCAGCCGCCTTACAACTTGATATAGAAGATATTGCCAGTGCCATGCGTTATGCATTAGAGGGCACCGTTGTTACCGATTTTATTGAAGGTGATCGTAGTTACAATATACGCCTTCGCCTACCACGTAATAAAATTGACTCACCTCAGGATATTGATTCTGTTTTATTGTTTAGTACCAGTAATGATCGACCTGCCATTTTCCTTGGCGATGTTGCCTCGGTAAAAATAATAGCCAGCCCTGCACAAATTCTTCGTGACAAACAACAACGTTATGTTGAAATCAGTGCATCCATCAGCGGGATCTCTGGCAGCGTGCACGTCGATATTGAACGACGTCTTGATGGTCTAGTTTTACCAAATGGCTACACCTTTTATGATGGAGGCTCCAAACAAGCCCTACAGGAAGGTAAACAACTATTCGGTATTCTGATCGCACTAGCACTCTTTCTGGTACTGGTCGTTATGGCTGTACAATATGAATCTCTGCTCAACCCAGTCCTGATTTTACTCAGTGTCCCCTTTGCTATCATCGGCGTTGTTATTGGTATCAAGCTAACCGGTCTTCCGCTTTCCATGCCTGTCTGGCTGGGTTTGGTGATGCTTGCCGGTATTGTCGTTAACAATGCCATTGTGCTAGTTGAATACATTGAATTACAACGCGCCAAAGGACTGGCTATTTATGATGCGGTGGTTGTTTCTGCACAATTACGTCTGCGTCCAATATTAATGACAACATTAACCACGGTGGCAGGTATGTTGCCACTGGCACTGAAGTTAGGTGAAGGTGCAGAAATGTTACAGCCACTGGCCATTACGATTGTATCGGGTTTATCTTTTTCTCTATTTGTCAGTCTGCTATTAATCCCGATTGCCTACCTTAGCCTGCACGGCTTCCATCAATCACGGTTCAATTCAAACACCGCTACGTAACTTGAAAACCAGAATGGATCGTCGAGTACTTGCTGCTCGCTTGCTGCTAATGCCGCCTTAAAACGTTTTACCGGCAACACCTTGTTACCTTTATTTTGTTTTAATAATTTCTGTGTTGTACGCAAGATCACCGCGGCAGGTGATGGTAACGGGCCATCACTGATGACGTGCTCACTAATACCGTATGCCAACAGGTTTTCTTCACTCAGCTTCCAGCCGTGGGTATCAAAGAATCGTTGCCATGCCTGATTAACAACGTTGACAACCAGTTGATAATCCTCGCTGTTGCCAGTGTACGTAGCCCAGTCAAACAGTCCCGCTGCAACAAAGGCATAGTCCTCAATGGTTGCTCGGCCAATGGCTGCACCCTGTGTATCGCGTGCACGGAGTATCGCTGTGCCATCCCATAATTCCCTGACGAGGAAATCTCTTAAATGCCGGGCAGCCTTTTCATCAACTTTACTCTTTGTCACACTCGCCGCCTTAACAAATGCCGAAAGTGCCAGGCCATTCCATGCGGCAAGGCGCTTGGTATCAACAGGCAGACCGCGCTGTGCACGTGACTTGAGTAACTTGCTACGTGCCGAGGCCAATAAATCTGGAATATCTTTTTTCGCAATGCCTGCTTGCTGAATATTTTTTTCGCTAGCAAGTTCATCCAGTTCGCCCTCCGCAACAGGAAGGAACAGACCTTCCAGCGTAGGAGTACCAAATATTGACCAGGCTGGTTCTGCAACTGCCCATTCTCTGTCATTAAGCAAATCCTTAACCTCCTCTGTGCTCCAGAGGTAATAACCACCCTCGACATTCTTGTCATCAACCGCTGACAGGCTGGCAACCAGGCCACCGCTCTTTGTCATTAATGTCTTTCTCATAAAGGCCGTCGTTGCCAGCGCTGTTTTTTGATAAGCCGGATCAGAAAATACTTCTGCTGCCCTGAAATAAAGACTGGCTAATAGGGCATTGTCGTAAAGCATTTTTTCAAAATGTGGCACGCGCCATTGCGGATCGACCGTATACCGAAAAAAACCGCCACCTAATGAATCATTAAGCCCGTATTTTTGCATGCTATTCAGGGTTCTTTTTAGAAATTTACCTAATTTTTCATCTTGCTGATTAGCATATTGCTCTAACAAGGCTTCAAGACGAGGCGCAACGGGAAATTTACTTTGCTCACCAAAACCACCCATGAATTGATCGCCATTCAACATTGCCTGTTTAACCAGCAACTCGCCTGCCCTGTCGGCGGCTTCAGTCAGGCTTGTACGTGTCAAATCAATGGGCTCAGGTGCTAATTCACTTGCTGCCTGTTTCGCATCGGCATTGAGAGCTGCTGCATCTTCATTCCAGTAAACATTTAACTTTTCAATCAGGCCTTTGAAATCATCATGCGGTAGATACACCAGACCAAATACCGGGTAGCCATCAGGGGTAATGAATACATTCAGTGGCCAACCTGAATAACCACGAGTTCGATTCACAAACTCAATCATCCTTGCATCCAGTGCCGGGTTCAGCTCACGATCAACTTTTACGGATATGTATTTATTGTTCAGGATCTCTGCGACATCTTCTGCCTGATAAGATTCTTTTTGCATTACATGACACCAGTGGCATGCAAAATAACCAATCGAAACAAATATTAATTTGTTTTCAGCCTTTGCCCTTGCAACCACATCACTATTCCATTCCTGCCAATGCACCGGATCATTGCCATGCATAGCAAGGTAAGGAGAAGGATTATCTTTAAGGGTATTACTTAAGTCGGCGTAGGCCACTACGGGTAGTAATAAGCCAACCAGAAACATTATTCGGAACATATTAATAAACCTTATTGAGGGCGTACGTTTGGCACTAGCTTGCTCACCATCTTTATGACAGCAAACAGCCACAGTTATTCCATCAATAAGTGAATTTATTCAGGCTTTTTCTCAGGTTCTAGCGATTGGGGATCGGAGCCATCATCGTCTTCTTCATCGCCGTCTTCCTCGTCATCATCAGAATCATCTTCTTCTGCTTCGATGCGATCAAATTCAGCTTCGACTTCTTCATCTGTCGGTTCAACATAAGGTTCGTCAAACTGCTCTTCTTCTGAACTTTCTTCAGCTGATGCTTCCCCGGTACTTGCCACTGCATCATGGCCTGCTGCACCGGTCACCGTAGTAGCAGCTGTTGCTGCAACCGCTGCCGATTCAGGCATGATGGAGTTTTCTTCCTCATCATCGTCATCGTCTTCTGTATCGCGCTTTGGCACAATACGACGTGCAAAGAAAATACCCGCCTCAAACAACAACCACATAGGTATACCGAGTAGTAATTGCGAGATGATATCAGGCGGTGTCATTAACATTGAGATAATGAGCACACCGACAATAAAGTACCGACGCTTTTCTGCTAATTTGTCAGGGTTGGTCATACCCGTCCAACACAAAAGAATGGTGGCAATCGGTACTTCAAAACAAATACCAAAAGCAAAAAACATTTTAATCGTAAAATTCAAATAACTATTGATATCAGGCGTGACATTGACGACATCAGGTGCGATAGCATAAAAGAAACCAAACACGAGTTTGAATACAACTAAATACGCAAAAGCAATGCCTGCATAAAACAGCAACGTACTCGAAATCAATAAAGGCACGACCAGCTTACGTTCATTTTGATACAGGCCTGGCGCAATAAATGACCATGCCTGATATAACAAATACGGTATCGCTATAAATATAGCCGTAAAAATAGCTAACTTGAAAGGCGCAAGAAATGGGGATGCTACGTCGATAGCAACCAACTGCTGGCCTTCTGGCAATACTTCTATAATAGGAACAGTAAGAAAGGTAAACAGTTCTGCCGAATAAAACAGCAGCGGCAAAAGAATAACAATAACAACTAAAACACTGCGTAATAAGCGATCACGCAACTCAACAAGGTGCGAGATGAAGACAGGTTCTTCTTTAGCGCTACTCGCCTCACTCATTATTGCCGGTCTTCTCTATTTTTTTTGGTTCTTCGTCTAATGCAGAACCATCATCGTCTTTAACAGTATCGTCAGCGTCGTTAATTGCCCGCATTACATAATCCTGTTTCTGGACCTCATCGGTAGCAGACTTTGTTTCTTCGATGATTTCATGAATACCGGTTGAGTCAGCTTGATCTTTTAATATTTTTTTAAGCTCGTCAGCTGCCAGCTCATGATCGATGTCTGCTTTAACCGACGTCACAAAACCCTGTATTTTACCTACCCAAAGGCCAGCAGTTTTCGCTACTTTAGGCAGGCGATCAGGACCAATGACAAGCAAAGCGACAATTGCTATCAGGACAAGTTCTGAAAAACCAATATCAAACATGAAGGGAAGCTAGGATGATTTCACACTAGACAGTGTGACTAATAATCTTAGCTTTTGTCCTTTTCTTTAGAAACAACTTCAGCATCGATAGCTTCGCTATCTTTTTTATCTATTTGCGCTGTGTCGTCTGTTGATGATTTCGCTTCATCTTCACCATCTTTCATCGACTTTCTAAAGTTCTTCAGTGCGCCACCAAGATCGCCGCCGACATTGCGCAGTTTCTTAGTACCAAATAACAAAACAACAATAACCAATATTAATATCAGTGAACCGGGTCCAATTCCGCCAAAGCCCATGATTTTTCTCCTATCCTAAATGTTTATTTTCCGCGACTTATTTCGTGCGCGATGCTTTCTCTTCATGTCCGGATACGCCAACACGACGTTGCAGTTCATTAAGAACATCATCCGGACCCAAACCCGCATTTGCGAGCATAACCATTGTGTGAAACCACAGGTCGGCCGTTTCGTAAATAATTTGTTCCTTATCACCCGACTTTGCCGCAATCACTGTTTCAGTGGCTTCTTCACCAATTTTTTTCAAAATAGTATCGAGACCTTTTGCATACAAACTGGCAACATAAGACTCATCCGCGTTTTGTTGCTTACGCGACTCGAGGACTTCTGCTAGTTGTTGTAATACGTCACTCATGATTTTGTGTATATCTCGTCTGGATCTTTTAACACCGGTTCAACCGCTACCCAGTTGCCGTCCTGATACTGTTTGTAAAAACAATTATGTCTACCAGTATGACAGGCAATGCCGCCTTTCTGTTCCACTTCCAGTAATATCACATCGTTATCACAGTCGAGGCGAATATCTTTCACGGTTTGTACATGGCCGGATTCTTCGCCCTTGTGCCACAATTTGCCACGTGAGCGAGACCAATATACTGCCACTTTTTTTTCAACAGTAAGCGCGAGTGCGTCACGATTCATCCATGCCATCATGAGTATCTTACCAGTGCCCGATTCCTGTGCAATCACTGCCACGAGTCCATCATCGGTCCACTTTACTTCATCTAACCATGAATCTGACATGCGACCCGTTCCACTCTCAACAATTTCGATGTTTTCAGTGTAGCAAAATCACTGCTATTCCGCAGGTTTAGCCGCCATTCTACGCACTTCAATACCTCTTGAAGCCATATGCGCCTTCGCTTCACCGACCGTATGATCACCAAAATGGAAAATACTCGCCGCTAATACCGCATCGGCCTTACCCTTAATAATCCCGTCAGCAAGGTGATCCAGGTTACCCACGCCGCCTGAGGCAATCACGGGTACATCCACTGCCTCGCAAATTGCGCTTGTTAACTCAAGATCAAAGCCATCACGCGTGCCGTCTCGATCCATACTGGTCAGCAGTATTTCACCCGCACCGTAGTCGACCATCCGTTTTGCCCACTCAATCGCATCCAGCCCGGTGCCCTTACGGCCTCCGTGGGTAAATATCTCCCACTTCTTAGGCTCACCTTCAGCACTGCTGCACTTGGCATCAATGGATACAACAATACATTGCGAACCAAACTTCTCTGCCGCTTCACGGACAAACTCAGGGCGATGTACCGCGGCTGTGTTAATGCCCACTTTATCTGCGCCAGCGTTTAACATAATTCGAATATCATCAACGGTACGAATACCGCCACCTACCGTTAGCGGGATAAAAACCTGGCCGGCAACCTGCTCAACGACATGTACAATCGTTTCGCGATCGTCTGAGCTGGCCGTAATATCCAGAAACGTAATTTCATCCGCACCTTGCTCATCATAGCGTTTCGCTACTTCAACCGGATCGCCGGCATCGCGAATATCAACAAACTGCACGCCTTTAACAACGCGACCGTTATCAACATCGAGGCAGGGAATAATTCGTTTTGCTAAGCCCATTACTTACCGCACAACTCATCAGCAAGAGCCTGACCTTTGGCAAAATCGAGCGTGCCTTCATAAATAGCACGACCTGTAATCGCACCGCTAATGCCTTCATCTGCCACTTTTGATAGTTCACGTACATCATCAATATTGGTGATACCACCTGATGCAATAACTGGAATTGTAATTGCCTGTGCCAGTTCAACTGTTGAATCCAGGTTAACACCCTTCATCATTCCATCACGACTGATGTCAGTAAAAATAATGGCTTCAACACCATCGTCTTCAAAATGTTTTGCCATATCGACGACATCATGATTTGAAAGTTTTGACCAACCATCGATCGCAACCTTGCCATCTTTAGCATCGAGACCGACAATAATATGTCCTGGAAATTCAACACAGAGATCGTTAACAAAATGCGGTGCACTCACCGCCTTCGTACCAATAATGCAATACTGTACACCGGCCTCTAAATAAGTTTGCACTGTATCTTCATGACGAATACCGCCACCCACTTGAATAGGCAACTCCGGGTAGGCTTCGGCAATATCGTGAATAACCCCTGCATTTACAGGCTCGCCGGCAAAGGCGCCGTCAAGATCAACAATGTGCAAACGTCTTGCACCTGCCTCTACCCAACGCCCTGCCATCGCAACAGGATCATCTGAAAAAATTGTTTCATCATCCATTTTTCCCTGACGCAAACGAACACACTTGCCTTGCTTCAGATCAATTGCCGGTATGAGTAACATCGCACCATTTCCTCTTAAAGACTTCCGTCCCAATCAATAAAGTTTTTCAATAATTGTAAGCCAGCATGCTGACTTTTTTCCGGGTGACACTGCATAGCAAAAATATTTTCTCTTGCTAGTGCTGATGTAAATGCACCACCATAATTTGTTGAGCCTGCAATAAAATCAGGTTTTGCCAGCTCAACATAATAACTGTGTACAAAGTAAAAACGACTACCATCCTCTATGTTTTTCCAAAGCGGGTGTGGAGTCATTTGAAAAATTTCATTCCAGCCCATGTGAGGGATTTTTAATTTCTCACCCTCATCATCACTTAAGCCGGTTTCGAAACGACGTACTGTGCCGGGAATAATGCCAAGACAGTCAATGCCATTATTTTCTTCGCTGCTATCAAGTAATGCGTGCATACCTAAACAAACCCCAAGAAACGGTTTTGTTTTAGCGCACTCTTGCACAACATCACTCAATTCAAGACGATGTAATTCAGACATACAATCGCGGATCGCGCCCACACCGGGGAACACAACTTTATCCGCAGACAAAATAATTTTTGGATCGGCAGTAACCTTTATAGTTACGCCAGCATCGGCAACATGCTCAAGCGCCTTGGACACTGAATGCAGATTACCCATACCATAATCGATGACAGCAAGCGTAGTCATGAGTGGAGTCAGTCTTGTTTACAAACTGCCTTTGGTTGATGGCAAGATACCTTGCATACGAGAGTCAGCCTCCGCTGCCATTCGAATGGCACGGCCGAAAGCCTTGAAAATTGTTTCAGCAACATGGTGTGCGTTCTTGCCACGAATATTATCGATGTGCACAGTCGCTTTGGCGTGATTGACAAATCCTTGAAAGAATTCACCAAATAGATCGACGTCAAATTCACCAATAGTCGCGCGTGGATACTCAACGTGGTACTCAAGACCGGGACGTCCAGAGAAATCAATCACAACTCGAGATAGCGCCTCATCAAGTGGCACATAGGCATGACCATAGCGACGAATTCCTGATTTATCGCCCAGAGCTTTATCCACAGCCTGACCCAGCGTAATGCCGATATCCTCAACGGTGTGGTGAGCATCAATGTGCAGGTCGCCATTGGCTTTAATATCCAGATCAATCATGCCGTGACGAGCAACCTGATCCAGCATGTGGTCAAGAAAAGCCACACCGGTATCAAATTTGGCGGCACCCGTGCCATCCAGATCTACGGAAATCTCAATTTGGGTTTCATTGGTATTGCGGGCCACAGAGGCCTTACGTTCTGACATTATGCTTCCAATCAATCTCTACTTGATAAATCAATCACTTCGGGCGCATAGGATACCGCGCTTATTGTTGTGATCAAGCTTTATTATACGTAGCTTACCCCAACAATCATAAAAAATGCTGATTTTATGCCGTTTTCTTGCTTGGTAGCCTAAAACCAGTACTATCATAACCGATAGCTTTCAGGATGACTGCATCATGTCGAGTAATCTTGATCCAGGTCAATGTGTTATTTACTGCGTCGCTTAATATTAGCCAACGCTTATTTTATCGCACTAATTGCTTTTGGAGATCGCAAAATGACTAACTATTTTAAGCCTGCACTTACGGCAGCTACTCTTTTAACTCTCGGTTTAACCAGCTTTAGCGCTGCCGCCTATGAAGCCGGTGATTGGGTCGTACGTGGCCGTATTATCCATGTTGATACCAATGAAGACACCAGTACCATCCGTGTTAATGGTGCATCAGTGGCAGGCTCAGGCGTTGACGTCAACAGTGACACAGTCCCAGAACTGGATATTACCTACATGTGGACAAAGCACTGGGGTACAGAGCTGATTCTGGGTACCACCCAACATACTGTCGACGGCAGTGGCACGCTGAATTCGCTTGGCGGGATTATCGATGCCAAAGTATTGCCACCTACCCTGACATTGCAATACCACTTTAAACCGAATTCCAACATACGCCCTTACGCGGGTATCGGTGTGAATTACACGCACTTCTATGATGAAAACGTGACCGGTGGCCTGGATGCAGCAGGTGCCAAAGTTCGCATGGACTCCTCATGGGGACTAGCCGCCCAAGCAGGTGTTGATATTGATATCAACGACGACTGGTTCGTTAACTTTGATGTGAAATACATCGATATCGATACCACTGCACACTTTAAGAACACGACTGTTGGTCGCGCTTCTGTAGACGTTGATCTGAAGCCTTGGGTATTTGGTATCGGAATCGGTACAACTTTTTAAGAGACCTTCTCTCTAGAACTCAGTTACGGACATACACTGAGAGTCTGCTTAGGCCGGGCATATTGCCCGGCCTTTTTTTGCCCTGACCCATCGAAGATGGGTAGGGTACTCACAATGAAACTCCGAAGGAGGTTCTGTGAGTGGTGAACCTACAAGCCACCAAAGCAAAAGAGACTGTTAATTAGGGTCAGACTCGAATTTATTCCTTAATTAATTCGAGTCTGACCCCAATTAATTTCAATGGGTCGAGGCAACTTGCAACCAAAACGTCACCGGCCCGTCATTAACCAAACTCACCTGCATATCCGCACCAAACTGACCTGTTGCGATATCAGCATGCTGTGCTTTTGCTTGCTTAACAA
>Ga0316207_10002409_pt1 | contig 19317 bp, 20 predicted proteins | sample 6weekpyrite_MG_FD_204943 | JGI IMG/M metagenome (GOLD analysis project Ga0316207, IMG submission 204943) | Microbial mat bacterial communities from mineral coupon in-situ incubated in ocean water Damariscotta River, Maine, United States -... | ecosystem: Environmental > Aquatic > Marine >...
CGGGCACCAGCTACCCCAGAAGTGAACAAAGCGCACTTTGTTTTGAGTTTCGTGAACAGATTTTTTGTTTCCAGCCGGGTCTGTATACAAAAGGTCTGGAAATTTCTGACCCAATAAGACGCCGGTTTCAGACTGCTTCGCCTCTGACTTTGTTTTGTATGGACCCCATAATTTATACCAGTCGTGTTCATTAAAAATAATTTTTTCATTTACGGCAAAGACGATGCATTTTTGCTGGGTATATCTGGAGCATGCCTTTAGGGCTTCATCTTTAGCTGCTGCAGTCGTTGCTTTATCTGCAACCCAGGACCAGGCACCTCCGGGGGCGATGGCAAAGGCCCGGTGTGTGTTGGCATAGAGATAATCATATTTAAAACTGTTAGTCGCTTTTTCGCTAACATGAGGGATGGATTCCATATCCACAGCAAGTAATGTGGTAGAAAAAATCAAACCCAGTATTAAAGAACTGCATTGTAGGACTTTCATGGTTTTATTTTTTTAATTGTGGGAGCCTGCTAATTCAGGCTCCCGGTCGTGGAAATGTTAGTTCAGTTACGATTTGCTTTCTTTTTCTTCTTCTACATCTTCCCAGCCAGTAATCATTGCTTTGATATGCGATGTTACTGTGTGACCTGCTGTGGCCAGGTAGATATGTGCAATAAAAAATATCAGCATCATAAATGCACCAATAACATGGAATAATGCGACATATTCCAGGCTTAACCAGCCGATACCCCAGTCAGCCCACGAACTGTAGAACAGGTAGAACCAGCCTGTTGTCCAGATTAATGGATTGATGATAACCAGCACGAACAGGTAAGCCAGTCTTTGCAATGGGTTATGCTTACTCACGGTGGTCTGTTTGAACGGATGCGGTGCATCTGTGAATATGCCGGTGAGATAAAACTTCAGCATGGCATCCACTTTTTTCATGGTTGGAATGTACTGCTTCCACTCACCGGTGGTGAAATGCCAGAAAATGGCAAATATCCACAGCGCGACTAGCGTCCAAGCAGCGATTGTGTGCACTTCAGTTGCTGCTTGAAAACCAAACAACTCGTAAGATCCGTGAACCTCAAAACCTGTTATCAGCATAGTGATGATTAACAGAGCCTGAGTCCAGTGCCAGAAACGTTCAAAACGTTTGAATATATAAATTCTTTCAGCCATTGTCTTAGCCTCCTCTTCTGAACATTACATAACGGATTAAGCCATGAATCAGCACACCAATTAAGGTCAGGAATGCAATTCCAAATCCTAACTTATCAATCCATGGTGTGTTATTTGCCCCTGGCATGTAAATACCTTCAATACCATCCAGGCGTCCGCCTTCACTATGACACTGATGACAGTCAACAACGTCTTCTTTTGGTGCCACCATGTGAGTAATCGGCCAGCTCATTTCGGTTTCTATCCAGCCAACTTCACCACTGAACTCTTTACCAGCGTGTTTCATACCTGCGGCTACGGCTTTTTTAACATCGTAGTTTTTCCACAGCGCTGTTTTTGGGTCATCAGACAGGCTGGTAATAACGAGCGTGTTTTTTCCTTTGTCATACATCTGTTTACCGCGGAACACTTTGGTTGGCCAGATACGTGAATCAGCATCACCCGGGCTGCCTTTAAACTCATTGATCTTCAGTACTTCATTTGGATCAAATACAGTATCGGGCAGAGTATATTCAACGTTGCCATTGAACCATTGATACTCAGGAATTACGTAACGCTCGTAGGTAAAGTTACCTTTTTTACTGTCGTAAATTACGCCGCCTTCACTACCTCTGATGCGTTTACGGCCACCTTTTTCGGTGAGATCGCCCAGTGTTGACCAGTCCCATGACATCTTGGTGTGTTTATTACCGCGAGCATAGGCAGGAATGTGACAGGTCTGACAAGCCAGCTTGTCAGTGTGTTCGTTCATTTTCGCAAACTCACCATCATGTGGCACATTGCCATGACAGGCGACACAGGTTGCGGCATTACGATCATCTTTACTACCACGAATCAGTGTGCCTTTGTCATCAACTGCAGTAGGGCTGTAACGACTACCGGCTACTTCATGGTTATCACTGGTGTGGCATTTAGAGCATGAAAAATCCAGGCCCTTGGCATCCATGTGTACATCAAGATATCGTTCAGGATTGGTTAATGAACTATCCAGATCGCCATGTTTAACCGCATCACCACCACCACCACGGAAGTGGCAGGCGCCGCACGTTGCACGGCTGGTTTTGCCGACATTTTTCGCGACCTTTTTAAGGTCAACAGGTGGTTTGAATTTGCCTGAGTGGGGTGGCCACTCGATAGCTTTGTAGTTTGGATGTCCTGCAAGCCCGGGCAGTTTTTTATAACTGGCCGTAGTGTCATGACATACCAGGCAGTCCACTTTTTCTTCAGCAGTGAAATCAAAGTTTTTATCTTCCCAGCCGTAACCAATATGGCAGGCAGAACAGAACTTGTAATTTGATGGTACTGAAGTACAGAAGTTATTGATTACATTTTTCTTACCCAGATGTTGCTTGGTATCGGCGTTGATGTAATCCCAACTCCAGTGTGTGGTTTTATGTAATTGTTTAGATGCTTCGGTATGGCATTCTAAACAGGCCCTGGTCACAGCGGGACCATCTTTGAAGTTCACCTGTAATTCCTTGAACTTGGAATGATCGGCTGTTGATGTTTTATCATTGTCATCAACCGCAATGTCAAACACATCAGCAGCTGTTGCCTTTTCAGCAACTTTGGCAGTGCTGGCGTGTACAGACCAGCTTATGCCTAAGCTTATGACAAAGGCTGTGATAAGCGATAAACCTTTGCTATTTATTTTCAACATATTGCCCCCTCATGGAGAAGAATTTGGTTATTATAGGCTTCATTCTTAACATCCATCATCCGCTTTACCACCTTTACCACCGCCACCAGGGCGACCTTTAATCAATGGTGGTGCTGGTCTTTTAGGATCAAAAGCAATAAATTGTTCCTGATCTTTTTGAACCTTGGCCATGATGTCGCCCACACCAAACATCTTGCCCATCAGTGCTGAATTCATCAGACCGATATAGGTTTTACCATCATCCTTTTTATAAACCGTAATAGTGCAAGGCATCAGGATTGATAAAATTCGCGTACCACCACGTTTCAGAATTGGGCCAGAATACTTGGTGCTACAGGCTTCGATTAGTAGGGTAGGGGGTACGTTAGTGCCGGACTTTGCCACTGCTCTAGCAGGGTTTCGTAAGCCAGACAGGCTCCAGCCATTAGCTGACAGGGATTGAATATTGCGTTGAATGCGCGCTGCGGTTTCTTCTACTCCGAAAGGACTTGATACCTCACGTAACATTAAGGTATCGGCCATATTCCAGCCGACGACCCCAAAAAACACAACACCCGTTATGAAACCAATTACTGCTTTTATCATGATGGTTCTCCTTAAAATTTAATGCTTAAATCATAATATTTCGTATTCTTATAATATTAATATATTACTAGTAACTAATTCACATTGAGATACCTCAATATAAACCTGATTATCTGATAAAGACTTCTTATAGTTGATAAATGCTGATATGTTTGTTTTTAGTAAGAATACTTATTTGTGTTAGGCAATGAAGTTTCATCTGGGAAGTAAATCCTTCTTTTAGTTATTGTATTTCTTAATTTAATTAATTGGTTGTTCTGCCGATGGTGCGTCAGAGTTAGGCGGTGACGGCATCGATTCTTGTGACTGGTGAAGGCTTGTTGTCCTTGTTCGGCAGAATATAGAAAAAAAATTAACCGGTTTGCGGTTAATCTTTAATCGTTAGATAAAATTAATTGGCCCTGATTGTTCAAAGCTTAAAGCGGCCTACTAGTGCCTGTAAATTAAATGCAAGCTGGTTCAGTTCATTGGTGGCGTCAGTAATTTGTTTAGCCCCCTCGGTGCTGTTCTCTGCTATCTGACTGATATTAACAATATTATTATTGATCTCTTCAGTCACCGCGCTCTGTTCTTCTGTAGCCGTAGCAATCTGCATATTCATATCATTAATTGTTGAAACAGCTGAGTTGATTGCATCTAAAGATGTGCCGGCGTTACGTGCCTGTTCTACGCTATCCGAGGCGCGTGTCTGGCTTTCATTCATTACAGAAACAGCATCAGATGCCTGTACCTGTAATTGCTCGATCATCGTTTCTATTTCCTGAGTAGATGACTGAGTTCGACTGGCCAGTGTTCTGACTTCATCGGCTACCACAGCAAAGCCGCGACCCTGCTCACCAGCACGAGCTGCTTCAATAGCCGCGTTTAATGCCAGTAGATTGGTCTGTTCGGCAATATTTTTGATAACGTCAAGTACGGTACCAATGTTGTTACTTTCTTCTTCAAGCTTGTTGATGACTGTGGCAGCTTTGTCGATGCCGTTGGCCAGGTTATCAATCGAATGAATGGATTCATCTACAACCTGCTTACCGGCTCTTGAGTCGGCGTCGGCATTGGTAGCAGCCGATGCGGCTTCGGTAGCGTTACGAGCAACTTCCTGTACTGTTGCCGTCATTTCATTGATCGCGGTAGCAACCTGGTCGGTTTCTGATTGTTGTCTGACAACGCCAGAATTAGTAGTGTCTGCAATGGAAGACATGCGGTTGGCAGATGAGTTTAACTGCTCAGTGACGAGGTTTATTTCAGTCATCATGTCGCGTAACTGATCAACAGTGGCTTTCATTGCGCTCTGTAATTTCCCAATTTCGTCATTAGAAGTAACGACTACCTGATGTGATAACTCGCCATCAGCAATTTCATGCAAGGTATCACCAAGTGCCTGTAGAGGTTTTAGAGAACGGTTCATATAAAAATATAAAGCCGTCATAGCGACTAAAATTACGAGAATAACGACAATATAAGAACCAATATCAAAACGCTGCTGGATAGCAAAACTCTCTGTGTAGTCTTTAATACTTACGAGACGTGCGATGGCGTTATTCTGGCTATCATAGATAGGCTGAATGGCAACCGAGTAAACAGCATCGTCTGATTTTGCGACCTGAATGGTTTTTTGATCCAGTTCAGGGATATCCAGGTCCAGGTTGGAATACAGATCCTGGTTCGTGGCTTTAAGCACTTTTCCAGCAGCGGATAAAATGATGATTTCGGATTCATCATTTAACTTAAAATCTGCCAGGGCATCATCTAGAGACTTGATATAAATCCCAGCTCCAATGCCTTTGCCTCGCATAAACAGGGGAAAGGCCAGGACTGAAACAAGTTCATTATTATCATCAAGCTCAATGCCACCTTTTATTTTTCCATCGTTTAAGGCGTCTTTAACTAATTGCTTTCTGGTAGCACCAGTGAAATCAGTCGGGGTTGAAAATAAGACCTTGGAATCCAGATCGGTAATCTGTAATTTTGACAGTATATTTTGCGCACTCAGCAGGTTGTACGTGGTTTTAACGCTTTCTGAAAGTGACTCAATATCACCCCGTTGTAATGCTTTACGTGTATTACGATCACGCGTCAGGCCAGTTGAGCCTGTTTTCATGGTATCGATCTGGCTGGCTATGATTTTTTTCCATAGCACCGATTTTCCATTATTAGTGGCTTCTGCAAAACGAGATTCTACCTGTTGAGTAGAAATACGGCTGGTTACGATTAACGACAGAGCAACGAGCAGGGTTGCTATTATTGCAACGAGCGTGATTCGCGTTCTGAGAGTCATACACCAGGCCCTTTTTTATTTAATCTATGTGATCGATTATTCGGTTGGGTAACCTGCAGATTTCCATGCGGGGTAACCCTCACGGAAGTAATAAATTTTACTAAAACCCCAGCCGACGGCTTGCGCCGATGCTTTTGAACTACGCAAGCAGCTTGGGCCATTGCAATAGATGACGGCAGCTTCGTCTTTCTTCATCTCTTTACCAAGAGTGGCTTCGCTGTAGACTTTTTTCAGCTCAATATGTACGGCATCTGGGATACGGCCTGCAGCCCAGTCTTTATCACTGCGAACATCGACAAAAAGTACGCCTTTATCAAACAGGGCTTTCGCCTGGGTTGCATTTACACTGGTGGCACCGTCAACAGATGTTGGTGATACCTTTTTTTCTGCCAGTGCCTGACCTGCGAGCAAGGTAAAAAATAAGCTTAAAAAATAAACAGATACTTTTTTCATTGGTATTGTCTCCGTAAGCGATTACAGTGTTAGTGATGAATAATGTATAGCAGGGAAAACGATAAAAATGTTACAAAAGTATTAAAATTAAGAGGCTCTTAAGAATTGTATTCAGGATCTACAGGGATGTGATACGAGTGCTTTATTATCTATAAATCATAGATTTAATTTTGATAGTTGCTGTGTTGATATATAAATGTGGCATCATTAATTTGTGGTCACTGCTAATAAGAGAATGTAATAGTGGGTAAAGTCATACCTTTTAAAAAGAAATCTGCTAAAGAGAAGCATGGTAAAAAAATCCTCTGTAAAAGCGGTTTTCATAAGTGGGAAGTCGTGACTGAACAGAAATTTGATGTTAAAGAAGGCAGGCTGGTGACAGTTTACAAATGCAAACGCTGTGGTTTAGTAAAAAATGAAGCGCGTTAAGGTAAAGAGAAAAGTCTACTATTAGCCAAAAGTTGGCTTTAGTCCAATATACAATATGAGTGTGGAAATAGATAAAGCGATCGTTAAGGTTTGTGTTAATACTAAAGGTATACTATATCAAATTAATGTTTCTCCACCTTGTTGTTTACAGAATTAAACCAGTGGCTTCAAAATTATCGTGTATCTTTCGTATTATGGATGTTGCTAACAGGAAGAGCATCATAGATTTCATAAGCTATTAGCGCAGGTTAAGAGAAGTTGTCTTATTTTGCTGATGCAGAAGAAAAACAACTTTACCAACAGGCTTCAATACAAGGCGCAACTCTGTTAAGCTCAGATCGAGCTGGAGTACAGTAAAAAAAACAACAAAGGTACTGATGCTGGAATGATTTCATAATCTTCTAAATAATAGATTCTTATAAAGAATATAAGAATGTTAGATTCTTTTAAAGAACATAAGGTCAAACCTAACGTTAGTGCGAGAAAGTCTGTTAGTGAGAATAAGATTCGGCATATATAAGTTGAATGCTCATGTGATAAATCTAATTAAAGGTTAACAGCTGGAGTCGGTTTTGCTTATACATTTTTCATATTATAAAATTCATCCTGGCATGAGTTTAGGTCACGCGCTGAAATAGCCAGGTATTTATGCGACATACTATCTATCTGTCATTACTTTTAGCAATATTTTGGTTACTTAATTCAGGCCATTATACACTTCTCATTTTATCGCTTGGCGCACTTTCCATTGCCTTTGTTCTATACATCGCTCACCGCATGGATGTGATTGATCATGAATCCCCGCCCATACATCTAACCTTGAAAATCCCCAGTTTCTTTGCCTGGTTAACGAAAGAAATTATTATCTCCAATATAACAGTTGTAAAACATATTTGGCTTGGCAACAAAACTATTTCCCCGACGATGAAAACCATAACAGCTCACCAAAAGACCGATATGGGGAAAGTTATCTATGCAAATTCTATTACGCTGACGCCAGGTACAGTATCTGTCGCATTAGAAGGCGATCAAATTATGGTACATGCATTGATAAAAGAATCTATTGAAGAACTAGAGGCTGGCGAAATGGATCGCCGAGTAACAGAACTGGAATAATAATGCTGATTGCTGCAACCATAGCTATTCTTGTTGTCATGATCATGGCAATCATTCGGGCCATCGCAGGGCCTACACTCTATGACAGAATACTTGCCGTCAATATGTTTGGCACTAAGACGGTTCTTTTTATTTCGGTATTGGGTTTTTTGATGGGGCGGCCAGAATTTTTAGATATTGCTATCGTCTATGCCCTTATTAATTTTATCAGTGTAATAGCGGTATTGCGTCATTCTGATAAAGCCATATTCAAAACTACCCAGCCAGAAGAAAAAGAAATGGAAAAGAATTCATAATGGATACTTTTATAAATATAAGTAGTGCCGTGTTTTTATTAATCGGCTGCTTTTTGTGCATCTCGGGCGGGGTCGGTATTTTACGCTTCCCCGATTTTTATAGCCGAATGCACGCTGTAGGCGTAACGGATACCTTAGCCACAGCTATGATTTTAATCGGCTTGATGCTGCAAAGCCCAGACGGCCTCGTTGTATTGAAACTCATCTTTATTTTGCTAATGATGTTATTTATTGGTCCAACAGCCAGCCATGCATTAGCTAGATCAGCAATGATTAATGACCTCAAACCAAAGATTAACAAGCAAGCCGATAATGAGAGGGTGACGTCATAGAAGCCCTGATTAACATTGTCTTACTGGCCTTTCTTGTGACCATTGCTATTGCTATTGTCAGAATGAGAGACCTGCTCGCCGTCAGTATGTTGCTAGGTATTTACGGCCTGTTATCCGCCAGTTTTTTTGTCGCTATGGACGCGGTTGATGTGGCATTTACCGAAGCATCCGTGGGCGCAGGGATATCCACTTTGCTCATGTTAGTGGCGATTACCATGACAGGGCGTACAGAACATCCCGGGCGACATAAGCCGGGATTAGCTTTATTCGTGGTTCTTATTACCGGCGGTCTGTTAATCTACGGCACACTGGATATGCCTTATTTCGGCTCCGCAGATGCACCTATCCATCTCCATGTTGCACCACACTACATTAATGATTCCATGCAGGAAATTGGCGTGCCTAATATCGTAACTTCTGTACTTGCGAGTTACAGGGCATTCGATACTTTTGGCGAAGTCGTCGTTATCTTTACCGCTGGCATGGGTGTGTTGGCACTTTTATTGGTGGTACGTCGTCCTGAAGATATTAACAAAATTGATTCTTTAAATGATTCGATGCATAAAGAGTATTTAATTCTCAGAATTGTCGTCAAAATGCTAATACCTTTTATTTTACTGTATGCGTTTTATGTGCAGTTTCACGGAGACTTTGGGCCTGGCGGCGGCTTTCAGGCCGGTGTAATTTTTGCGGCGGCTATTATTTTGTACGCCATGTTGTTTGGTATGAGCACTGCGCGTCGTGTGATTAATCAGTCTGTCATTCAGTTTTTTGCCGCTATTGGTGTTTTGCTTTATGGCAGTATCGGTGTGGTCTCGCTGTTAAATGGAAAAAGCTTTCTTGATTACAGTGCGCTCTCGGCTGACCCTGTAGCTGGCCAGCACCTGGGTATACTTTTAATTGAACTGGGTGTGGGCTTCACGGTTGCATCGGTGATGGTTATCATCTTTTTCAATTTTGAGGGGCGCAGAGATATCTCGCAAAATAAGGAAATTAATAAATCATAATGTTAATGGGTCTCTATAACTATTGGGCAGTGGTAGTGTTGATGATGATTGGGTTTTACATCGTTATCGCACACGGCAACCTGATTAAAAAAATTGTTGGACTGAGTATTTTCCAAACCTCTGTTTTTATCTTCTACATCAGTATGGCAAAAGTTGATGGCGGCACTGCGCCAATTTTGGCCGATGGGATAGAACAGTATTCCAATCCATTACCACATGTATTAATCCTCACCGCCATTGTAGTTGGTATTGCAACTACAGCTGTAGGGCTCGCACTGGCTGTGCGTATAAAAGAAGCCTATGGAAGTATCGAAGAAGAAGAAATACAAAAAAAGGATAATCTTGATTGTTAGCACATCTTCCTATTTTACAAGTCATTGTACCGCTGTTGGCAGCACCCTTGTGCCTGCTGCTAAATCGCTCGCGACTGGCCTGGTTATTTACCTTACTGGCAAGTGCCCTGGCTTTTTTAATCAGCGGCCTGTTAACGCAACAGGTTATGACTACGGGCACGATTGTTTATGAACTCGGCGGCTGGGATGCACCCTGGGGCATTGAATATCGCATCGATCAGTTAAACGCACTGCTATTACTGATTATTTCAGGCGTTAGCACGATTGTACTGCTGGCCGCGCAAACCAGTATTACTAAAGAAATCCCAGGAAACCGTCATACGCTATTTTATGTTTTATATCTTTTATCTTTAGCCGGCATGCTTGGCATTGTTGCCACTGCGGATGCCTTTAATGTCTTTGTCTTTCTCGAAATATCATCACTTTCTGCCTATGCATTAATCGCACTAGGTAAGGACAGGCGTGCACTATGGGCCTCATACCAGTACCTGATAATGGGTACCATCGGTGCCACCTTTATCCTGATCGGTATCGGCCTGATGTACCAGATGACCGGCACCCTGAATATGCATGATCTCTCGCAGCGCCTGCCGGAAGTTGATAACACACGAACAGTCTTCGCTGCTTTCAGTTTTGTCATCGTTGGATTGTGCTTAAAACTGGCCCTATTTCCACTGCATTTATGGCTGCCCAATGCCTATGCCTATGCGCCATCAATCGTAACGGCATTTTTTGCCGCGACCGCGACAAAAGTATCGATTTATTTACTGGTTCGTTTCACTTTTTCAATTTTCGGACTTTCATTCTCTTTTACCGCGCTGCCTTTACAACTACTGTTTGTCGTACTTGGACTTGCTGGTGTTTTTGTCGCGTCGATGGCGGCTATTTATCAAACTAATATCAAGCATCTGTTTGCTTACTCAAGTATCGCCCAGGTTGGCTATATGATTATTGGCTTTAGTATCAGCACAGTAAGCGGGTTAACGGCCACTTTATTGCATATGTTTAACCACGCTCTAATGAAAGGCGCTCTATTTGTTGCACTGGGCGCAGTAATGTACCGAATTGGCAGCGTTAAACTAGAAGACTTTAATGGCCTGGGGCGGAAAATGCCTTACACCATGGCCGCGATTGTCATCGGTGGGTTAAGTCTAATCGGCGTACCGCTGACCGTTGGCTTTATAAGCAAGTGGTACTTGATAATCGCATTAATAGAAAAAGGCTGGTGGCCGGTTGTCGTACTTGTATTACTCGGCTCATTACTTGCCGTTATTTATGTCTGGCGTCTAGTTGAAGCAGCCTACTTTAAACCGGCAGCAACACCTAACGAAACAGTTGCAGAAGCACCAGTTTTATTTTTGATTCCTATCTGGATTCTGGTATCTGCGAATATTTACTTCGGTATCGATACTCGCCTTAGCTTTCAAGTAGCACAAGCGGCTTCTCAGAGTTTATTTGGAGTAAGCCCATGAGCCTGTCGCCCGAACAATTAATTCTTTCAGCATTACTACTACCCTTACTCGGTGCATTTTTCATTGCCTTTCTAGATAAAAATCCGAATCTGCGTGAGTCACTGTCAATTATTACCTCATTAGCTTTATTGGCTACTGTATTCGCCTTACTCTCGCTTGTACTGGATGGCAATCAGCCCAGCATAACAATTCTTGAAATTGCACCAGATTTACCAATCAAGTTTGAGCTTGAACCGCTGGGCATGTTGTTCGCCTGTATCGCCGCAATATTATGGCCAGTGAATACCCTGTACTCAATTGGCTATATGCGCGCAAATAACGAGAAGCATCAGACACGTTTTTATGTCTGTTTTGCCATTGCCATTTCCAGCACCATGGGCATTGCTCTGGCAGGCAATCTTTTAACGTTATTTATCTTTTATGAAATATTAACCCTGTCAACATACCCACTTGTAACACACAAAGGTAATGAAGATGCAATGAAGGCAGGGCGAGTATATCTCGGCATCCTGATGAGCACATCGATTGGTTTCCTGTTACTCGCGATAGTATGGACATGGCATCTCACTGGCAGTCTTGATTTTAAGCTGGGTGGAACACTTGCTGGAAAAGTTGCCGGCCCCGAACTCATTATTCTATTATTCCTGTTTGTCTATGGCATTGGTAAAGCAGCATTGATGCCTATTCATAAATGGTTGCCTGCAGCAATGGTTGCACCAACACCAGTCTCGGCACTATTACACGCCGTTGCCGTTGTTAAAGCCGGCGTCTTTAGTGTTGTTAAGATTGTTGTTTATATTTTCGGACTGGAAACATTACAGCAATCAGCAGGCGCCGACTGGATACTATGGATTGCAGGTTTCACGATTATTACCGCATCAATCATTGCTTTAAAACAAGACAACCTCAAACGCCGCCTGGCTTATTCTACTATCAGCCAGCTATCTTATGTCATACTTGCAGTATTTATTTTAGCACCACTATCAACCATAGCAGCTGCGTTACATATTGCAGCTCATGCCTTTGGTAAGATCACGCTATTCTTTGCAGCCGGTTCTATATACACCGCTGCACACAAAACCAACATCAGCCAGTTAAACGGTATTGGCTATCGCATGCCCTGGACCATGATCGCTTTTAGTATTGGTGCCATTTCGATGATAGGTCTACCACCAACAGCTGGCTTTCTTTCAAAGTGGTATATGTTAATGGGCGCCTTTCAACAGGAGCAGGTCATTGCCATCCTTGTGATTATTGCAAGTACCTTATTAAACGCCGCTTATTTCGTGCCCATTATATATGCTGCCTGGTTTAAAAAACCTGAGCAAGCAGAAACTCATGGCGAATCGCCATTAGCAATTGTCATCGCTTTAATGACTACAGCAAGCTTAACCTTACTTCTATTCTTCTTCCCGGATGTGCCTCTAGAGCTGGCAACATCTTTGACTGTGGAACGACCATAATGAACCCTAAAGGCACGAATCAACAAGATAAACATTGGCTGCTACGCCAGGAAAACATCCGCAAATTGTGGATCGGATTTATTGTCGTCTTAGTTTTAACGGTCGTTGCTGGCCTGTTTGTTCACCAGCATGACTCATTTGGTGTCGAAGACAGTTTTGCATTTTTTGCCTGGTATGGATTTATTACCTGCGTGGGTATGGTCGTGTTCGCCAAGTTACTTGGTATATTTTTAAAGCGTCCAGAGGACTATTACGAACCTGTTTCTACTATAGATGAGGCACATCATGACTGAGCTATTTTTTCCTCCTGGCTTATTACTAGTGCTTGGCGCACTGTTGATGCCACTAGGACTTAAAGTTCGTAATGCGCTCATCTTCGGCCTGCCAATTCTCTGTCTTATCCTGATCTGGTCCTTGCCAGTCGATTATGTTTTTTCAGTTCCCTTTCTAGGCTTTGAACTCGAACCTGTCAAAGTCACCACTACTGGCCGAGTTTTTGCCACTATCTTTTGTTTAATGGCGCTTGTTGGTGGTGTTTTTGCCTATCGTCAGGCTAGCACGCTCGAGCTTTCAGCCGCTTTCGCTTATGCTGGTAGTGCAGTAGGTGTAACACTGTCGGGCGACCTGATCACCCTGTTTATTTTCTGGGAAGTAATGGCTATTGGTTCAACCCTGGTGATATGGTCAGCAAAACATGATGGTGCCTATCGAGCCAGTGTACGATACCTGATGGTCCATTTACTTGGCGGCCTGTTATTAATGACTGGTATCGCTGGTCATGTTATTGATACTGGCTCGATCCGCTTTGAAGCCTTACAACTTGAATCAATTGCTCAATACCTGATTCTGGCGGGCTTCCTGATCAACGCCGGTGCTCCGCCATTATCTGCCTGGATTGCAGATGCCTATCCTGAAGCCAGCCCAAGTGGCAGTGTGTTTTTATCAGCCTTCACAACAAAGACCGCAGTATTTACCCTGATCATCGCATTCCCCGGTACCTGGATTTTAATACCAATCGGTATCTATATGATTTTCTACGGCATTATCTACGCGCTGCTTGAAAATGATATGCGACGGATTCTTGCCTACAGTATTGTTAACCAGGTCGGATTCATGGTGACCGGTATCGGTATCGGCACTGAAATGGCCCTTAATGGAGCTACTGCACATGCTTTTGCGCATATCATCTATAAAGCGCTGCTATTAATGTCAGCCGGCGCGGTTTTATATCGCACAGGTAAACGCCGCTGCACTGAGCTTGGTGGACTGTTCCAGTCTATGCCGTGGACTGCACTACTTGGCACGATCGGCGCCCTTGCTATTTCGTCATTCCCATTCACATCTGGATTTGTCACCAAATCAATGATTGCACAATCAGCAGCAGACCAACATCTGATGATCGTCTGGTTCTCACTTGCAGCGGCTTCTGCAGGTGTTTTCCTGCATGCCGGCATCAAGTTTCCATGGTTCGTGTTTTTCCAAAAAGATTCTGGCATGCGACCACCTGAAGCACCATCAAACATGATGGTTGCGATGAGCATCTTTGCTCTTCTATGCATTGGATTAGGCATATTCCCGCAACCGCTTTACGATATTCTGCCTTATCCTGTGAGCTACGAACCATATACAGGCGCTCACCTTGTTGCTCAGTTCCAGTTACTATTGTTTGCCGGACTTGCGTTTTTTGTATTGCTACCAATGATGAAACGAACCCTGACTATCAGCCTTGATTTTGACTGGTTTTATCGTCGAGTTTTCCCAGTCGCATCACAGAATACATTCTCTATGATATGGAAACTAGATAATGTAATACGTATGGCATTCCTTAAAAAGCTCGACCAGGGCTTAGCTTTTATAACAAAACGGAACGAAGGTACCAGCAGCCTGCTTTCACGCACTTACCCAGCTGGTAGCATGGTCATGTGGGTTACAGTAATACTTGCGGTCTACTTGTTTCTTAGTTTCATTACCCATTAATCCGAATATTTACGGCGAAGATTTATCAGTTTGTAGCCATCAAGTATTCGGCTTAATTCCCGGCGTCAGGGCGCGAATTATGCAATAACAATTGTTTCAGCTCCCTGATCTCGACTCGTAATGACTGCATCTCTTCATGCAAAGTTGTTTCAATATTGTCTTGAGTTTTTTTCAGGTCTTTAACTGTCTCCTCATGTTCCGCGGCGCTGTAGTTTTGCATCGCATTAACGATGATAGCGATAAACAGGTTAAGCATTGTGAAGGTGGCTATTAGAATAAAGGGTACAAAAAAGGCCCATGCATAGGGGAACGTCTCCATGACTGGCCGGGCGATACCCATAGACCAACTCTCCAGCGTCATGATCTGAAACAAGGTATAAAAAGAGTGACCGAGCGTGCCAAACCATTCAGGGTGAGAACTCGCAAAAAGATTGGTGGCGATGACGGCGAACACATAATAGAAGATCAGTAACATTACGCCGATTGAACCCAGACCGGGAATAGCAGCCAGTAATGCGCCCACAACCCTGCGCATCGATGGCACTATCGTTAGCAGGCGTAAAACACGTAATACTCGTAAGGCACGCAAGACCGCGAAAGGGCCAGAGGCGGGGATAATGGCAATAGTCACTACGCTGAAGTCAAACAGGCTCCAGGGGTCTCGCCAGAACGCTAGCCGACGTACATAAATTCGCAGGGCTATCTCTACTACGAAAACAACAAGTATCATCTGGTCTAGAGCGAGTATGAGAGCCCCCGCTTCATGCATCAGCATGGGGTAGGTCTCTAATCCCAGTAAAACAGCATTAATCAGGATGAGAGCGATAATCAGGTTTTGAAAATAGGAGTGTTCTATTAGAGACTGTACACGAGTTCGCATTGTCGTTGTTGGCTATGTTGAGACTAGTCTCGTGATACCAGTATTTTTTCAAACGACAGCCCTGTCATGTCATGGATTGTGCGCCATAGATAATAGATGATTCCTATCATCATCAACATCGAAGGAATAACGATAACGGGGTAGCTTAACAGCGTCATCCACGCCAGCTCTTCATTAAAAGCAGCACTGCCAGCCGGGCTGGATACAAGCCATTTTGCAAGAATGAAATTCATCAATGATGAAAAGAAAAAGGTGCCACTTAAAAGATAAGTGAGTTTCAACAAACGAGCATCAAAGGCGGCGCTATGTCCAAGCTCTCCAAGCTTCTGTTTTATTATCTCGACATTCATAATTGCAGGGTTATAAATCATAGCTCTGATCAAAGGGTAACGAGTGAATGTGGAAACCAATACGGCTACGCCGAGTAGTCCAGGGATAGCTGCCTCTTTAATTGCCAGCCACTGAGGGTCGAGTTGAAGCAGGCCAATGCCGCCAGTCAGCATTACGCTAATCAAACCGAGTAGCGCGATAAAGTTGAATTTTTTGTATTTGAATAGCTCAAACAAACCCCAGGCCAAAGGAAAGGTCAGTGCTGTGATCAGTGCTCCACTTGGCCCAAGAGCGTCATCACCACTGAATTTCATTAGAATAACTGAAGGAGCGACGATGCTGACGAGCAAGTCGATCATTGGTCTGGGTTTGTAGTTAGAAGACTTTTGTATCGACATATTTGGAGAACTCATCGGGTTACAATGGTTTACTTAGAAAAGGGTGATACCAGCCTATTAGTCTTTTGGAGAGTTAAATAGACTGGTATCAAGGACAGCGTGAGTATCTTAAGCAAATCCCTAAGACAATAAAATTCGAATATTACTTCCATTATCATCGTATTTTTCGAGGTAATGTTTTTAGCTAATTATTAACCGGTGTTTCTATTGAAAATTTGCTGGGCCTATATAAAAATTAGAAAAATACGACTATTATCAGACTATTGTTCGTATTTAACGAAGAGACAATGGCGTTATGATTAACTATAAGCATCTTCACTATTTTTGGGTGGTGGCTAATGAAGGTAGTATTGCCCGTGCCAGTGAAAGCTTGCATCTAACGCCCCAAACCATTAGTGGTCAACTCAGCTTATTAGAAGAAAATTTAGATGAAGCACTGTTTAACCGCGTCGGACGTAACCTGGAATTAACCGAAACGGGTCGACTAGCGCTGAGCTATGCGGATGAAATTTTTTCACTAGGTGGAGAGCTTGAAGAGGTATTGCACAACATACCTGATGACAGGCCGTTAGTCTTTAAAGTGGGTGTGGCTGATGTCGTACCTAAGTCCATAGCCTACAGGCTACTAGCACCGTCGCTGAAGTTAAACGAAACGGTGCGAATTGTCTGTCGTGAGAATCGAATCGAATCTTTACTGGCGGAGCTGGCCTTGCATAAACTTGATCTGGTGATTTCTGATGGACCTATTCCGCAGAATGTCAATGTACGCGGTTATAATCATCTGCTGGGAGAATGTGGAATCAGTTTTTTTGCGGTACCTGAGTTGGCGCAAAAGTTAATTGAAAACTTTCCACAAAGTCTTAAAGGTGAGCCTTTATTATTACCAAGTGAAATGACCATAGTACAAAGTCGTTTACTGAAATGGCTAGACAAGCTTCGCATTCATCCACGTATCGTCGGTGAATTTGATGATAGTGCATTAATGAAAGCTTTTGGACAGGCAGGAACAGGTGTCTTTATTGCACCAACAGCAATTGCTGCAGAAGTAGAAAAACAATATGGCGTCGTTGTTATCGGTCAAACAGATGACGTACGAGAACAGTTCTATGCGATTTCAGTAGAGCGAAAAATTTCTCATCCAGCAGTGGTGGCTATCACTGAAACAGCACGAGAATGGTTGTTTCGTCAACCTTCAAAAAACCGGAATTCAAAGTAGTAGGAAAAAGTATGAGTAATCAACACAAGCTAAAAGCATCGGGAAAACTTAAAGGCGTTTTTGTTTCTCCCTGGGAAAAATCGTTCGATAAAATTCTGACGCCTTTTGAAGAATTCATCCATCAACAAACCACCAGTGGTTTGTTACTTATGGGCATGGCGATAGCCGCTTTGATACTAGCGAATAGCCCACTTGCTTCAGACTATGCACACTTTATGCATACGATGATAAATCTCGGGGCCGGCAGCTGGAAACTGGAAATGAGCCTGCATCATTTCATCAATGATGGCTTGATGGCTTTGTTTTTCTTTGTTGTCGGTCTTGAGCTTAAGCGAGAAATATTAGTCGGTGAACTGGCAAATCTACGTAATGCTATTTTACCCATCGGTGCAGCTATAGGTGGCATGGTAGTACCTGCTCTGATTTATTTTGCGATTAATCCAGCAGGTGATGCGGCACGCGGCTGGGGGATTCCAATGGCAACGGATATTGCATTTGCTATTGGTGCCCTGGCATTACTGGCAAGTCGTGTACCAAAGGCATTAATCACTTTTCTTGTAGCGTTAGCCATTGTAGATGATTTGGGCGCGGTATTAGTCATAGCTATTTTCTATACAGAGACCATTGCGTTTACACCGCTGATGATATCGGCAGGTCTTTTTGCTTTGTTATTGTTTTTTAATATGAGTGGTGTTCGTAAGAGTTTGCCATACATGATTGTTGGTATCTTCTTGTGGTACGCCTTATTGCAATCAGGTGTGCATGCGACGCTAGCGGGTATACTGACAGCATTATCTATTCCAGCAATTCCAAAATATAAGCCTGAACTTTTTAGTGAGCATGTCAAGGAACTGATGCAAAGGTTCGATGCTAGTCATCAACCAGGTAAGAGCATTATGACTAATGATAAATTACGTGCCGTAGTACAGACGCTAGAAAATGGTGTACACAGCGTTGAAGCACCTCTACAGCGTATGGAACATGCCTGGCATATGCCGGTGGCTTTTCTAATCATTCCAATTTTCGCTCTGGCTAATGCGGGAATCCCATTAGCATTAGACTCACTCGGTGAAACTTTTACGCATCCCGTTATGGTGGGAGTGTCGCTGGGCCTGGTACTGGGTAAGTTTTTAGGCATCACGGGCGTTTGCTGGTTACTACTCAAAATGGGTGTTGCAGTATTACCCAAAGATACTCGATTCACGCAGATAGCTGGCGTGTCATTACTGGCCGGAATCGGATTCACGATGTCTATTTTTGTCGCCGAGCTGGGATTTGCAGGTCAGGCGGAATATTTATTGATGGCGAAGACCGGTATTCTGGTGGCATCTGTTCTGACAGGAATAGCTGGTTTTATCTGGCTCTATCTAACAAGCGATCCTGAAATGAAATAAAAGCTGGAAAGCCCCTTATGCTAATCGTTAGATGAAAAAAAATGAATTCTGATGAATTATTAGAAGTTATTAAATGCAATTTAGCCTTACTTGAAAAGGAAGCTGAAATAGTTATAACTTCTGCAATACCTAATAAAGCAGCCAAGGTATTATGTGATAAATTGGCTCCTTTTTTAGTAAGTGAATTAAGCTCAGAAGAAATAATGGGTATTCGTGGCTCTATTAATGAAGTAATTAATGGATTCGGGTTGTATGAAGGTCCTGAAGGAGAAATGAGAGTGGGTGTGAGTAAAGAAGTATTAAAATTAGCTTCAAAGAAATTAAGTAATGCCATCTGACAAGGAATTTGAGTTTATTGGCTTCGCTCACGGGTTACACCTTATTGCGGTGCACCACTCAGTTTAGTCGTTAGGAAAAGTAAAATATGGCAATCACATACACATATGATCAATCTGAAAACCTGTTATTAACAGAAGCAAAAAGTGATATTTCTATTCAGGAATTATTGATA
>Ga0316207_10002410_pt1 | contig 19307 bp, 20 predicted proteins | sample 6weekpyrite_MG_FD_204943 | JGI IMG/M metagenome (GOLD analysis project Ga0316207, IMG submission 204943) | Microbial mat bacterial communities from mineral coupon in-situ incubated in ocean water Damariscotta River, Maine, United States -... | ecosystem: Environmental > Aquatic > Marine >...
GATACCTTTAAAATGAACAAAACCAATCCGGTCAAGCTTAACAGAAAAGGCAAGGCAACGATTTTTGTCGGTGCGACACTACGCGTCGGTGTCAATCAGAAAGACAAGAAATACCGTGGACTATTCGATATAATGGTTGAATATCAATGATCCTGCCAATTGATATTGTCAAGTTCGGAACATTCGGATTTTTTACTGGCCGCGCCTTCTTTGTCCTGAAAACATGCGGCGATGGGTAGTGGCAAGCGATCCGCATTGACAAACATTCCGCGCGCTGAAAAGTGGGGATTTTCCTGAACTTCATCAAAGATGGCGACGGTATTGCAACAAACATCTTTGCCATCAAATAAATCAGACCAGTATTTGACAGGACGGCTTGCCAGAATGTTTTGAACGATTTCGATCACCTGTTTTTGATCGGTGTCGGGGCTTCTTGAGGCTTCCGGTAAATCGATCAGGTCACAAAAATTCTGCCAGAATTTTTCTTCCAGCGCGGCCACAGCCAGATGCCGATCATCAGCCGTCCGGTAAATCTGATACCGGGGCGAGCCGCCTGTTAACAACGCGGAGCCCGGTTGAGGTTTTTCAACGCCGTCCAGGTGCCCGGCCAAGGCGGACGCCATAAAAGTAAATACATTATCCGTCATGGCCACATCCAGATAACATCCGCGTCCGGTTTGATAACGGGCGATGACGGCCAGTAAAATATTCATCACCGCCGGATAGCTGCCCCCGGCGATATCGGCCAACAAGGCAGGCGGGATCACCGGATCCCCATTGGGCCGTGCGCCCAACCCCAACAGCCCGGCGGCGGCAATGTAATTGAGATCATGTCCGGCGACACCGGATAGCGCCCCTGTTTGCCCGAAGCCGCTGATGGAACAATAAATCAGGCCGGGATTGATTTCCGACAAGGTATCATAATCCAGTCCCAAACGGTTCATCACACCGGGGCGAAATTGTTCGATCAGAATATCGGCCGACGTGATCAAAGACAGGACTTTGTTTTTATCGGCGGGATTTTTCAAATCCGCCATGACGGCACGCTTGCCGGTATTTAAAAGTTTAAACAGCGTCCCCGTGCCGTCCATGTGACGCATGTCATCGCCCAAAGGCGGGCGTTCGATTTTAATGACGTCGGCACCGCATTCGGACAACATCAAACTGGCCAACGGCCCCGGCAGCAAGGTCGTCAAATCAACAACGCGCAAACCGTCAAGACAGGCCCAAGGGCCCGGTGCTGATGCAGGCGGCACCATTTTATTCAGACCAGACGGCAAGTTCATTACCGTTGGGATCTAAAAAATGAAACCGTTGTCCGCCTGGAAAATCGTAAATGGGCTTGCATATCTTTGCACCAGCCGCCGAAATATCATCCGCTTTTTGCTGTAAATCATCGGCATAAAGAACGATCAAAACACCCGGGGATTGGATTTGGGACTGGCCCGTACCATTAAAACCTCCGTCAATTCCGGCCCCTGAAAAACTGATGTAATCCGGTCCCCAATCCGTAAATGTCCAACCAAAAACAGAGGCATAAAATTGCTTGGTTTTTTCAACGTCTATCGTCGGAAATTCTATATAATTTATTGAATTATGTCTTTTATCCATATGCATTGATCCCTGTTGAGTAAAAATTTTCCTGACGAGCGGATGATTTTCAGGAAAATTCAAGATAGAATATGAATACCATTTTAAAAGGGATAGTAACACCTTGAACCCGCAAATCATTATCTCAGTCATTCTGGCGGGTGCGCTCGGATTGTTTCTTTGGGGGCGCTGGCGGCATGATGTCGTCGCTTTTTCAGCATTAATTCTTGCCGCCCTTGCTGGTGTGGTTGAAACCAAAGATGCCTTTTCCGGTTTCGGGCACCCGGCGGTTATTACGGTTGCCGCGGTTTTGGCGATCAGCCGCGCCCTGCAATTATCTGGCGTCATTGATCTGGCAGCGCGGCAAATTGCCGGCATCACCGAAAACCCGCTTGCAAATCTGGCCCTTCTGATTACAGCCGGAGCCATATTATCTGCGTTTATGAACAACGTCGGCGCGCTGGCATTGATGATGCCGCTGGCGTTGCAAACAACCCAGTCCCCGGGCCGGGTTTTGATGCCGTTGTCGTTTGGTACGATTTTGGGAGGAATGATGACGGAAATCGGCACACCTCCCAATATTATTATTGCCACCTATCGGCAAGGTTTGACCGGAAAAGGGTTCGAACTGTTTGATTTTGCTCCATTGGGGGTTCCGCTCACCCTGATGGGAGTCACCTTTTTGGTCGTTATCGGCTGGCGACTGATTCCGCCGGGGCGCAAAAGCAGCAAAAGTCCGGCAGATATTCTGGAAGGGGCCATGTATTTGACAGAGGCCAAGGTTGAAAAAGATGCGCCTGTTATCGGTAAAACCATTCGCCAGATGGAACGCATGGTCGATAACGAAGCCTTAGTTATCGGTGTTATCCGCCATGGATATCGCCATTTGGGACGGGTCCGTGACATGACCCTTGAAGAAGATGATGTGGTCATTCTCAGAACCGAGAGCAACGCTTTCCATAAATTGCTGGAAATCGCCGGTCTGTCCCTGTTGGGAGATGCCAGGGTCGGCGCTGAAGTCCTCAGATCCGATGAAATCGCATTGCTGGAATTTGTCGTCATGCCAGGCGCCCGACTTGATGGTCACTCGGCCCGGGATATCAGGCTAACGGAACGCTACGGGATCAATATGCTGGCCATCGCACGTCATGGACAGCGCATGGACCAGCGTCTCGGCCATATTCGCTTTCAGGCAGGCGACGTTCTGTTGATTCAGGGGGAAAAGGATACTTTGCAGGAAACAATGCAGACATTGGGATGTATGGCTTTAGCGGAACGGGGGCTACGCCCGATTCGCAAACGCAAACGGTTTTTGCCATTGGCAATCTTTATCGTTGCCATTTCCATAACCTCAACCGGATTGATACCGGTACAGATATCTTTTTCCGCAGCCATCCTGTTCATGGTTCTGTTCGAATTGATTTCTGTCCGTCAGGTTTATGAAAGTATCGACTGGTCTGTTATCGTTTTGCTGGGGGCGCTGATCCCGCTCGGTGCGGCTCTGGAAAATACCGGCGTGACCGATATTTTCGCAGGCTGGGTTGTCGATAGTGCCGTTTACTTTCCGTTCTGGATGGTGCTGGTTACCGTGATGGTGCTGACCATGGCGTTGACAAATTTGATTAACAATGCAGCAACCGCCGTGATGATGGCCCCGATCGCGGTTTCTATCGCCAACCAAACCGGTGTCAGCATTGATCCGTTTCTGATGGTCACTGCCGTTGCCGCCTCATCGGCTTTTTTAACGCCCGTCGGTCATCAGAATAATGTTCTGGTCATGGGCCCGGGTGGCTATCGGTTTGGCGATTATTGGCGTATGGGACTGCCCTTGCAAATCCTGATCATCCTTTTGACAGTTCCTCTGGTGATGGTCGTCTGGCCGTTGTGATAAACACTGCCGGATCCCGGAACAACTGGTTTCAGACCAAAAACCCCCCGGGGAATATCCCGGAGGGCCTTTGATTCTGCAATGGCGGACAGTGCCCGGCATCGCAAGTGTTCAAGAAATGATCAACTGTAACGATATGGACGCCCTGCTTTGTCCATGGTCGCATTGTATTTCTTGAAGATATCAACCACTTTCTTGGCCCGTGGGCTGGTGGCGGCGATTTCATCCCAGAATTTACGGGCTTCGCTTTCAACCGTATTCCATTGTTCATCGGGAATGGATGTCAGTTTCAGCTTGGTACCATTAACCCGAAGATCCGCTTCACCGCCCCAATACCAGTGTTGACGGTAATAATGCGAACTGTCCATACAGACATTGAATAATGTTTTCAGATGTTCCGGAAGTTCATTCCAACGGTCTTCGTTGGCAAAGTAAGAACCGATCCAGGCACCGGAAATATTATTGGTAAGGAAATAATTGGTCACATCGGCCCAGCCAACGGTGTAGTCTTCGGTGATACCCGACCATGCGATGCCGTCCAGTTCACCGGTTTGCACGGCAACTTCGATATCTTCCCAAGGCAAGGTCACCGGGATAACGCCAAAGCGCGTTAAAAATTTACCGGCGGTCGGGAAGGTAAAGACACGCAAACCTTTAAGGTCTTCAAGGCTGCGGATCGGTTTGACAGTATTAAAGTGACAGGGATCCCAGGCACCGGCACTGAGCCATTTAACACCTTTGATTTCGCTGTAGGCTTCTTCCCAGATTTCTTTAAGACCATACTGATTGAACAGCACCGGCACATCCAGCGAATAACGGCTGGCAAACGGGAAATACCCGCCAAACACGGAAACATCGGTCGGTGCGGCAATGGAATCGTCATCGCTTTGTACCGCATCGATGGTGCCTTTCTGCATGGCACGGAACAATTCGCCCGTGGGGACCAATTGATCGGCGTAAAACAGTTCAATCACCATGTCGCCATTGGCAGCCTTGTTAAAGGCGTCAATGGATGGCTTGATAACATGTTGGGCCAATGCCGGTCCGGCATAGGTCTGTAACCGCCATTTGATGGTCTTGGCCGTTTGCGAATGCACCGCAGGGGCGGCAAGTGATGATGCGCCGACGGCTACCGTTGCAACCCCGGCTTTTTTGAGGAACTCGCGTCTATTGCTCATTTTCCTAAACTCCCTATTTGGTTAAACGGTTTCCAAAAATCCTTTAAATCAACAATCTGCAAAAAATAAATTGCAGCGATCATCGCACACTTCTTTCCCCAATCGATGTTGCGATTATTGATTTAAAACTCATTCCAAAATCCGTAGTTTACATTACTCCTTTAGTGTCACCTTGTGGAGGCCTTATCTATTATAAAAAGAATTCGGCAGCCACATGGCGATTTCGGGGAAAATCATAACAAGGATCAGACCAAAAACCATCACCCCGACAAATGGAATGATAGAGCGGTAAATATCCTTGATGGTAATTTCGGGCGGGGCCATTGCCCGCATTAAAAACAGATTGTAACCAAAAGGCGGTGTCATATAGGCAATCTGACAGGTGATCGTATAAAGTACGCCGTACCATACCAAATCGAAGCCCAGCACTTTAACCAAAGGCACATACAAAGGGGCGACAATCACCAGCATGGCCGTATCATCCAGAAACATGCCCATGATCAAATAGGAAAGCTGCATTAAAATCAAAATTTCCCACGGGGTCAGGTTCAATTTGCCGATAAAGAAGCCTTCGATGGATTTAACCGCGCCCAAACCATCAAACACAGCGCCAAATGCCAAAGCTGCCAGAATGATCCACATGAACATACAGCTAACGACCAAGGTTTTGCGAATGGTTTTCTCCATCACTTCACGGGTCAAACGTTTTTGTATCAAAGCCGCCAGCGTTGCCGCCGTGGCGCCAACAGCCGAACTTTCGACCAGGCTGGTTACCCCCATCAGGAACAGGCCGGTCATCGAGAAGAAAATAAACAGCGGCAAAACCCCCGCTCTTAACAGTTTCAGTTTTTCAATCAGGGGAATGTTGCGTTCTTCCCTGGACAATGCCGGGCCAAGATGCGGCTGGAGTTTACAGCGAATGACAATGTAAAGAATAAACAATCCGGCCATCATCAACCCCGGGATGGCGCCGGCCAGCCATAATTTGCCAACCGGTTGGCGTGCAATCATGCCATATAACACCAGCACCACGCTGGGCGGCACCAGAATACCCAGCGAGCTGCCGGCCTGTATGACCCCGGTGACCATGATTTTATCATACCCCCGCTTCAACAGCTCAGGCAGCGCTATGGTAGCTCCAATGGCCATCCCCGCCACGCTCAGTCCGTTCATGGCGGATATGGCCACCATTAATCCAATGGTGCCGATGGCAAGGCCGCCGTTCAAAGGCCCCATCCAGACATGAAACATTTTATAGAGATCGTCGGCGATGCCCGATTCCGATAACATATATCCCATGTAGATAAATAATGGCAAAGTCAGCAGCGGATACCATTTCATCAGTTTCATGGCGGCACTGAATGCCATTTCCGAGCCACCGTCGCCCCATAAAATCAATGCTGCCGCGGCCGCCGTAAAACCGATCGCACCAAACACTCGCTGACCGGTTAACAGCATCAGCATCATTGTTGCGAACATCAAAAGTGCAATTAAATCGTAACTCATACGACGGATTCCTCAACGTGTTCATGTTCGCCGATAGGGCGACCCTTGACGGTATAACCACGTGAACGGGCCAAATCCTTGAAAAATGTGGCAATGGCCTGAAGCAGCATCAGAAATACGCCAAACGTCATGATAATCTTGATGGGTGCCATATAAGGCGCCCATGATGAATAACTTTTTTCACCATATTCCGCAGCGTAGAGGCTGCTCGATATGCCGCCATACATTAACAGAACAAGATAGAAAATCAGGGCAAGCGATGTGATCGTGTCCGAGAAACCTTTTTGTTTTGAAGACCAGGTACTGTACAGCAAATCCATCCGCACATGACCGCCCAGTTGCATGGAATAGGCGCCGCCAAGGATATAATAGGCCGCCATCAGAAATTGCGCCATTTCCAGTGTCCACAGTGCCGGCAGAAAGAACGTTTTCATAATCGATGAATACAGCAAGACACCCAACATGGCGAAAATCATGTACATGGCGAAACGACCGACAATGCGACTGATTTCATCGACAAAACCGACGTAGGCGATAACCGCCTTTGGCATTGGTTTATTCATGGCATTCCTGCCCAGCTTTGTTCATATGCCGTTTCAGTGCAGACCGGGATGAAACGTTGAGCGTTTTAACATTCATTTTCAAATTCCTTCAGGGCGCTTTCCAGATACCCGGACAAATGATCGACCATGGTTTGTATGGCCTTTTCATCCACAATCAAATCATTACGGATCTCAATCATAACATTCAACAATCCATCTGGCACCGCATGTTCGGCAAGAGTGAAAGTCACATCATCTTCAGGCCCGTATGGCTGATTGCGTCGGGCAGAACAGGTCCCGTCATCATCAATGCATTGCAGCAACCTGTCGGCAAGGCGGGCGTCGCTGTCATGCAGAATACCTAAATCAAAATCCCTTGCTTCACCTTTATAAACCGGTGAAAACGAATGTATTGTGACAACAACCGCCCTTGATTTCGTTTCCACCGTACGCTTGATAACCGATGTTAAAGCATTTCGGAACGGGATGTAAAATTCTTGTTCCCGCGCTTTGCGTTCTTCACCCGTCAATCCCCTGTTGCCGGGGATCGTATCGTTTTCGCTGGTCTCGGGGATGGCGCTTTCAACGTCGGCATGACGGTTGCAATCATAAACCAGTCTTGAAACAGCGGGCGTCACAAGTGGTGCGTCAAAATGCCGGCTCAATCCTTTGGCAACGGATAATGCCCCCGGATCCCACGCGATATGACTGTTTAAAGTTTTCTTGTCCAAACCCAGATCGGAAAATTCATCAGGGATATAATTGGATGCATGTTCACACACCAGCACAATATCGGCAGCTCCATCCGAATTGATAACAAGCTCGCTCCTGAGTGTATTGTCGAAAGATGGCTGGAGTTGCGACGTCACGTATTTTTACCCTGTTTTGATTTTCACTATAATTTTGTTATATTTATAACGAAAAAATTCAACATGAAATATTTATTTCAGTAATGATTAGCACAATCGCCTTCATGACTGAAACATTTTTTTCTGTTTTTTGCTTCAAAGTTGCCGGGATTTGGTTCATGATCGTCTACCGACCCCATCCGCAGCGATGCGAATGACGTGCCGGAACACATTCCGCAAACCAGAGGAAGGTCAGCATGAAAACGCCCAAAGACCAGACCGTGGCCGAGCGCATACGCAGTCAGTTTGACCAATTAACCCGCGCCGAACGCCAACTCGCCAATGCCATGCTCGGCAATTATCCGGTGTCGGGTCTTGGCAGCATTACAGCCATTGCCGAAGCCTCCGATGTTTCAACGCCAACGGTTGTGCGGATGGCAAAAAAACTGGGCTTCAAAGGCTTTCCGGAATTGCAGGCCACCTTGCGCCACGAAGTCGAAGCAACGATTTCAAACCCCATCAGCAAACACAACCGCTGGTCGGACGAAGCCCCGGATACGCATATTTTAAACCGTTTTGCCGATGCCGTGATGACCAATATGCGCCACACCCTGCGTCAACTGGACCCACAGGAATTTAACGCAGTCGTTGAATTGCTGGCCCATTGCGATGGCACCATTCACATCGTCGGCGGGCGCATTACGCGGTCACTGGCTGATTATTTTTTCACCCATATGCAGGTCATCCGTGATCGTTTGACACTAATCGCTTCCAATTCCAACACCTGGCCGCATTTCATTTTGAATATGCAGCCGGGTGACGTTCTCATCGCCTTTGACATTCGCCGCTATGAACGCGATATTCAGCAACTGGCTGAAATGGCCCATTCGAAACAGGTGAAGCTGGTGCTGTTTACCGATCAATGGGGATCGCCCGCGGCCAAGTATGCGACCCATGTTTTCCATTCCAGAATCGAAGCTCCCTCGGCATGGGATTCATCCGTTGTCATGCTGTTTATTATCGAAGCCCTGATTGCCGCCATTCAGACAGACACCTGGAACGAAACCGAAGGGCGCATGAAAAAGCTGGAAAAACTGTTTGATCAAACCCGCATGTTCCGGAAATTCAGCTAGTGTGATGGATTTGAAGTTCGCCACATTAATATGTGGCTGATTTCAAAGCCTGAATCACATGTTATCCAATGATCCAGTGCCCTTTGAAAGCACAGTTATAATGATACGAATTTCTGATTCAGGGCACCAGGCGCTGAAAATAGTTTATAAAAAAATACGTAAAAACAATAACTTATAAGACATAATGCCGTTCTTTTCCTTGACAGGCGAGGTGTTTTATGAGACCCTTGATTGATATATTCTTCTGACCGAAATCTGCCGACACCAGCCGACACCTATTGGCCAGCACAGCACAGAACGACCGGATGGAGGATTATGATATGTCCAATCAATCATACCGCAATGCATTATTGTCACTGGGCGTGGGTGCCTTCGCTTTAACGCTTGCCGGGATGCCTTTAAATTCTGCATTTGCCGAACACCCCAGTTTCAAACATAATATTTTCCCGATCATCAAACTTTATTGCCTTGATTGTCATCAACCGGGGGGCGAGGGTCTTGAACAAAGCGGCCTTGACCTCAGCAGTTATGAAAGTTTGATGAAGGGAACAAAATTTGGCTCGGTCATTGTTCCCGGCGATGCCTTCAGCAGCAATCTCATGGCGGTTATCGATGGCCGGGTGGATAAAAGTATTAAAATGCCGTTGGGCAGCTATCAACAGGGGCCAAGCCGGAAAGACCGTTTGCTTTTACGGCGCTGGATCAATCATGGCGCCAAAAACGACACAGATTACAAAAACAAAGTCTACCCTGTTCTCGAACTATACTGTCTGGAATGCCATCAGCCGGGCGGCAAAGGCTATCAAGCCAGCGGGTTTGATGTCAGAACCTACCAAAGCCTGATGAAAGGGACACAGTTTGGTCCCGTCATCAACCCGGGCGATGCCTACACCAGTAATTTGATGGTCTTGATTGAAGGCCGTTCAAGCAAAAAAATCAGAATGCCCCATGTGGAAAGAAGGGATCTTTCAAAATGGGAAAAACACCTTATTCGCGCATGGATAAACCGGGGCGCGAAAAATAACTGACACCCGATTCCGTGTGCCTGTTTCCGCACACCAAACAGCCCGGGACCAAAACCAGTTTCCTTCATTTTCGTGATGCAAAGGATATCGGGTTATTTGTGTTCATGCGGTTCAGACTCCGATATGAGTCAAATGTTAAAGTCCCTAAATAATCGTTTATTTGTTGGCCCCGATGTCTTAGCATGAAATCAGCGAAGCCGTTATTCGCAATAATAATGCCGGATTGCAGGTTGTCCTGGTTCCCGATCCTGTCTATACCAGAAAGGAAAGCGAAGACGCCCATGACAAGTTCAGCTTTTGAAAAAATTCTTGCCGAAGTCCGGCTTGAATTTATCAGTTCGACTTCTGACCGCTTGACGCAGGTTGACGATCTGATCTCTGCGATGCTGGCCGGCGAAGGCGACTTTGATGAAAACCTGCTGGAATTCCAGCGCCACATCCACAGCATCAAAGGACAGGGGGGAACGTTTGATTTTCCCCTTGTCAGCACCATCGCCCACCGTTTGGAAGACTACATCGAAACCGCCCCGGACCTGCGCAAAAACCAGCTTCGCGACATGCAGAAATTTGTTGACGTGATGCGCGGGATTATCGAATCGGGCAAAGACCCGTCGGCTTCGGACGGACAGAAAATTCTGGCTGATTTACCGGTATCGTCGGCCCCCAGTCCCCAAGCCATCAGCGAACAGGCCCCACGCCGGGTTGTGCGTATATTGCTGATTATGGAAAAAGGCACACAGCGCCGGATTATCGGCAAAGAACTGGCCTCTTGTGGTTTTCAGGTCATCAACACCGATACGCCGCTTCACGGCCTTGGCGAAGCGTTGGCCCATCCACCGGATATCATTATCGCCAGCGGCGTGATGCAGGAAATGAGCGGTTTTGAACTCGCACAGATCATCCCGGTCTTTGAGGCGACCCAAAAATGTCACATTGTTATCGCCACGTCTACGGATGTGAACAAGACTGACCTGAAAAAGCTGCCCAAAGAAACCGTAATCATAAAAAAGGGCGTCAATTTTTCCGAAGACCTGACCGAATATCTGATTGACTGGGGATATTTCGGTGATATCGGACAAAACGCGTCCTGAAATCGCTTCAGAGACGACCCAAAATTTTACTTCATATCTTCTTGACAGAAAAGGCCACAACGGTTCACCTTTATGGTGTGATTGATTTTGGCCTACGTATGGATTTGACCTGATATTGAATGGATAGTGAAATGTATTTTGAACGATCAACGGGCAACGGTCTGGCTTATAACTATCAACCCGCGTCCAGCGCGAGTGCTGTCACATTTGTTTGCTTTAACCCGTTAACCGGGGATAAATCCATGTGGGACGATGTGGTTAAATCCAGCCTGGTTGATGGTGGTCACGGTTTTTTAACATGGAACCTGCGCGGTCAACAGGACAGTCCGTTTACACCGGACACCATTACAGAGCAATCCATTGTCGAAGACGCAGCGGCGTTATTGTCAACAATCCAGCCACAAAATCCGGTTTATGTCGGTTTGTCGGTGGGCGGGCTTTATGCGGCAAAAACCCATTTATCCGCTCAAGGCCATCCTTGTGTTGCCATGGTGCTGATCAATACATTGCGGATCATCGGCCCCCGCCTGTCGTGGATCAATCACGCCCTGGTACGTCTTGCCGAAACCGGGGGACTGGAATTGTTGCGGGATGTCTATTCGCCTTTGTTGCTGGGCGAAGGCTGGATTGAAAAAAATCGATCCGGGTTTTTGAAACAGGACAACTATCATCCGATTTTGCCAAAGGACGGTGCGCTGCATTTGTTGAAGGCCGGCGCGGCAACCCGGTGGGATGTGAATTGGCAGGATATAAAGGTGCCGGTTCTGAACATTACCGGCATGCAGGATCATATTTTCCGGAATGATGAAGACATTGCCGAATTGCTGAAACTTTTCCCGTCGGTAAAAGCATTGAACTATAAAGACGCCGGCCATATGATCCCTGTGGAAGCGTCTGCAGCTTTGGCCAACGACATTACAGAATTTGTGAACACAATCCAATGAACCGCACAGAACAAGCCAAACCGCAACAGCCAAGCCTGTGGCGCCGTCATGGCTGGATCGCGTATATGGCCGTATTTATTGGTGTTCTTGGGCATGCCAGTTCGGAATTTGTCGCCCGGGTGATCTCGACCAACTCCGGTATCAGTGGCCCTGAAATTTCCGTCTGGCGGTTTTTTCTGGGGGGTCTCGGGCTGGTTATTGTGGCTTTGATGTTCCCCGCATCCCGGGACCTGGCGGCACCGGTGAAAAAGCATGGCGGCGCGCTCGCTTTGTTTTCAATTTTTGGCGTTGCCAGTGCCTATCTGTTTTTTCACTGGTCACTGGATTACGCCACGGTACCGCAAGTGGCAACGGTGGTGACGGCGGCACCGATTTTCGTCGGATTGTTCAACCGGCTGTTCAATAACGTCAAGCTGGGGCCGGCTAAAATCATCTCGGGCCTGGGCGCTGTCACAGCTATTGCTTTTCTGGTCACCGACGGCGCGTTGCTGGCATTGGCCGGTAACGCATCCAACCTGATCGGAATTTTTATGGCCATCGCCTGTGCTTTGCTGATGGCAGTCTATCTGGTTCTGATCAAGCCTTATATCGCTGAATTTGGCGCACTCCGGATCACGGCGATTACCATGTTTACAGGCGGCACCGTGTTGTGGTTCGGGGTTGGTCTGTTGTTTGGTCGCTGGGTGATGTTTTCTGATTTTTTCTCTTTGGCTGTTCCGGCGATGGTCGGCATTGGGGTTTTGGTTCTCTATAACACGACCCTGACGCAATGGCTGTGGATTGGTGGCTTGGCCGCCGTTCCGGATATCACACGGGGGTCCTACCTGTTTTTCCTGAAACCGGTGCTGGCCGCGTTTTTATCGGTGATGTTTTTGGGCACCGTACTCAGCATCTGGCAAATCATGGCAATTATCGTGATCTGTTCCGCCGTCGCCGCCGAAGCCCTGATCGGGGCCAGAACTCCTAAATGATATTTTCATTTTATGATGCGCGAAAGTGTTCCCTATGTCTTGGGACCATTCTGTTACCTATGTCTCCGGGCCGGACAGGTTTTTATTGGTTGCGGGGGTAGGATTTGAACCTACGACCTTCAGGTTATGATCTGATGCTAAGCCATTGTTTTTATTGTTTTTATTGTTTTTATTGGCGCTTTGCACACCTCACATTTTCGCTAACCTTTTGATATCAGCCACTTAGCCTGAGTCCACTTTTTAAAATGCACTACGCCACGGTTTTTGGCATTTCGCAGGAATATTCGCTCCATTTAGTGCATTTTTAGTGCACGGTATTTATGGCTATACGCAGAAATTCTCGGCAGCCATTTTGTTTACGCGCCACTGCAACAACACATTGATATTACTTGATAATATACGGATTTCGCGCAAACTTACACACATCAAAACTCTAACTCGTGTAAGCATGTCATGCCCAAAATTACAAAGACTATCGTCGAAAAAGCAACAGCAAAAGAGAAGCCTTATTTTCTCTTTGACGACCACCTCTCCGGATTTTGTGTGCGCATTACGCCTGGTGGAAAAAAGACTTACTACGTCCAATACATGGTGAATAAAAAAATCCAGCGCGTGGCCATCGGTGCGCACGGCATTTTCACCACCGAGATGGCTCGCAATCAAGCCACAATCTTGCTTGGAAAAATCAAGGCTGGCGCAGATCCCCAAAAAGAAAAATCAATCAAACGTCGGGAACTGCTCGTAAAAGATCTGGCTGAACGGTATATGGAAGAACACGTCATTCCCCATTGCAAGCCTTCGACTGCCAAGGGTTACAGGCAATACCTTGATAAACATATCATTCCGTTTTTTGGCGACATGAAAATCAGAGATGTCCAACGCTCCGACGTGGCCGAGTTCCACCATTCTTTACGACGCACCCCGTATGAAGCCAACCACGGTCTTGAGATCATATCCAAGATGTTCAACCTTGCTGAAATGTGGGGCCTGCGTGGCGACAATACAAACCCTCGGCGACACATCAAAAAATATCCATCGAAGGCAAGAGAACGTTACCTCAGTGAAGATGAGGTAAAACGCCTTAGCGCCGTTTTGGATGAAACCAAACTTTATCGGGACGAAAATTTGGCCGCAGTCTATTGCATTCAATTGCTACTCCTCACCGGCTGTCGCCTTGGTGAAATCCGTTCATTGAAATGGGATTATGTTGATCGGGAAATGCAGGTGCTGAAATTGCCAGATTCCAAGACCGGGGCAAAATACGTCTATGTGGGCAATACGGTCATGAACCTGCTTGATGAGATTTACGCCCATCCAGCACGACCTGCAGACAATCCCTATGTAATTTGGGGGCTTAAAGAAGGTTGCCACCTGGACAATGTCCAGAAGCCGTGGCGGCGTTTCAGAAAACTCGCCGGAATAGAAGATGTCCGTATCCATGATTTACGCCACAGCTTTGCCTCTTTCGCTGTCAGCAAGGGCATGAGCCTCGCCTTGATCGGTCGGCTTCTTGGCCATTCCCAGGTTCAAACCACTGCACGTTACGCCCATTTGATGGCGGCTCCAATGACGGAGGCTGCCAGCACTGTGACTGATGTCCTTGGCGATCTTATGAATTTGGATACCAAACCAACAGACCCCCGAAAACCAACACGTCGGACAAGCAAAGCTATCCCCGGCACCAAGGTAGTAGCCCCAACGTTTTTAACTTCAGATCAGGCTGCCAAATATCTAAACGTCGCCCCTCGCCTAATGGAAAACTGGCGTTGGCGCAAAGTCGGTCCTAAATTCGTCAAAGTCGGCAACCGGATACGCTATGACATGAAAGACCTGAAATCCTTCATATCAACAAGTGCGCCATGTTGATGGATAACGTCAGCTTGAAACCTACTCCTTTTCGTCATCCATTTTCCGAAATCTATCAATTCAATAGCTTGCATAAAGCCTTTATCCAATTCTGGATCATCCCATTTAGATGCTACAGACGCCCAACGAGCCATAACTTTCTGAAAATATGGGTCACCAACATTTAGCTGAAACGTATCGAGCTTATTGACGACATCTCGCATCCAATCACGCATTATATCATCATCAAAATGAGACACCTCGGTCCACGGTATTTCCCGCCCGCTGGCATCGACAACAATGACATCTGAAAAATCGCCCGTCTTACTGACAGGCACCACCCCGGCATGAAGGCCTTCTAGCTTCGTGTTTCGGACACACATCATAGCCATGATCTTGGTCAGGTTGGCGGCTATCAGTTTCTCGTTATTTTTGATCATAGGGGAAATATAACATCAATGGTTGTTGCTTCCTGCTTTTTCCTGTATTTTCTATATTTCCCTCACCGACAAACGGATTGAGCCATGGAAACGGACATACTGACCATCAAGGAAGTAGCGGAATATCTGAAGTTAAAGGAGAAAACCGCTTACAAACTGGTGGCTGAAGGAAAAATTCCGGGGTTCAAGGTTGGGGGATCGTGGCGGTTTAAGAAAAGAGAGATCGAGAAATGGATTGAAGAGCGGTCTCAAGAAGGAGGGGCACGATCTAATGACGACTGAGTATCACGCAAAACTCTTTGCGCACCAGTTATCTCGGCGTCATTCGGCTGGCGATTCAGAGAAATTGGCCAGCACGCTTTTGGACGCGCAAGTAGACTTGAATCCGCATCAGGTTGAGGCGGCGCTGTTCGCATTCAAATCCCCATTCTCAAAAGGCGCGATTCTTGCCGATGAAGTCGGTCTGGGAAAAACGATCGAAGCAGGCTTGCTGCTTTCCCAGAAATGGTCCGAGGGGAAAAAGCGTATCCTCATAGTCGGGCCAGCCAACCTGAGAAAACAATGGTCTCAGGAGATCGAAGAGAAATTTTACCTGCCGACCCTTATACTGGAAGCGAAGAACTACAATCGAATAGTCAAGGACGGTGTGCGAAATCCGTTCGATCAGAAAACCATCATTATTTGCTCATTTCAGTTCGCGGCACGCCATGCCGACGACTTGATGATCACCACCTGGGATTTGGCGGTGATCGACGAAGCGCATCGGTTGAGAAACGTCTATCGAACCGACAACAAAATTGGCAAGGCTCTGAAATCCGCTTTGGAGAATGCGCCAAAAGTGCTTCTGACAGCGACACCGCTTCAGAATTCTCTTATGGAGCTGTACGGCTTGGTGAGCCTGATCGACGACTATGCCTTTGGTGATGTCAAGAGTTTCCGCGCCCAATACGCTCGCCTCACAGGTGACAGTCGGTTTTCCGAGTTGAAAGAACGATTGAAACCGGTCTGCCACCGGACCTTGCGTCGCCAGGTGCTCGAATACATACGATACACGAACCGCATTCCAATCACGCAGGAGTTTATCCCGACTGAAGACGAGCAAGTTCTTTACGATCTGGTGTCGGAGTATTTGCGCCGACCGTCTTTGAATGCGCTCCCAAGCGGTCAGCGCACGCTGATGACCTTAATAATGCGCAAGCTGCTGGCGTCTTCAACCTTCGCCATAGCTGGAGCCTTGGACAGCTTGGCGAGAAAACTGGAGAAAAGCCTGAAGGAGGATGCTGTCCTTCGCGCAAGTCTTGAAGAAGATGAAAATCTGGATGAAGTCACACGTGACTTCGACGGGTTCGATGAGGAGGCCGAGGAGTGGACTGACGATGAGGAGGATCCGGAGCTTCTGAGCGACGATAACATCGAAGCCATCAAACACGAGATCGACGAGCTGAAACAGTTTAAGGATCTCGCCGTATCCATTTCCGAGAATGCCAAAGGTCAGGCGTTGTTGAGCGCCCTTGAAGCGGGTTTCAATAAGGCTGCGGAACTCGACGCCCCCCGCAAGGCAATCATTTTCACCTAATCCCGACGCACCCAGGAATATCTGCAAAAACTACTTTCCGAAAATGGATTCGAGGAAAAACTCGTCCTGTTCAATGGCTCAAACACCGACAGCCAGTCGAAATCAATTTATGAGCGTTGGATCGCTGAAAACAGGGGATCAGACAGAGTTTCCGGATCGAGAACGGCGGACATACGAGCGGCGCTCGTCGATCAATTTCGCAATCGCGCGGAAATCATGATAGCTACCGAAGCGGCGGCGGAAGGTATCAACCTCCAATTCTGCTCTATCGTCGTGAACTACGACTTACCGTGGAACCCACAACGGATAGAGCAGCGTATCGGACGTTGCCATCGTTACGGACAGAAGCATGATGTCGTTGTCATCAATTTTTTGAACAAGAACAATGCTGCCGATCAGCGTGTTTATGAGCTTCTGTCAGAGAAGTTCCAATTGTTCTCGGGCGTATTCGGTGCAAGCGACGAAGTCCTGGGGGCCGTGGAGTCAGGCGTTGAGTTTGAGAAAAGAATTGTCGGCATATACCAAACCTGCCGGACGCCGGAAGAAATTGAAACCGCGTTCAAATCCCTTCAAAGTGAAATGGCGGAACGCATTGACGAGACGATGCAGGATACCAGGAAGAAGTTGCTTGAAAATTTTGACGCCGAGGTTCACGACCGCCTCAAGGTCAACCTCGGCAAAGCCAAGGAATACATCAATCGATACGAACGGCTTCTCTGGCAGGTTACGAAGCATGAATTCAAGGGCTACGCTAACTTCGACGATGGCTATTTGAGTTTTACGTTGAAAAAGCCAGTCGGCGGTCTAGATGTTGCTCTCGGCGAATATCATTTGACCAAGCGAGGTCTCGACGGTCACCGCTATCGGCTTGGGCACCCGTTGGCGCAATGGACCGTCTCACAAGCGTCAAACCGACCGCTTAACGGGGCGGAAATCATCTTCGATTACGGCAACTGGCCTTTAAAGCCGTGAGTCTTGCGCCGCTTATCGGACAAAGCGGTTCAATCTCGACCCACAAAGTCTCCGTATCCGGCATCGATGAACAGGACCATATGATTTTCGGCGGCGTAACGGACACCGGGAAAGCTCTGGACGAGCAAGTGGTAGAACGGCTGTTCGAGTTGCCCTGCGAACTAACGCCGAACGGAGCGATAAGCATCCCACCGCCTTTAAAAAACGTGGTCGATTCACGAGAAATGGACCTGCTGGAACAGCTTAAAGCCCAAAAAGCCGAATGGTTCGCCGAGGAGAGCCAGAAGTTGGAAAAATGGGCCGAGGACAAAATCGCGGCGGCGGAAAAGGAACTTTCCGATGTGAAGGTTCAGGCGCGCGATCTGAAGCGGGAGATGCGGTCTGCTACTGATCCGATGGATCAGCACCGCATCCAGACTAGAATTCAGGAGCTTGAAAAGTCCAAGCGCCGGTTGCGTCAGCGCATCTTCGAGGTCGAGGATGAAATCCTGGAAAAGCGCGACGGCATGATCGCTGATATTGAACGTCGGCTTCAACAGGACATCAATACACAAGAAATTTTCACCATCCGCTGGTCGGTAATTTAGAAGAGGGGAAGCCGCATGGCGAGTGTCGAAAAACAAAGAGAGCGTCTGATTGAACTTTTGAAAGAACTGTTCCAGTTGGACCAGCCGGACCTGGATTTTGGCTTCTACCGCATCATGCATGCCAAGGCTGACCAGGTTTCCAAGTTTCTGGAAGTAGACCTGCTCTCCATCATTCGTGACGCTTTTGGGGAGGCCGATGAAAGCCGTGTCGCCGAAACCCGCGCCGCCTATGATGCGGCGGTGCAGCAAGCAAAGGACTTTGGCGCGCCTGATCCAGAAGCCACGGAGCCCGTCAAAAAGGCTAAAGCGACTTTCGATGCCGCGAAGGATATTGAGCTACTCCCCGGAAATCGGACAGTGACTTAAGCTATAAATTCGTGTTTTCTGGTCTCAATTTAAAGGAGACCAGACATGAGCAAACGCAAACAATACAAACCCGGTTTCAAGGCCAAGGTTGCCCTTGAGGCCTTAAAGGGCGAACAAACGATTTCGGAATTATCGAGCCGTTTTGGCGTTCATCCGACGATGATCCATCAATGGAAAAAAGCATTGCTTGAGAATGCCCCGGATATTTTTGAACGCGGATTGGGCAAAAAACAGCCGGCTGCCGACCCGGCCCGTATCAAGAACCTTCATGCCAAGATTGGCGAATTGACCATAGAACGGAATTTTTTAGCGGGCGCGCTCAAACCATGGACCGACAAATGAGACGGGACATGGTTGAGCGCGGTAATAAATTACCGGTAATCGGTCAATGCCGTTTGCTGGCATTGAACCGCTCGGGGATTTATTATCAGCAACGCGGTGCAAGTGATTTCAATCTGGCTTTGATGCAAATCATTGACCGCCAGTTTCTGGAAACACCTTTTTTTGGTGTCCGGCAAATGTCATGGCATTTACAGCGTTTGGGTTTTGACGTGAATATCAAACGTATCCGGCGACTGATGCGACTGATGGGTTTGATGCCGATCTATCAGAAACCGAACACGTCGGCCCCGCATCCGGAGCACAAGCGTTATCCGTATCTGTTGGGTGGTTTGAATATCACGCGCCCCAATCAGGTCTGGTGTGCCGATATCACTTATATTCCGCTGGCACGTGGCTTTCTTTATCTCATCGCTGTTATGGACTGGGCGAGCCGCCGTGTTTTGTCCTGGCGACTATCGAACAC
>Ga0316207_10002411_pt1 | contig 19305 bp, 21 predicted proteins | sample 6weekpyrite_MG_FD_204943 | JGI IMG/M metagenome (GOLD analysis project Ga0316207, IMG submission 204943) | Microbial mat bacterial communities from mineral coupon in-situ incubated in ocean water Damariscotta River, Maine, United States -... | ecosystem: Environmental > Aquatic > Marine >...
ATAGGCCTTGAAATCGCCGAAATACTTCGTGATCGCAGCCGTCAGAGTCGTCTTGCCGTGGTCAACATGGCCAATCGTGCCGATGTTCACATGCGGTTTACTGCGGTCAAACTTTTCCTTTGCCATGGGTCTTGGCGCCTTGTCATCCGGGGGGCCCTGTCCGGGCCCGGTTGCAACATCGCGCGCTCGTTACACGAGATGGCCAGACAAAATCAAGGGCGTTCGGTCAAGGTTAGGTGGAATTACGGCAATTCAGGCGGCAGCTCAGGCGACGGTTCAGACGGCAGCTCAGACGGCAGTTCCACCGCCGGCCCTTCGACGGCTTCGACCTCGGCGGCCAAGGCTGCGGCATTGGCGGCGGCCGTTTCGGCGTCGATCGAGAACCAGTCCGGATTTTCCAACATCCACAGCTGCACCCGGCGCGCCGCATTCCGGGCCAGCACCTGCATCTGTTCCTCGCGCGAGCGGGTCAGCCCCGAACCGATGATGGATTGCGCCGATGCACCTTCGAAAATGACCAATTGGCGCGGCTCTTCATGTAGCTTTGCCTGCAATTCATCGTCCCAGACATTGGCCGAGATCACCAGGACAGATTTTGGCGACAACACGATCGGAATGCCCGGCACGGCCAGCGAATAGGCATCGATATTGATCGCGATATGATATAGCCGGTCGCCATCATAGCCCGCGAAACGGCGGTCGATCTCGGTGGTCAGCGCCTCGGTCCATTCCTCGGGCGTGGCATTGCGCGACGGCGGCACCTGCTGCATGTTTTCGGCCACGACAATGTTATAGGCGAGACGGAAATCACCCATATCGGGCAATTCCTCCTCCAACGGGTCGGTCGACGCGCAGGCCCCGAGCAACAGGGCAAATCCAAGAACGGCTAGGCGGGTCAGGGCGCGCATGAGGCTCCTCCAGAGTGGCAGCCCGATCTGGTTAGCAAAGCCGAGCCCCTGGCGCAAATGAAACGCGGCCCGGCCGGGTCAGATCACCGGCAGAGCGTGGCTTAACCGCAAACACCCTGCAATGCCTGCCACGCGGCCGCGTCGATCACCGGGGCCCCCGTGGCGGTGCCTGCATCGGCGGCCATCGCGGCGGCAATCCGGTCTTGGAATTCGGGATGCGAGGCGATGGAACCGAAAACGCCCATATCCTGCCCCAGACCCTGCGCCTGCATCCGCTGGAACATGTCACCCAGCGCCGACGGCGGCAGGCCGGCGCGCGTCATCTGGCGGTGGGCAAAGGCGTCGGCGGCAATCTCGGCCTCACGGCTATAGGAGGAGGAGATCATCTGCTGCGCGACGCCGGCGGCCGCCGAGGTGCCGACCGCATCGCCGAACAACAATCCGACGATGCCGAAAGACCCCATCGTGCGCAACACCCCGCGGGTGCCGTCGCGATTGACGACATGGCCGATTTCATGGGCCAGCACGGCGGCGACCTCGTCGGGGGCTTGGGCGGCGTCGATCAGGCCGCGATTGATGGCGATCTGCCCCCCCGGCAGAGCAAAGGCGTTGACCGTCGGATCATCGACCACGCGCACCTGCAACGGGTATGGCATCGTCAGCCCCTCGGTCAGGCGGGATTGCATCTGCCGGAGTGCGGCGTCACCGGCAGGCGATTTGCATTCGCGCAGATCCATGGCCGAGGCCAGCTGTTCGAAACTTGCTCGGCCAAGCTCGACCTCGGCCTCGGGCGGGATGAGATCGGTGCCGCGATCGGCCATGAAGGGGATCAGCACGAAAAGAAGGGCGGCAAGCGAGGCCAGCGCGGCAGCACCGAGACCAACAAGCGTCAGCCAGATGCCCCGACTGCCATTGAGGTTCGGCAGACCCGGGCAGGCCGCCAAAAGCGCGCGGATCGCATCATGGTCGCGCAGGATGAGCCGGGCATCGCCCGAGCCCAGATGCGCCAGAACCAGCGCATCGGCACGGGCCTGATCAGGGACCAGGCGCAGGCCGTCAAGCTGCCAGATTTCGACCGTGTTGGTCTGCGAATTGCGCAGCTCCAGCGTGGCCTGCGATCCCTCGCCCGACAAGCGCAGCGAGACACGTTGTAATGCCGGGCGAATGCCATCGAGGATCTCGCCATAGGCCAGGGCCAGGTTGGCTGCGAAATCCGCGTCGCGGGGGGGCGATTGCGTCATCATCAGAAGGCCGCTCCCACATCGAGGGCCTCGGCAAAGCCGCCAGCCTCGCGGTTCTTAACGGCGGCGCGCTGACGAATGCCCTGCAGCACCGCGGGTTCCTCGATTTCAAGCGTTTGAGCGACGTGACGAACCGTCGGGTAGGTCACGAAGACCTGCCGGAACACGCCATAGAGAATGAATACCGTGAGCCAGGTTAAGACGCCCATAAAGGCGGCCAGATTTGGCGGAGTATTTGTGATGGCATCGGCATTGACCTGCCCGATCAGGTAGAGGAACCCGACCACCAGCCCCAGGACCACCGGCGACACGAAGCTGACCAGAATGCCCGAGATCAGATTGCCGAAAACATGAATGCGCAGCAGTTTGCGGGTGCGCGGCTCAAGGCCGAATTCCATGCCGTCGCCCAATTCCTTGAGCCCCGCCATGGCGCGGACCGAAGCGACCCGGAAATAGAGGGCCGAGACGAGCAATAGAACCACAAAGACAGGAAGCGATAGCGCATACCAGCCCTTCGTCGCTTCGTCGGTCTCCAACGCAATGAGCGCGATAATTCCGACGATGACCGAGCCCAGAAAATAAAAGGGCAACGCCAGCATGTAGAGCATGAACGGGCTGCCATGCTGGTGAAAACGCGCGGTGCCGTACCAGGTGCGGTCGGTCAGGTATTTTTCCAGTTGAAAGGTCTGGAGCGGCCAGAGCAGGCCCAGCGTGGCAATCGACAGCACCCAATACATGCAGGCCCGCCAGGCATAGCCCCAGGCCCCGCCATCCATGCCGAAGCGGATGCCCAGCCACGTGCTGCGCGACAGGATATAGCGCCGGGCGCGGTAGCGCGCCGCCAGAATGACGGGCACCAGCGCCAGTGGCGCGGCCCCGATCGCAAAGGTCAAATAGCTGATGTCATTGTCCGAGAGGCTGAAGGCCACAAAAAGCCCGGCCAGATTGAAAAGCGCGATGTAGAGCGCCAGCACGATCACAGCGACCAGAAACCCGGCCAGTTTCTCCTGCGGTGTGCCGGTATATTCCAACGGTACCCCACCCGGGCGGATCGAGGACCAATACCAGCGCCGCAGACGCGTGGTGCGCCAGAAGCGATAGATGCCAAATGTCACGACCGTCAGAAAACTGGTGCGCAGCATCAAGGTAAACAGGTCGCCCCTGTCACCGCCGAAATCCGTTTTTAAAGCGCTCATTCAGACCTTCAATTAAACCGATTGTCGCGTGGGAAACCCCGTGGCGCCATGCGCCCCGTGGCGGCTCTCTTGCCCATCCACTCGGTCAAATCGGCCTCGGTCCGGGTCCGGCCTGCTGGATCAAGCCAGCTGAGACCTTCGGACAGAGCAAAGCTGCGGGCATCAGAGAGGCCCCCATCCTTGTATTTTTGCAGGCGCACACCCTTGCCGCGGCCCAGTTCGGGCATCTCGGAGAGGGGAAAGACGAGAACCTTGCGGTTTTCGCCAACGCAGGCGACGTGATCGTCGCCCTTTGCAATGCGGGTGCAGACCGAAGCCTTTACGCCGCCTTTCACATTCAGCACCTGTTTGCCTGCGCGGGTCTGCGCGATGACATCGGCCTCGGCGACCACAAAACCGTCGCCGGCCGTTGAGGCCACCATCAGTTTTTCGCCAGGGCTGTGTATCAGCAAATCCACAATCTCGACCTCGTTGGGCATATCCACCATCAGGCGGACAGGCTCACCCATACCGCGGCCTCCGGGCAAATTTGTGGCGGCAATGGTATAAAACCTGCCATTATTGCCAAAGATCAGCAATTTGTCGGTCGTTTCGGCGTGAAACTGGAAACGGGCCTCATCACCATCCTTGAACTTCAGCGCCTGAGCCAGATCGACATGGCCCTTCATGGCCCGGATCCAGCCCATTTTGGAGCAGACGACCGTGATCGGTTCGCGTTCGATCATCGCCTCCAGCGGCACCTCTTCGACCTCGCCCGCGACCGCAAATTGCGTGCGCCGCGCGCCAAATTCGGTGCCCTTGCCAAATTGCTTGCGGATCTCGCGCAGCTCGGTCGCGATCGCGCCCCATTGCAGGGTATCGCTGGCCAACAGATCCTCCAGCCCCGCGCGTTCAGCCATCAACGCGGCCTGTTCCTTCAGCAGCTCCATTTCCTCAAGCCGGCGCAAGGAGCGCAGCCGCATGTTGAGGATGGCCTCGGTCTGGATCTCGGTCAGCTCGCCCTCGCCTGTCCCCGGGCTCCGGTAATCGACCTCGGAGGTGGCGCGGATATGGTCCTGGCCCCATTCCTCGCGCATCAACGCCGCTTTCGGATCCTCATCATAGCGGATGATGTCGATCACGCGGTCGAGATTGAGGAAGGTGATGATAAAGCCCTCGAGCACCTCAAGCCGGTGGTCGATCTTGTCCATCCGATGCCGCGAGCGGCGCACAAGAACGTCGCGGCGATGATCGAGAAAGGCGCACAGCACTTCCTTGAGCGAACACACTTTCGGCGTGCGGCCATCGATCAGCACGTTCATGTTAAGCGAAAACCGCGTCTCCAGGTCGCTGTTGCGATAGAGCATGCCCATCAAAAGGTCGCGATCCACGGTCTTGGAACGCGGCTCGATCACGATGCGGATATCATCGGCGCTTTCGTCGCGCACATCGGCAAGGATCGGGATTTTCTTGAGCTGGATCAGCTCGGCGATTTTTTCGATCAGCTTGGATTTGGCCACCTGATAGGGGATCTCGGTGACCACGATCTGCCATTGGCCACGGCCCAGATCCTCGACCTCCCACTTGGCGCGCAGGCGGAAGGCCCCGCGCCCGGTGCGGTAGGTTTCGGCGATGCTGTCGCGCGGCTCGACAATGACACCGCCGGTGGGGAAGTCGGGCCCTTCGATATAATTCAACAACGTCTCGTCGCGCGCATCGGGGGTCTTGATCAGATGCAGGCAGGCGGCGATCAGTTCATCCAGGTTATGGGGCGGGATATTGGTGGCCATGCCGACCGCGATGCCCGATGAGCCATTGGCCAGAAGATTGGGCAAGGCCGCGGGCAGCACCTCGGGTTCCTGCAGGGTGCCATCGTAATTGTCGCGGAAATCGACGGCGTTTTCGGCCAGCCCCTGCATCAGGGCCTCGGAAATCGCGGTCATGCGGGCCTCGGTATAGCGCGAGGCGGCCGGGTTATCGCCGTCGATATTGCCGAAATTGCCCTGCCCGTCGACCAGCGGATAGCGGATGGTGAAATCCTGCGCCAGGCGCGCCATCGCATCATAGATCGCGGCATCGCCATGGGGATGGTAATTGCCCATCACATCGCCCGAGATCTTGGCCGATTTGCGAAAACCACCGGTCGGCGACAGGCGCAATTCGCGCATCGCGTAAAGGATACGCCGATGCACCGGTTTCAGCCCGTCGCGGGCATCGGGCAGCGCGCGGTGCATGATGGTCGAAAGGGCATATTGCAGATAGCGCGCGCCGATGGCTCGGCGCAGCGGTTCTGAGGTTTCCCGGGGCTCTTCGGCGTCTGACTGCTCATTCATTATGGGCCGGTGATACGCCATGATCCGGCGGCGGGTAAAGGCATCGCGCGCATGGGCGGCGCAAAAAGTGATTCGCAGGTCCGGCAGGGTTATTTGCGCCAGAGCGGCAACAATCGCGGCCTAAACAAATGATTGTCCGCCAGGCATCGGAAATCGCCGGCCAGATTTCGGTTACGCCGGCAACTGCGTTAGCTTGCCCTCCCCATTAGCCATTGCCGCCCCATGCCGGAGGCCCGCCCCATGCTTCGCCTCAGCCTGTTTCTGATCGCCCTTGCGGGATTTGGTGCCCTAGTCGCCATGCCCGATGCCGGCCCGCGCGCGCTGGCCCCTACAGACGACCGCGCGGCGCGGGTCTATGGCGAGGCCCCGGCCCCGGCCGCCGCGCGCGCCAACACCGCGCCGATCGGCCCGGTGCCGGGCGCGCCCGATGGTCTGAACGACCCCCTGCGACCCGCGACCGAGGAGATCGATGAGCTGTTGACGATCACCACCGCCGAGGGCGAGGTGATCCGGGTCGCCAGGCAGATCCCGCCCGCGCGTGTCGGCCCCGCGCTGGTGCGCATCGAGGCAAATGATCTGAATGCCGAGGCGCGCCGTCTGGAGGCCGCCAACGCCCGCGCCCGTGCCGCCGTCGCCGAGCGCGCCGCACCCGGTGATGCGCCCGCCGATCTGGTCTACGCGACCGGAGCCTATATCAACCTGCGGTCCGGACCCTCGACCGGCTATCCGGCGATTGGCTACATGGATTACGGCATGGCCGCCGAACGGCTGGAGGCGCTGCCCGGCGGTTGGAGCCGGATCCGCGTTCTGGAAAGCGGCACCGAAGGGTTCATGTTTTCGGCCTATCTGTCCGAGCGCGCACCCTAACAGCTTGTCCTTTGATCCACGCTGCCCTAACCACGGGCGCAACCAGATCAAGGGGCATCCACAGATGGCGCGCAGCATTCTGATCACGGGCTGTTCTTCGGGCATCGGGTATCACTGTGCCCATGCGATGCAGGCGCGTGGCTGGCAGGTGCTGGCAACCTGCCGCAAGCCCGAGGATGCCGAACGTCTGCGGTCCGAGGGCCTGACCTGCGGCGTGCTGGATTATGCCGATCCGGACAGCATCGAGGCCGGGCTGACCTGGGCCTTGGCGCAAAGCGGCGGCCGGCTGGACGCGCTATTTAACAACGGGGCCTGGGGCGTGCCCGGCGCGGTCGAGGATCTACCGCGCGATGCGTTGCGCGCCATATTCGAGGCCAATTTCTTTGGCTGGCACGACCTGACCACGCGGGTCATTCCGATCATGCGGGCGCAGGGGCATGGGCGGATTATCCAGAACTCCTCGGTCCTGGGGTTTGTCACCTATAATTGGCGCGGGGCCTATACGGCGACGAAATTCGCGCTGGAGGGGCTGACCGATACATTGCGGATCGAGCTCAGGGGCACCGGCATCCATGTCAGCCTGATCGAGCCGGGGCCGGTGACATCGAAGATACGGATCAATTCACGGGCCCAGTTCGAGCGCTGGATCGATTGGGAAGGATCGGCGCTGAGCGACGCGTATCGAACCAGCCTGGTGCCGCGGCTCTATGCCGAGAGCCTGAAGAAAGACCCGTTCGAGCTGCCGCCCGACGCGGTGGCGAAAAAACTGATCCATGCCGCCGAGGCAAAGCGGCCACGGCCGCGCTATTATGTGACGGTGCCAACCTATATCATGGGAACGCTCAGGCGCGTTCTGTCGACCCGGATGCTCGATTGGGTGATCACGCGGGGCTAGGTGCCCGAGGAAAGGAGACACGATGCAAACCACGCTGTTCATTCTGGCGCTGATCGCCACGGTCGCGGTGGCGATCATTCTGCTCTTTGGTATCGGCACCTTTACCAAGGGTGGCGATTTCAACCGTCGCCACGCCAACAAGATCATGCGATGGCGGCTAGCGGCGCAGTTTGTCGCGGTGATCCTGATCGCGGCCTTCGTGATCTTTCGCGGTACCGGAGGCTAGGCCATGGTGGTTCTGAACAAGATCTACACCCGCACGGGCGATGCCGGCCAGACCGCTCTGGGCAATGGCGCGCGGGTGGAAAAACATGCGCTGCGGGTGACGGCCTATGGCACGGTCGATGAGCTGAACGCCACGCTCGGGCTGGCGCGGCTGCATGTGGCCGGGGCGATGGCGGAACAACTGGCGGCCATTCAAAACGACCTCTTTGATCTGGGCGCGGATCTCTGCCGCCCGGATATGGAAAAAGATGCCGAGGCTGAATACCCGCCCCTGCGGCTGGATCCGGTGCAGGTGGATCGGCTGGAGGCCGAGATCGACGCGATGAACGCGGTGCTGGAGCCGTTGCGCAGCTTTATTCTGCCGGGCGGATCGGCGGCCAGCGCGCATCTGCATCTGTGCCGCACGGTGGCACGCCGGGCCGAACGGCTGACGGTGGAGCTGGCCGGTCAGGAGGCGGTGAACCCGGCCGCCGTGACATATCTCAACCGCCTGTCGGATTGGTTCTTTGTCGCCGCGCGCATCAGCAATGATAATGGCCGCGCCGATATGTTGTGGGTTCCGGGCGCCAGCCGGTGACGGGGTCAGGTGCGAGATGCCCGGTGGCGGCATCGGCACCCGAGCCCCGAAAGCCAAACGCGAGCCGGGAAGATCGGGCACCGGGGCGGCCCTTTCCGTGGGGTCAGACGCGCGCCCCTATAGGTTTCTTAACCGGAACCGCCTAGGCTTGGGCCCGTCCCGACACCAGGTGCGCCCATGTTCAAGGCCCGCATACCACAACTCTATTCCCGCGCCGAATATATCTCGGACGCCGCGATCCATATCTGGGGCCTCACCGCGGCCCTGATCGCGGCACCTGCCCTGATCCTCTTGGCCGCTGCTTGGGTGGGCGATGGCAATGTGATCGCCGCTATTGCCATCTATGCGATCTGCATGGTCGCGATGCTGACCTGCTCGGCGCTTTACAACATGGTCCCGGTTCCGGGTTGGAAAGACCGGCTGCGGCGGCTCGATCAATCCGCGATCTTTTTGAAAATCGCGGGCACCTATACGCCCATCGTGGCGCTGACCGGGGCGCAGGCGGGGGGATTGCTGGCCGGGGTCTGGGCGGTGGCGCTGGTTGGGGCATCGCTGATCGTGTTCGGGCCGCTCTGGCTGAAACCCTTGGGCACGGTGGCCTATGTCGGGCTTGGCTGGGCCGGCGCGATCTGGGGCGGGCCCTTGGCATCCCTGCTTGGCCCGGCCAGCTTTGCCCTGCTGCTGATCGGCGGCGTCCTTTACACGGTCGGCGTGCTGTTTCTGCTGTGGGAACGGCTGCCGCATCACAACACGATCTGGCATGTCTTCGTGTTGGCCGCGACCTCGCTGCTCTATGGCGCGATCTATCTTGAGCTTGTGGCCCGCGCCGCCCTCTGACCCGCTCTGGCCAGGCTCACCCCTCGCCCGCGTCCTGCGCCGGTTGCCACAATTCGATCGGCGTGCCCTCAGGGTCGCGCAGATGCGCAAAATGGCCGACGCCCTCCATCTCCTGACGGTTCAGGATATCGACCCCGGCGGCCTCAAGCTGGGTCACCATCGCATCAAGATCGGCCACCCGGAAATTCAGCATGAACGCCTTGTCGGCGGCAAAATACCCGGTATCGGCGGCAAAGGGCGCAAAGACGGTCGGCCCGGCCTCGGTTTCCCAGGGCGACGCGGCTTCGTCCTGCGGTGCCGGATCAATGCCCAGGAGATCACGATACCAGAGGGCAAGCGCCTCCGGATCCTGTGCCCGAAAGAAAAACCCGCCGAATCCCGCCACCTTTTCCATCACATTTTCCCCTGCACGATCGCGCCAGTATAGCACGCGTCACCGACCGGGCGATGCGCACAATCGGGGCCAAACTTTCCGATACCGCGTTCGGAAAACCCTGAATCACTTACCGCTGCCTGAAATCAAAGATTTCAACGCGTTAAGCGATGCATCTTGCCTGCGGTATTCCGAGACGTGCTGTAAAATGCCAAAAACGCGGCGTCCTTTGGCCTTACCGCGTCGATTTTGCGCTGTCGCGACCCCCTCAGAGACGCTAACACGCGGGGGATGATACATACCGGCCAGAGGGCGCATGCCCCCCGGCTGACCAAACCGAGGAGAGACGTTGCGATGAAGGTGCTTGTGCCCGTCAAACGCGTGATCGACTACAACGTGAAGGTTCGCGTCAAGGCGGACGGATCGGGTGTTGATCTTGCCAATGTGAAAATGTCGATGAACCCGTTTGACGAGATTGCCGTCGAAGAGGCCATCCGCATGCGCGAAAAAGGCGCCGCCGAAGAGGTGATCGCCGTTTCGATCGGTGTGAAACAGAACCAGGAAACCCTGCGCACGGCGCTGGCCATGGGGGCCGACCGCGCCATCCTGGTGATCGCCGCCGATGACGTGCATACCGATATCGAGCCGCTGGCCGTTGCCAAGATCCTGAAGGCCATCGTCGAAGAAGAAGCGCCCGGCATCGTGCTGTGCGGCAAGCAGGCCATCGACAATGACATGAACGCCACCGGCCAGATGCTGAGCGCGCTTTTGGGTTGGTCGCAGGGCACATTCGCCTCGGAACTGGAGATCGAGGGCGACGCCGCGCGCGTCACCCGCGAGGTCGATGGCGGTTTGCAGACCATCAACGTGAAGATGCCCGCCATCATCACCGTCGATCTGCGCCTGAATGAGCCGCGCTATGCCAGCCTGCCCAATATCATGAAGGCCAAGAAAAAGCCGCTGGATGAGAAAACCGCCGCCGATTACGGCGTCGATGTCAGCCCGCGCCTGCAGGTGGTCTCCACCACGGAACCCGCCTCGCGCAAGGCCGGTGAAATCGTTGGCTCGGTTGATGAGCTGGTTGAAAAACTCAAAGAAGCGGGGGCCCTGTAATGGCTGTTCTACTGCTGGCCGAAGTCACGAATGGTGAACTGGCCCTCGACGCCACGGCCAAGGCCGTGACGGCGGCCGCCCAACTGGGCGATGTGACCGCGCTCTGCTGTGGGGCCTCGGCCGCCGCTGCAGGCGATGCGGCGGCGAAAATCGACGGCGTGTCCAAGGTGCTGGTCGCCGAGGATGCCTCGCTTGGCCACCGCCTGGCCGAATCCACCGCGGCGCTGATCGTCTCGCTCGCGGGCGACTACGATCATATCGTGGCCCCCGCCACCACCGACGCAAAGAACGTGATGCCGCGCGTGGCCGCGCTCTTGGACGTGATGGTAATCTCGGATGCCTCCGGCGTTGTCGATGCCGACACGTTCGAACGCCCGATCTATGCCGGCAACGCGATCCAGACCGTGAAATCGACCGACGCGAAAAAAGTCGTGACGATCCGCACCTCGACCTTTGATGCGGCCGGCGAAGGCGCGGCCGCCCCGGTGGACACCATCGGCGCGGCGGCCAATCCCGGCCTGTCGGAATGGGTCGAAGACAAGGTTGCCGCAAGCGACCGGCCGGAACTGACCTCGGCCGGGGTCGTGGTATCGGGCGGGCGCGGCGTGGGGTCGGAAGATGACTTTGCGCTGATCGAAAAGCTGGCCGACACGCTTGGCGCTGCTGTCGGGGCCTCCCGCGCGGCGGTCGATTCGGGCTATGCGCCGAACGATTGGCAGGTTGGTCAGACCGGCAAGGTCGTGGCCCCCGATCTTTATGTTGCCGTCGGCATTTCTGGCGCGATTCAGCACCTTGCCGGCATGAAAGACAGCAAGGTGATCGTCGCGATCAACAAGGATGAAGAGGCCCCGATTTTCCAGGTCGCCGATTACGGCCTGGTCGCGGATCTCTTTGCCGCCGTACCGGAGCTGACTGAAAAGCTGGCGTAACGGGCGCGGTGCGCTGCGGCGCATCCGACACACGAACTTGAAAGGGCCCGCCTGGTTTGGCGGGCCCTCTTTCGTTCAGGCCAGCAACGCAGCCAGCGCCCGGCTGACCTGTTCATGATCGGCCGGACCAGGCATGACGTTGGCGGCGGCCTCCTCCCCCCTGCCAAAGGCCAACCCGCGCTTCCCCGGCGGCTGGCCATCATCCTGCCAGACGGTCACCGTCAGACTGTCGGCCAGCGGCGCGACCTCACCCATCATCGAGGCCGTGACAAAGAGCGGATCATAGCCCAGACCGTCGCCCTGAGGCTCGTCATCCGAGGGCGCGCGATGCGACAGCCACAACAGATGCACCGGCACCTCAACACGGCGGATCATCTGCGCCATGCGCGCAACCCAGGCGGCGCGCAATTCATCGACCACCACACCAAACCGGTCGGCAGATCGCTTTCGAAGCGCGCTCAGCATGTGGCGGGTGAAATGAAACTCCGTGAAATCGACCTCGCGAAACACAGTCTGCAACATGGTCGAGGCCTTGAGGAACCGGTCATTGCGGCGCGGATGCACGGTAAAAAACCGGTTCGACATATTGGCCGCACCGGGCACCTGCAACACGACCGCGTCGGCCCGCTGGATCGCCGATTTCACCGCCCCGTCATGCAGGAACAAATCGACGCCCGCATTCATCGCCCCCATATTGACGACGCGCCGCCCCAGCCGGTCCCCCAACCGGCCCGGAAACGGATCGTTGGAAAACTTCCCGAAAGTCTCGGACCCGCCAAGACACAGGACAAACGGGCTGTCCATTTTGGTTTTCGGCCCCCGGAATGTCATCACGGACCCCGGATATTGGCACGGCTGATAGTCAAGGGCACTCATGCCCAGTTGCGCATAACTCATTTGGTTCACCCACCATGTTTCGACTCACCCGGGGACCAGATTGCAGAGCCTCGGTTGCCAATTGGCTAAAGCGACAAGTTGTGCTGTTTTTTCGCACAATCCGGCATGGTGTTTCGCCTTGTATGGCCGCCCCTGCCGCGCCTATTCTCTGCCCGAACGCAAGGGCCCCGGAGGCACCAGACCATGAGCATTCAATCGATCGGTATCGTCGGCGCAGGACAGATGGGCAACGGCATTGCGCATGTCTGCGCGGTTGCCGGCTATGACGTTGTCATGACAGATATTTCCGAGGCCAGCCTGGCCGCTGCCATGGCCCTGATCGACAGCAACCTGACCCGCCAGGTGGCCCGCGAAAAGATCACCGAGGCTGAGAAATCAGAGGCAATTGGCCGGATCACCACGACCCTGAAGCTGACCGATCTGGGCAAATGCGACCTGATCATCGAGGCGGCCACCGAACGCGAAACCGTCAAACAGGCGATTTTTGAGGATCTGTTGCCGCATCTCAAACCCACGACCATCCTGACCTCGAACACCTCCTCGATCTCGATCACGCGTCTGGCCAGCCGCACGGACCGCCCCGAACGGTTCATGGGATTCCACTTCATGAACCCGGTGCCCGTGATGCAACTGGTCGAGCTGATCCGCGGCATCGCCACGGATGAGCCCACCTTCCGCGCCTGCCAGGAGGTGGTAGATCGCCTGGGCAAAACCGCCGCCACGGCCGAGGATTTCCCCGCCTTCATCGTCAACCGCATCCTGATGCCGATGATCAACGAGGCGGTCTACACGCTCTATGAGGGCGTCGGAAACGTCAAATCCATCGACGAATCGCTGAAACTGGGGGCCAATCACCCGATGGGGCCGCTGGAACTGGCCGATTTCATCGGGCTCGATACCTGCCTGGCGATCATGAACGTGCTGCATGACGGGTTGGCCGACACCAAGTACCGCCCCTGCCCGCTGCTCACGAAATATGTCGAGGCCGGCTGGCTCGGTCGCAAGACAGAGCGCGGATTTTACGATTATCGTGGCGACACCCCCGTCCCCACCCGCTGATCCCCATTCACCTTGGGCTAAATACCTTGGGGAGCGCGAGGGGTGAAACCCCTCGCCCGGATCGGCGCGGCAAAGCCGCGGCGATCCCACGCACCGTCTCATCCCTGGTCGGGATCATCCTTCAGTGAAAGCGTGCGCTCGCGCAGCCAGGCCATGAACTGACGCGGGTTCTTGATCGGCTCGTCCCATTCCTCGGGTCCGATCGGCTTGCCAATTATCGGGGCCTGCGGCTTGTCAAAGGCTTTGACCACCTCGTGCAGCAGCAACCCCTGCCGGATCGCGGGCGACACCCGGTTGGCCATCTGATAGGCGCGCGAATTCCGGCCCTGGAAATAGCAGGGCACGATGGTGGCCCCCGATTTGCGAATCATCTTGGCGGTGAACACGTTCCACTCCGCCTCGATCACCGGTCCGAACATGGTCTCCGACGTCGCCACGACGCCCGACGGGAACAGCGCAATCAGACCGTTCTCCTTCAGATGCGCCATGCATTCGCCGCGCATGCGGATCATCTCGGCCTGCGCGTCGGGCTGATGCGGAAACGGCACCGGGATCATGTAGCTGGCAGCACTCTCATCGATCCCGGTCAGGATCGAGCGCGTCAGAATGCGGTAATCATTGCGCCGCCGCCCAATCAGATCCGCCAAAATCATGCCATCGACCAGGCCATGGGCGTGGTTGGCGACAAAAACCACCGGGCCGGTCTCGGGGATTCGGTCCAGCTGATGCTCAGGTGTCTGCAGATCGATGCCCATGATCTTCATCGTCGCGGGCCAGAACGCCTGCCCGGTGAATGTGCCCAGATTTTCAAAGGCGCGGACGCGGCGGATGATGGTCACCTTTCCGGTCATCCATTCAATGGCGTTGATGACGAACCGGACCAGCGGCGTGTCGAAACTATTGGCATAGGTCAACGAGCGGCGGTCATAGACGACCGGCACCTCAGGTTCGTGGACCGGGTTTTGCGCCCGGTTATTGGGCGTTGTGATATCGGCCAACGCTTGAAAACCTCTCAATGCTGCCCCTCATGGGCCCCTTACATTCCCTCGCCGAACTTATCCGCAACAAGGGTGGCCAAGGCCCCGGCCAGTGCGGCCGCTTCGGGCCCGCTGGTCTCAACCTCAATAGTGGTTCCAACCGATGCTGCCAACATCAAAAGGCCCATTATCGAGTCTCCGGCGGCGCTCAGCCCATCTTTGAAAACGTCGGCCGTGGCGTTAAAACCCTCAACTGTTTCGACAAATTTCGCCGAAGCCCGGGCATGCAGCCCTTTGATATTCACGATCTCAAGCGTCTGGCGGTTGGGGGCCGTCATTCTGGTGTTCCGTCAAAGCTGTTGATGTAGCGGCGCCCGGCCTCGGCGGCCACATGCACGGCGTCGCCAACCGGCAACCCGCGTGATTTGGCCAATTTGATCAACATCGGCAGGTTCACCCCGGTCAGGATCTTGCGATTGGAGGGGCGACAGGCCCTGAGCGACAGGTTCGACGGCGATCCGCCATACATATCGGTCACCACCACCACGCCATCGCCGGTATCGACGGCATCGGCGGCATCGCAGATCTCGCGCTGGCGGCGGGTGCGGTCATCATCGGCCCCGATTGAAATCGCCAACATGCCGGATTGACGCCCGACCACATGTTCCACGGCCCTGTGCAATTCGCGCGCAAGGCCACCATGTGCCACGATCACAATGCCGATCAATCCAGTTGCTTTCCGGTGTCACGAAATGCGCTGAGCACTCCGTCGTTCAATTTCCCGATGCCGTTTAGACACCTGCCATCCGGCTTGCGCAAGATGGGTTGCCAGTTTTTCGGCCATGGCAACCGATCTGTGTTGCCCCCCGGTACACCCGAAGGCCACCGAAAGATGCGCTTTGCCTTCGTCGCGATAGGCCGGCAACAGGGTATCGACCAGCTTCGTGACCTGGGCCAGGAAAGGCGCAAACCGGGGGTCGGCGGCGATGTGATCGACCACGGCCGGGTCGCGGCCATCGAGATCACGCAGCTCGGGCTGCCAGTAGGGGTTGGCCAGGAACCGGCAATCCAGCACCAGATCGGCCCCGCTCGGCAGGCCGCGTTTATAGGAAAACGATTGCACCGACAGGGCAAGGTTCTGTTGGCCACCGGGGGCGAACCAACGCTGCACCTCAGCGCGCAGATCATGCGGGGTCAGGTCCGATGTGTCGATCAGAAGACCTGCCCGCGCGCGCACCGGGGCCAGCAAGTCGCGCTCCAGCTCGATGCCCAGAATGGGGCGGTCCTCAGGGGCCAGCGGATGGCGGCGACGGGTCTCGGAAAAGCGGCGCACCAGAACTTCGGACGCGCAATCGAGATAGACCAGATCGGTCAGGTATTCTGGGTTCGCGGCCAGCCGGTCGACCGCATCGATCAGGGCCTGGGCGGAATAATCGCGGTTGCGGGTATCGGTGCCAAGCGCCAGCGGGCGGGCCAGCGGCGGGCCATCCAACAGGCGCGGCAACAGCGTCAGCGGCAGGTTGTCGATGGCCTCATATCCCAGATCCTCCAGCGCCCGGATCGCGGTGGAACGCCCGGCACCCGAAGGGCCCGAGACAAAGACAATGCGCATCGCATCGTCATCCTGAAGTGGGATCCCGGTCATGGGTTATTTTGCCCGTCCATAGGCCAGATATTGGCAGAGTGCTGATGCAAGACAAGGGTGGTCGCGCCCTAAAATCAGGGGAACCGGCCCGCCAGGTGCCGTGGTCTCGCGCCAGGGCGGCAGGCGATCGGGTTCGCTCCGGTCCAGATCGACAACGCAGGATAGCGGGGCCTTTGCGACCGGGCGGGCATGCAAAAGGCCGATTCCACGCGCCTCGATCATATCGGGTGCGGTATCGGGGCGGATCATCTGGTTCGTGGTGCTGAGCCAAAGGCCATCATCTGACACGAGGCGCGCGCCGAGAGCCATCATCCGCAGCGCCACCTCGGATTTGCCGCTGCCCGAAGCCCCGATCAGGGCCAACCCGCGATCGCCGAGGCGCACACCAGTGGCGCGCAGGAAAAAGCCCTCTTTGGTGATATGGCTGAACGCGTCGAGCCGGGTCAGGTCCGGGTCCGGCACCGGCCTAGAGCGGCAGACCGACCACGAAACGCGCGCCGAGCGGTTCGGAGGTCAGGTCAGCCTCGGTCGGGCGAATGTTTTCGGCCCAGATCACGCCGCCATGCGCCTCGACGATCTGTTTCGAGATCGCCAGACCAAGGCCCGAATGGTCGCCGAACTGCTGCACGGGGCGTTCCGAATAGAACCGGTTGAACACTTTGGTCAGTGCGGTTTCGGGAATGCCGGGGCCGGTATCCTCGACCACGATCAGCACCCGATTGTCACGCTGACGGGCCCACAGGCGCACAGCGTCGCCCGATTCGCAGAACGAGATCGCATTGGTGATCAGATTGACGAAAACCTGCGCCAGCCGCCCCTCCAGCCCGTGAATGCGGACCGGCTCGCCCGGCAGATCCGAGATAAACTCGATCTCGCGCGACCGGGCGTCTTCGCCGTTATATTCCGCGAGATTGGACAGCATATTGACAAGATCGAACTCGTCTTCTTCTTCCTTGACCAGTTCGCTGTCGAGCCGCGAGGCGTTGGAGATGTCAGAGACCAGCCGATCGAGCCGCCGCACATCATGTTCGATCACCTCCAGCAGGCGGGTGCGCTGGTCGTCAGTGCGCGCCACATGCATGGTGCCGACCGCCGAACGCAACGATGCCAGCGGGTTTTTGATCTCATGCGCGACATCGGCGGCAAATTGTTCGTTGCCGTCGATGCGGTCATAGAGCGCGCCGACCATGCCGCGCAGCGCACCGGACAGGCGGCCGATCTCGTCCGGGCGACCGGTCAGATCGGGAATGCGCACGCGCGTCGGGCTCATCTTGCGGGCGTTTTTGTCGCGCCCCAGTTCGGCGGCGGCAGAAAGATCCGACAGCGGGTTGGCGATGGTCGAGGCCAAAAGCAGGCTGAGCCCGATCGAAACCAGAAGCGCAATGAAGAACATCTGCAGCACTTGTTCACGTTCGGCGCGGACGAGCTGATCGATCTCACCCGAGGCGGTGGCCAGCGCCACCACGCCGACAATGCCGTTTGGCCCCTCAATCGGCGAAGCGGCGGTAAAGACGGCCCCCGTCTCGCTGGTGCCGCCACGCAAAACGGTCGCACCGGCCAAGGCATCGGCCACCATCGCGCGGGCCATGGTCTGCGTCGTTTCGGGCAGGCCCTGCGGCGTGCGCGACGACAATGCGCCGGCAATTAGATCCCAGACCGAGTTGAGGAAATCGGTGATCGGTTGCGTGGTGAAATCAGGTTCAGTCAAACCTTCGACGGAACGCGTGCCACCGGCATTGGTGGTGTCGGTCGACGCCACCAGGCTTTCATCGGGCGCAAACACAAAGACATCCATGCCCTGGGCCAGGCTGATCGTGCTCAACACCAGTTCGGCATCGATGCCGTCGCGGGTGACCAGATTGGCGGGTGCGGTGCGCGGCAGGCTGGCCTCGAACACATTGGCGACCAGCTGCGCCTCGACGGCAAGCGCGCGCTCGCGCTGCATCACCAGGCTGTCGCGAAAGGAATTGAGATAGAGCACGCCCGCGACCAACACCACGAGGGCCACCAGGTTAAACAGGATGATTTTGCGCGCCAAGGGCGAGCGGTTCAGCGAGATAAACCCGCGCCGGGCGCGGGCATCCCTGATCTCGGATTCGACCGCCCCCGCGGGACGGTCCCAGTCTTCGCCAAGAACGATCTCTGATCCGGCGTCGTTGCGTCTGTTCGGTGTCCCGATATCGGAGGCCAGTGTCATCTACTCTTCGTTATATCTGTAGCCGATGCCGTATAGTGTTTCGATTGCTGAGAAATCGTTATCAACCTCGCGCATTTTCTTGCGCAGACGCTTGATGTGGCTGTCGATGGTGCGGTCGTCGACATAGACCTGTTCGTCATAGGCCACATCCATCAGCTGATCGCGCGACTTCACAAAACCGGGGCGTTGCGCCAGGGCCTGCAGCAGCAGGAATTCTGTCACCGTCAGCGAAACATCAAGGTTTTTCCATTTCACCGCGTGACGCAGCGGATCCATCGACAGCTGACCGCGTTCCATGACCTGGGCATCCTCGGGCGTATCGCCGGCATCGGAGGCGATCGCCTCCTGGCGGCGCAGGATCGAACGGATGCGTTCAACCAGCAGGCGCTGCGAAAACGGTTTACGCACGTAGTCATCGGCCCCCATGCGCAGGCCCATCAGCTCATCGATCTCATCATCCTTGGAGGTCAGAAAGATCACCGGAACTGCGCTTTTCTGGCGCAGCCGCTGCAACAGATCCATGCCATCCATGCGCGGCATCTTAATGTCCAGCACGGCAAGTTCCGGCATCCGGCGTGTAAATGCATCCAGGGCCGATTGGCCGTCATTATAGGTTTCTACTTCAAAGCCCTCGGCCTCCAACGTCATGGAAACAGAGGTCAGGATATTCCTGTCATCATCGACAAGCGCGATCCTCGACATTGTAATGTGTCCTTATTGCTGCCCGAATTATGTTCTTTTTCCGCCATTGTCCTGTTTTCGGACTTTGGAATCAATCTTTAAGTTGCGAATCACCCTTCGCTGCCTGCCCATTTTCTATCCAAACCGGCTTAAAGCAGCGCTAACAGCGTGATTTTGGCCACAGTTGGTTGCGCTAACTGTGCGATTGCGTCCTGTTCACCGCCGAAATCGCCATGTTATAGGGGGGCAATCGCGGCTGGTTTGCTCCGGTTTCGCACCCGATTAACCCACCAGACGCCGGTCGGACCGGCGCAGGAGCTTGCAGTATGATCTCAGGACGCGTGAACCCGGCACAGACGCTGGAAACTCAGGGCAT
>Ga0316207_10002412_pt1 | contig 19293 bp, 16 predicted proteins | sample 6weekpyrite_MG_FD_204943 | JGI IMG/M metagenome (GOLD analysis project Ga0316207, IMG submission 204943) | Microbial mat bacterial communities from mineral coupon in-situ incubated in ocean water Damariscotta River, Maine, United States -... | ecosystem: Environmental > Aquatic > Marine >...
TCTCACCACTAGCTGTTTTTACAAAGAAAACACCATCAACATTTTTTACAACACCAATTACCTTAGTCATAACAGATCCATTTCATATCAGATATAGTATTCGTTACTATTATGATAACAAGTCTAGGATATTAAAACAATTGTACTTTGGTACTAATTTAACTATTTATAAGAAGTGCTAGTGCTAATCTATCTTTTATTTGGAGTTTTTGAAAAATTGAGCTTAGATGAGCTTTGACTGTACGTTCAGTTATATCTGCATTTTGAGCAATAATTTTATTGCTTAATCCTTGTGCAACATAGAGTGCTATTTGAGTCTCACGTTCACTTAACTTTTGAAGAGTACTATCACTACTTTGTACTGGAGCAACTGTAACATTCATAATCATCTGATTGATAAATTCTGGATACAACCAAGCATCTCCACGTTCTACTACTTCAATAATTTCTTTTAAAGTCTCTCCTAAAATTAAAGAGTTGGCATAAGCTTTAATTCCAAGAGGAAGAAGTTTATAACCCTCTTCAAACGATGGATGCCCACTAAAAACCATAATTTTATTATTATATTTAGACAACTCTTGTAAATCACTGAGATTGTCTTTTTGAAAATGAAACATAATTAAACTATCATAATGTCTTGAAAAATCATCTTTTACTCTTTTAATTTTACAACTATCAGGTAAAGAGTTTTTCCAATGTCGCCTTACATTATTATTAGTAGTAATTGCAATAATAGTTTTCATCTCATCTCTCCGTTAAAGCATTTTGTTGAGCTTTTAGTATCGGTTTTAAAAGATAATCCAATACACTTTTTTTACCTGTTAAAATATCTACAGTAGCTGTCATCCCTGGGATAATCATCTTTTTTTCAGAATCTTCAATATCACCTTTTGCCCCACCAAGATAACTTCTATCAGTTTTAATCCTAACTAAATAGTAACTATTCTCTTTTCTATCTGTTATTGTATCTGCACTTATACGTGAAACTTCACCATCTAACCCACCATAAATACCAAAGTCATAAGCTGTAATCTTAACCATCGCTTTTTGACCTGGGTACAAAAATGCAATGTCTGATGGCTTTATCTTTGCCTCTATTATAAGTGTATCCTGATTTGGAACAATTTCCAATAAATCCATCCCAGGTTTAATTACACCACCTACAGTATTAACAAATATCTGCTTTACAACACCATCGACTGAGGATTCAACGGCTGTTCTACTAACTTGGTCAGCTAATGCACTTTGAGTCTGCCCTATTCTATCCATCTCTGAGAGAACTTCATTTAACTCTTTTTTAGCCTCGTTTTTAAATATAAGCCTAGTCTGCTCTATTTTACTTCTAATCTCACTAACACTTGATTCCATTCTAGGAAGAGAGATACTTGCAGCTTCAACTTTTTCAAGTAAATCATTAACGTCTCGTTTTAACTTTAAAAAATCAACTTTAGATTCTAACCCTTTACGAACAAGTGGTTCTGTAATTTTAAGCTCTTCTCTCATGAGCTTGTAACTTCCCTTAAGACGTTTCAGCTTTGACGTTGCCTCTTGTAACTCACTATCCCTTTGAGAAAGTTGCTCTTTTAGAACACGAACTTCACTTTTTAACTCTTGTTTGTGACTTTCATATAGACTTCTCTCATCTATAATAAAACGACCCAACTCTTTTTCTACATCTTTTTCAATTGTAAATGGTTCATCAAGTGCTTCAGCTTGTAATCTTATTGATTTAGCATGTAGTTCATTATATTTTAGTTGACTCTCTTCATAAGAGCTTACAGATTTTTGATTATCAATTTTTAGTAATACTTCACCTTTTTTGACTGTATCACCCTCTTGAACCATAATATCAGAGACTATTCCACCCTCTAAATTCTGTATTACTTGAATATGACCTGAGGGTATTACTTTCGCCTCTCCACGTGTTATTTCATCAATATCTGCAAAATATGCCCAAGCAAGAAGCCAACTTGCAGTACCAAAAATTACCCAAAGCAGAATCTGATAACTCTTTGTAGATTTTTGCAGTACCGCTGAACTTAAACTTGACATATATTCTAAGTCTAGCTCGCTATAATGCACATTATGTGTAGGTTGGCTATTTTCTTTCATTATGCTGCTTTCTTCTTAGGGTTTAATCGTGCTAATACTTCCTCTTTTGCACCATCCATTACAACCTTACCTTGATCTATTACAAGTAATCTATCTACTAGAGCTAACAGTGTACTCTTATGTGTAACTAAAATAGTTGTTTTGTCAGTTAGTGCAACTTTTAAACTATTTAAAAGTTTTAGTTCTGTTGTATTATCCATAGAGTTACTAGGCTCATCCATTATAATAAGTGGATTATCAACTAAAAATGCACGAGCTACTGCGATACTCTGACGCTGACCACCTGAAAGTCCATCACCACGCTCTCCAACTTCCATATCAAAACCCTTAGGGTGTAAATTCACAAAATCTTCTGTTTGACTAATATATGCAGCTTTAATAACCGCCGCATCATTTGCATATGGTGCTTGAATAACAATATTCTCTTTTACTGTTCCTCTAAAAAGAGTGACATCTTGAGGAACATAACTAATGTTTCTTCTTAAATCACTAGGATCAATTTGGCTAATATCAATCCCATCAATTAAAATAGTACCCTCAGTTGGTTCATAAAGTCCTAAAATAAGTTTTTCAATTGTACTTTTTCCAGAACCTATTTTACCTATGATTCCAAGCTTATCGCCATGGTTAATTGTAAATGTAGCATCTTGTAAAGCGAATCTATCATCATCTGGATATTTAAAAGATACATTCTTAAACTCAATTTTTCCAATAAATGCTGGACGCTCAACAAACTGTTTATCTTGCGGTCTCTCTTGTGGCAACTTTACAATATTATCTAGTCCAACATATGCAGTTTTTGACTGTTCAAAATTTGAAAGAAGTGCAGCAACTTGACCAATTGGGGCTATTGTTCTTGATGAAAGTATTACAATAGCAATTAGTGCACCCATAGTAAGCTCTTTTTCTTGAATCATATAAACACCATAAATTATAATTGCAACAGTAGTAAGTTGCGTAAACATTTGAGTTACAGATGAGATTGAAGCACTAAATAACCTAGACTTTACACTACGTCTGGAGATTTCACCAGTTGATTCTTCCCATTTCCATTGAGCATGAGCATTTGTTCCCATCGCCTTAATTGTCTCAAGCATTGAAAGTGACTCAACTAAAATAGCACTTTTTTCAGCAGACGCTTCATATGTACTTTGAATACTTTTTCTAAGTGGCTCTTTTACCAAAAATGAATAAAATAGTATTATTAGCAAGCCAAAAATTGGAATTACAACTATTGAACCACCTAGTAGGTTAATTACACCCAAAAATATAAGTACAAAGGGTAAGTCTATAAGTGCTGCAAGACTTGATGTTGTTAAAAAATTTCGTATGGTGTCAAAATCTTTTAAATTATTTGCAAATGAGCCAACAGACTTTGGACGAGCTGAAAGTTTTAGGTCCATTACCTTTTCAAACAGTATTGAGCTCATTATGACATCACTCTTTTTTGCAGCTGTCTCTAAAAAGTAGGTTCGTACTAACTTTAATATTAAATCCAATATATATACAACAGTAACTCCAATAGCAAGTACCCACATAGTCTCAACTGCACTATTAGGAACTACTCTATCATACACATTCATTGTAAAAAGAGGTGAGGCTAAAACAAAGAGGTTAATTACAAAAGAGGCAATAGCAACATCACGATAGATTGGAATTGAAAGCTTTAATGTATCCCAAAACCAGTGTTTATTTTTAGTATCAAGAAGGTTATTTGATACATCCTTAAATTTATATTGCTTCTTAATTAAGAATGCAAATCCAATATACTCTTGTGCAAATTCATTAACAGGTACCCACTCCTCAGATTCTCCTACTTCTGGCATTATGATTTTGACGTGAGTTCTCTCATCATTGAAGCGTTCTAAGATACAAGCATTTTGACCTTTTAAAACCAAAATTGCAGGTAGAACTAAATTGGAAAGTTCATCAATACTTTTTTTGACAAGTTTTGAAGATAGTCCAGCACGACCAGCTGCACGTGAAAAAGCTGATTTTGAGCCATGAATAGAAAAAAGTTCATGGTAAGATTGTCCTTGTGCTAATGGCAAACCTGCAGTTAGTGCTTCTGCGCTAAATGGCTTATGATACAACTTTGTAAATAGGACTAAAGACTCTAGTAAAGGATCTATTTTTGAAATTTCTTGCATCTTTACATTCCTAATATTTTTGGTTCTGCAACCAAACTTCCCTGAAAATATAGAATTTCCATTTTCTTAAGTTTCTCTTTTTGATCTTCTGTTTCAACCGCTGTTGCTATAATATCTATATTTAAACTTTTTGTCAGAATAAATAGAGCTTCATTACTCATCCCTCCATCTTCTGAATACTGTAAGTCTATCAGATAAGATTTATCTGCTTTTATATAGTTTGGTTTAATCTGTTGGAGATAACTCATGTCACTTGAGTCACTTGAAAAATTATCTATACCAAACTTATAGCCTCTAGCTTGTACCATTTTTGCAAGCTCTGTGAAAATATCTAAATTCTTTAAAATTGAAAAGTTTGATGATTCAAAGCATAAAATTACATTTGATTCTGAAGAGAAGCTATATAGTTTTTCTCTTAACCAATGCATATTAGAGGCATTAGAGATAAATGAAGCTGCAATATTTATGGCTAATGATTTAATCTCTTTCATCTTTTTAATGTGGTGCATTGCAAGTTCAACAACATGACGATCAACATCGTCAGTTAAATTAAGATTTATAAGCATTGGCATAAAATAGCCAGCATTATAAATTTTATCTTTTTCATCTACCAAACGTAAATAGACCTCATCATGATAAATCTCAGAATCATCGTCAATTGTAACAACAGGCTGAACAGCAACTTTAAGCATATTTTCATCCATGGATGCACTTATCATCTTCATCCACTCCTCTTTCCCTAACACTAAAGAACTTTCATCACTTTTCCCATAATCAATCGCATTAGTTCGTTTCACCTTTGCAGCTGCTAGTGAAAAGTCAGCTTTAGAAAATAGAGTCTTCGTAGTATCATCTGGTGTGTACCCAACTGCACCAATACTGACATAAGAGGAATCATCTAACTCCTCGTTAGAGAATTCATCTATAATTTCATCAAGTATAGTTTTAAAAAGATCTTTTGTGTCATCAATTCCGATAGCTGGTATTAAAATTGCAAAATCTGAATTATTCATTCTAGCTACAACACTATCATGCATAGGTTCAGTCTTAACTTTTAAAATATTTGCTATATTTTTCAAAAGACCTTCTAATTTAACATAACCAAGGATTTTCTTTGCTTCATCTATTCCATTAAAACTAAGAAGCATAAATGAACCTTGTGATACTTCACTATGTGCATTTTGATAATTTGAAAGCTTAATTAAAAGATAACGTCTATTATAGAGCTTAGTCACAGAATCAGTGTAAAGAATTTCATGATACTTTCTAAGTGATTCAGCCTCTTTGTCAAAAATCTCTTTAACTTTAACAATCATTGAGTTCATAGCAATTACAACATTTTTAAATTCAGTTGTAAATGGAATTTTATCTTGGACTATAAAATCATTTTTCTTAATTGCCAAAGCCTGCTCTTCAACTCGAACAAGTGCACGAAGAATTATTTTAAGAAGAAAATATAGAAGAGCTAAAATAGCAATACTCAACATTGCAAATGATTTAGAGATTTCAATTAATGTCTGCCATAGTTGCATATAAGCATGTCCAGGGTGAGCACGCACACTAAGCTGTCCAAACATAGTCCAGCCAGTAGAAATCTGTGTAGATGCAAGTGGTGTTTGTAAATCAATAAAATCAATAAACCATGTAGGAATATCTTTTACGACAACAGGCTGTTTTTTCTCTAATAAAATTACATCATCCATATCTCTAAGGGTAATAGATTCATAATAACCTCGATCAAAAATGGCATTTATCATCGTCTCCATTGTAGATGTATCATCATAGTCTGCTACTGGGCTAAGTGATAGCCCTAAAGAGGTCGCTGTATCTTCTGCGGTACTTAAAAGCTGACCTTGAACAAAATCATTCGCTGTTTTAAAGTTAAGCCACATAACTGTGCCTAAAATTATCAGAAGTGAAAATGCAAAAATAGCTGCTATCTGTTTAAAAAGTGTCATGTCTCATCCTAGTCATATTTTGTTACTTTGTACATCATTCATCAGTTTTGCCCATTTTTTATTTTTCTTTAGAGCAGATGGAACTTTTTTACCCATACCTTTTTGCTTCGCAAGGTATAACTCATCCCCGCTAAAACTATAGACTGGAACCAAATCTTTACGCTTAGATGCTGGCATAATTTTTTTAACCAGACTATCTAAAACCAAAGGAACTGATTTTGGCTTTTTAAAATATGTCAAAACCATATGAGCTGTATTTGTCTTTTTATATTTTGCATATGTCAAAAAAAGTTTTTTGGGTGATACTCCAAGCTGAACTAACGTAAAGTATTTTGCAGCCGCATAATCTTCACAATCTCCCATGTCTCTACCTAAAAACTCCATACGTGTAGCCCAATAATCTTTCTTTCCCCAAACTTCCATATCTGTTTTATATGGAACTTGATTAAAGTACTTATTTACGATAATTAACTTTTTAGCTTCACTCTTATTACGAAGAGCGTTCATTATCTTAAGAAGTTTAGTTACACGTGCAGCAGCATGTTTACCATATTTTTTCCCAACAGCATCTATCGTTTTTTTAGAGATAAATGGCTCTACAGAAGCATATAAAAGGGTGAACATAAATCCTAACAATAGAACCATAATCATTTTACTTGGCATCATCATAAACTTTCACATTACTTTTATGAGTCCATAGACTTTTTTTAGTTTCTATCCATCTATCATTAAGATAGTAGCCATCAACTTTATACCATTCACCAGACTTCTCTTCTGACGTAAAACGTCTGCCAGCTGATAGAACCATAACTTTTTTTCCAGCTTCACTATCACGTACTGCAGAACTTCGTATAGTTTCATACGTAATATTATTATCTTCACTTTGCTCAACAGTTAAAGAGTCATTATCTAAACTTTTAGGTATTGTAGCGTTTATATCATAACGAATTGGCAACTCAATAGTTACATTATAGTCTGTATCAAAAAGTTCAAGTTCATTTTCTGTGAACTCATTTTCATTCGCATCATCTTTATTCCAATAATCCCATGAGTCACGAACTCTTACAGGTAGTACGACATCTTCTTCAAAAACATTATCCTCTAAATCATCCTCTTCATCATCAAATAGAGCTTCCTCATCATCGAATATTCCATCATCTGCAAGAAGTGCCTCTAAATCATCAATATCTGATTTAATATTCTCTGAATCAAGTAAAGATAGGTTCAAGTCACTTAACCTATGGTCTAACGCTTCTAATGAGAGTTGAGTACAACCAAACTTATTAACTATAATTCCTGATATAGAATTTACACACTCATCTACACTATTTGGTATGCCATCACCATCGCTATCTTCAATAATTGGTAAACTCTCTTTTTTAACCATCCCAATCTCTAATAGATTATCTGCGCGAAGTCCAACAGTTGGTTTAACATTAATTTCCAATGCACCGCTAAGCAGACCCATCGCGTCCAATACTCTCATTCTTGCAAACAAAATATCAAAGTTAACATTTATAAGCTTACTCTTAGCAGTGTTTAATTCAGCTTCAGCATCAAGTAAATCAACAAGTGAACGACGTCCTAAAGAGAACTCTTCTCTATATGCTTCTAATGTCTTTTGAGTATAATGTTCATGCTTTAACAAAAAATCTTTTTGACGGCTAACTAATTCATATGCAGACCATGATAGTTGCAAGCCTTCAATAACTTCTCGTCTCAATTTTGACAAACTCTTATCTTCTTGATGAATTACACTAAGCTCTTTTTTACGCTGAGCTTCATCTCTTCCACCATTAAAAAAATTATAACTAAGCGTGACAAATGCTTGAGCCGTCTCATCATTACCAACAATTCCCCCTTGATTCTTACCCCAAGTTTTCAAAAACTCCATATTGACAGATGGGTAGTATGGTGCTTTTGTAATCTCATAAGATTTTTGTGCAGCTTCTAAACTGTACTGAGCTACACTAAGTGATGGATTAGTTCTTAGTGCAATTTGCAAAGCCTTTTCCATTGTTGATGGTAAATCAACCTCTAAGTCTGGCATCTCATACGCTTCAGGAGGAATAAAACGTCCAATAAAACCCTCAAAACCAAACAGTGCATCTTGATAATTATTATTTGTAACAATATAGTTTGAGTTTGCAAGAGCTAAACGTCCAGCAACACGTTCAAGTTCAGATAGTGGACTAGTACCAGATTGTTGTCTCTCTTGAACCTGAATGAAAGTGGTCTCATGTAAATCTATATTATCTTTACCAATTTCCATCAAACTTTTGTAACGCAACACATCTATATAGTTTTTTGCCATCTTAAAAATATGATCATTTGCGACTTCAACATAACTATATGCAGCAGAATAGGTACGTTTAGTCTGCTTTTGTGTCTCAAATTTTGTCTCAAACCCACCAAATAGGTTTTGATTCATGCTAAATGTATTATTCATAACTTCTGAACTTCGTTTAGAAAAAGCAGTAGATGAGTTTTTAACCTCCTCTACACCAAAGCTCCCCCTGTAGCTAATTGTAGGATAATAACCAGCTTCAGCTATTTTAATATCTTGAGAAATGGAATTGAAATTATTCAGACGTTCAATAACACTTGGATGTGTGCGGACTACCTCGGATGCCGCGTCTGAAAGTGAGAGTGCCCACGTATATTTTAACAAAAATAAAAATGTTATTAAAACTAAACGCACATATCTCCCACTATTTTATTTCAAATATCTATTTACTAAGTAATGTACCTGTCGCAATTTTTTGTACACCGCCGACTGTACCTTGCAGTGTAAATACAGCACCTAAACTTTGGGCATTTGAGCCAAAAAACTTACCACTGAAGTCACCATTTTGTATAAAAGCATCACTCTGTTGAGAGGTTGAAAAACCATCAATTGTAAATGTATTGCCCTCAATTTTTCCAGTTAAATTATTAACCTGCCATCTCTGCCCAGCTTGAGTGAACCTTACAAATGAGCTATCTTGTAGTGGCTGAACAGCCCCAAAATCAAAAGTCATACTAAAGTCACCACTATCTATAAAGTCGTTACTGCCCTCTTGTGCGACAATTCCTCTTACATCACCACTATAACTTTTTTTAACATTAGCAAGCTGTAGTTGCTCAATACGTGAAGCTGTTGCTTCAATCCCCTCTAACCAAACAGTTTTAACTTCATTTGCACTAAATTGTGCAGCATTTGAAGAGCCTTTTAACCAATACCCCCACTTAATAAGTCCATCTTCACTATTAAAAGCACTAGACTTTACATCTGGCAAGCCTTCTAGCTCTTTTCTTTTTGCCTCAGCTTGACTATCTTTTTTAACATTAGCTTGAGTATCTTGCTCTTTTTGAGTTTCTCCAATTTGTTCTACCTCCTCTTCGGTAGAAATCTTAGTTTGTATAGTCTCCTCTTCTTCTGTTTCAACATTCTCTTGAGTTTCTGTCTCCTGCTCTGTAGTGTTCTCTTTTTTATCTTCTGCAGAAACACCATTTTGATTATCTTCTTGTTCTTCAGTAGCTGTTGGAGCACTTAAATCCTCTTCAAATCCACTAAGTTCACTTGAAGTAAATGCACGTGCAACAGTAGGTGCTGCATCTATCCCAACTTTTGTGATTTGTCCAGCATTTACACGAACAACTTCACCAGTTGCATTTGATGTTACTGCAATAGCACCAACTGTACATGCAAATGTACTCTCTGTGTCACTTACTCGACCAATAACCGTAGTACCACGTATTCCCATTGTTGCAGTTTTTGTTTTTATTTTAAATTTTTTAGGAGCAACTTTACCAATTTTTCCAGTAATTGATTTAAAAACACCCTTAGCTATACTGAAACGAGTTTTTTTTACTTTAGGCTCAAAAGCATAGTCTGAAATTTTAAAATCACTGTTTTTACCAAGTGTAATAACTGTATCATCTTTAAAACTAAGTTGAGCAACTGACTTTCCAATTGTTAGTACTCTATCTTTAATATTTAAAGAGAATCCTACAACTGCATTAATGCTTTTTTCATTACGTACAATCTCTACTTCACCTTTTACAGCTGTTACTGTTGCAATTGATGCTAAAAGTGATGTACCTAAAAAAAGTAGTAAAAAAAGTAACTTCTTCATAATCTTCTCCTAAAAATTCATATTCACATTTAATAAAAACTGTGACTTCGTATAATCAAATGGGTCATGATTTGATTTATTTACAATGAAATTATATGTTCCATTGAGACTAAATTTACTTGCTAACTGTTCGCTAAAACCAACTCCTAATAGATGATTTTGATCACGTCTTTTAGATAGAAATAGAGTATCTTCATCACTAAACTCTTGAAATCTATAGCCATAATTTATGTTATAACTAAGGTCATCTGTAAATTTATGCTGATATTGAAGACTTAAATTATAAGCATCAAAATCAACATCTGTACGTCCTTCATTCTCCTTTTTTTCACTGGAGTACCCAACTTCACCAAATAGGTAACCAGCACCAATAGAGGAGCTAAGGCTTGTCCACACTCCTGTTTGCGTTGCATCTCTATCTTTAAAAATTACAAAATTTTTAACTCCATAACGAGCCCTTAAAGAGAGTGTACTCTCATTTGAGAGTAGATAACCAAAAGATGGAGCTAAAGCATAAGTATCTAAATAGTCATCAGATCCGTACCACACTTTTTCATAAACAACAGGAACATAGTAATTATAATTTTTCGTATAGTTTGCAATTCCACTTTGGACTGAAGCAAACAGAAGATTATTTGCACTAAATTTAAGATAATGCTGAGAATAAAGACTTAATCTGTTTTGCCACAAAAAGCCATTTGGCTCACCAAAGTCATATGAGTGCAACAATCCTAACTGCTCAATATGTGATGTGTCACTATCATGAGTTGCAGTTTGATTAACGTTTAATCCAAGTGAAGGGATATTTAGTATGCTATTACTTGAAGTATTATTTACATTTGTAGCGTGATGAAGACCAATAGAGAGTGACCCACTAATTGCATTACGAATATATTTTGGCTCTAATGCTGTTAGATAGCTATTGATTTTTTTTGCAACCTCTTTTGGTGGATTGGTATCTAAAACAATTTTAAACTCCTCTTTTGATTGAGCAGCAAGACCTAAAAGAAAAAGTACACGAGCATACTCAAGACGTATACGCTGTTCATTTGGATAGTAGAGTAAAATACGTTCATAGGCACTAAGAGCAATTTCAAGTTTACCAGATTCAAAAGCAGATCGAGCAAGATAGAAGTTCACTTCCTTGTTTGTATAATCGTCTTGAAGCAAATCTGTGAATTTTTTATATGCCTCCTCATAGTTTGCATCTTTAAAAAGTTTTAATGCTTCATCATAAAGTTCATTTTCTCCACTTTTTGTAGCAATGACTTGCAGATATTTTTTTATTCTTTTAATAACAGCACGAGGAGGACGAACTTTACTTTTAAGAACTTCTTCAAACTCTTTTGCGGCCACTTTAAATCGTCTTAGTAAAAAAAGTGTACGAGCTAGTTCCAATCTAACTCTAGAATCATCATCAAAGTTTTGCAATAAAAACCTGTAAGAAGCTTCTGCTTGTTTATATTTTTTCATCAAAAAAGATGTACGAGCTAAATAAAAATGAGACTCTTTATCTGTGACATCTAAGTTTACTAACTCAGTAAAACCATCTAATGCATCTTTATAATCTTTGTTCTCAAATGAGATATATGCTTTTTCAAACATGGCTGCTATATCTTCATCTTGAGCCACTAGTTGTGAAAAAAATAATGTAATAATAAAAAGTATCTTTTTCAACTTAACCACCAACCTAATTCTTTTAATTGCAAATATTGTTCCATTTTATAATAATATTACTTTAAATGTAGTTAAATAATAGAAAAATATCGTCAAATATAAGATTTTTTTTAATAACCTAAATTTAGTAATTATAATATATGTAAAACACTTTATGATACAATTGATATTATAAAAAAATATAATTCAAGGCACTATATGCTTGACAATATGAACTTCTATAATTTTTTACACAAACAGATATTAATTCTCGTGCTTTTAAATATTATTACAGGCCCTGGTTACATATATATTGGTCTTGTTCATGGAACAATACTACTTGAATCTTTATGGTTTATGAGTGTGTTTTTTGTCTCTTTATGGGGATATAAACTGTATAGAGACTACTCAAATAAAAATTTGCACTTAAAAGATAAAGAGAAATGGCTACAGCATGTAAGAGTGTTTTTTTATATATCTTTTTCTTTATGGACAGTTATATTTTTAATTTATACCTCACATAGTGAAATAGAGTTACATTACATAGCAATAGCTACACAAATTGGAGCTGCTGTGGTTGCAGCTACCCTCCTAGCATCTCAAAAGAAATTAGCGATTATTACAGTTACAAGCTTGATGTTTCCTCTAGTAATTTACTTCTTAGTTATAGATGAATTTTTTACATATCTACTCTCATTTTTTGCGGTTGTCTTGAGTTTTGTACTTCTACATGCTTCAAGAAATACTTATGAGAATCTAGTAAAAAGTGAATATCAAGCTTATCATGACTACCTAACATCACTTGGTAACAGAAGGTATTTTATAGAGCTTCTTGAAGACACTTTTAAACATGAAAAAAACTATGCTTATCTATTAATTATTGATTTAGACCATTTTAAAACTATTAACGATACATTAGGTCATGATCTAGGAGATGCTCTGTTACGTGAAGTTGCTAATAGAATGGTTATACTCTCTAATGAGTTTAATAACAAAGTATCAAGACTTGGTGGAGATGAGTTTAGCATACTTAGTGATTCTTACGATAATAAGGATAAATGTATTGAAGATGGTATCCATTTTGCAAAAAACATTTTAGAAGATATAAAAAAAAGATATTTAATAGAACACCACGACTTATATATGAGTGCTAGTATTGGCGTTAGTATTATAAACAACAAAGATATAAGTGCCACTCAGTTTATAAAAGAGGCTGACATTGCTATGTACCAAGTAAAAAGTAGTGGAAGAGATGGAATTGTCCTATTTAATGAAGAGTTATCTAATAGAGTTGAAGAAAAACTAGAGATTGAAAGGCTACTCTATTTTTCACTAGATCACAATGAAGTTTCACTTAGATATCAACCACAAATTCACCATAAAACAAGAAAAGTTAGTTGCGAAGTTCTTGTAAGGTGGGAGAATAGTAAACTAGGTCAAATAAGTCCAGAGCTATTTATACCAATAGCTGAACAGACAGGTTTTATTATAGAACTTGGTTATTTCATCTTAGAAAATGCTCTTCAAACACTAAAGAATTGGGATGAAAAAGGGATTAAAATAGAGCAGATGTCTATAAATATAAGCATGAGACAGATGTTCCATGATACCTTTATAGAAGATGTAGAAGAGTTGTTAAGTAGGTACCTAAACAATAAATTACGTTCAAAAATTATCTTTGAGATTACAGAGACAAGTGCAGCAGAAGATATACAAAAACTCATAAAAGTTATGAATGTACTAAAAGAGTTTGGTATCAGGTTCTCTATGGATGATTTTGGAACAGGTTACTCATCGCTTAGTTACTTGTCACAAATTCCAATATGCGAACTTAAAATAGACAAATCATTTATTTCAGAACTCAGTATAACTGATGGAACAATTGTAAAAACTGTACTTAACGTTGCAAAAAATATGAATATTAAAACTGTTGCAGAGGGTGTTGAGGAGCTATCTGAAAAAGAGTTTTTAATTAAAAATGATTGTGATATTTTACAAGGATATTACTACTCACAACCATTAAATAAAAATGATTTTGAAGAGTATATTTTAAACTTCTGACTAGTTTTATACTAAGATTTATTATCGCCATTCCTATTGCTAATAATATTTTCCATTATATTGTATTCATAACGGTTGAGTAGAGCTAATAAGTGACCGCTAGCTAACTTATTAGCTCCTATGTTTTGTTATACTTTGTTGATGATTTTCAAGAAGTCTTTTACCGTGTACAATAGCTACAAGCAAAATCTTTTCTTTGCCTAGTTTGTAGATAAGTCTGTAGCTATAAACAAATATTTCACGAATTATTGTATCGTTGAACTCAGGAACTTTACGACCTAGTTCTGAAAACTCTTGTAATATTTCTGCTTTTTCAAAAAACTTTGAAACTACAGATTTTGCATAAGTTGGGGAATCTTTTTCTATGTAAGTGGCGATAGACTCTATATCTTCAAGAGCTTCTTCTGACCACTCTAGTGTGAGAGCCATTTAGCCATTCTTTGTTTTGCATCTTGATGTGAAGAAACCTCACCCTTCTCAGCACGGCTAATACCATTTTTTATTTTTTTTATAACGTAAAGGTGATATTGAATATCTTCATAAGTACAGTTATCAGGAAGATTTTGAATCATCTCTTGTGCTTCTTGTTTTACAGCTACCATGTACTTTCCTTTTTTATTAGTATTATAGCATATTTGTTTTTTGGAGTATAACTATTTAATATCAAGCATTTTATATAAATAAGCCTAAATAATAAGAAATATATTACATTTTAAATGTAAGTCTATTTCTAATATAATGAGATTTTTATAATTATCCGTTTTCTACCAATAATTTGATTATTATCATAATATTTTCAAGTCTTACTATTTGAGTGTGTTTTAATATCATTGCATAATGCTCTGATATTTGTACAAAAATGCAATAGAAATGCAAATTGCTTTGCTATTTCAAGATAAGTAATTATGCGAAAAAGTGCAGAATTAAAATAATTACAAGTTGTTATTTTGTTCCAAAAATGGGCTAATATTATCTAAGATTAGTAATATAAATGGTTATACAAAGCTTTGCTAGAAGCTAGTGTTTTTTAGTTATTCATATCCTATGAGATAGAATTTTTCATTAAGTCTAGTAATTAATGGGAAATAGAACAAGTCAATAACTTTAATAACACAACTGCCATACAGACTATAGGAATAAGCCTCATTTTACAAATCATAATTATAATAAAGAGTACTTGTTTCTGAAAAGTAATTACAATATAATTATAAAAAGGAACTTATTATGACTACACTCACAAAAATTGGGAACTCGCAAGGTATTAGAATCCCTAAACCTTTAATAGAACAAGCCCATCTTGAGAATGTTGGTTTAGAATTAGAAGTTTTAGAAAATGGCTTATTAATTAAACCTGTAAATAATACAGGTAGGAATAAATGGAAAGAAAATATTGAGAAAGTAATATATAAACACAATGGTATTGAGGATAATGGTATTTTAAAGGACTTTCTCAATGATAATGATTTAGAAGATTTTGAATGGTAGTGGATATAAAAAGATATGAAGTACATTTAGTAAAGCTAAACCCAACTGTTGGTTCTGAAATTCAAAAGACAAGACCATGCATAGTAATCTCACCCAATGAAATGAATGTTTTAAAAACTGTAATCGTTGCCCCTATAACATCAAAAGGTTTTGATTTTGTATTTAGACCTAAAATAAAATTTGAGACAAAAGATGGTTTAATATTGTTAGACCAAATTAGAACAGTAGATAAAACAAGGTTAGTAAAAAAGCTTGGTGAAGTTGATAAAAAAACATCACAAGAAATTTCTAAAATGCTTGTTCGAATATTTGAAGTGTAATTGCAAATACTAAGAATAAATAAGTTATTAGACTTCTTGCAAAACTCTAGCAGTCATCAGAGGCTAAAGAAGTGGTGAGATTGTGCAAAATAAATTTTTAAGCCTAGCTATAGCTAAGGTTAAAATATTTTTTTGTGCAAGATTGCCACTTCTTTAGCCTCCCTACGGGCTTCACAAAGAGAACTTTACTCTTCGTTAGATAACCCTAACCGTAGCTTTGGCTACGCTTAGGAACATCTGCCTTGATTAAAACCCTCTTTGTGAAGCTGATGACTGCTAGAGTTTTGCAAGAAGTCTATTATAAAAAGGTTTAAGTTTTTAAGTTTTTATGCCCAGAAATTTTTTTCTCTATCTCTTCAGCCTTTATAAAATCAGAACCCATACTAATAACAAAAGCTGAAGCCTCTTCAAGTGATAAATCTACTTTAATTACCTTCTCTTTTCTAACAATTACAGTATAACCACTAGTTGGATTTGGTGATGTTGGAGCAAAAAGAACAAGTACATCTTTATAAGAATTAATTACATAAGCCAAAATCCAAACATCCTCTTTTGGGTACTCAACTAAAACAACCTCTTTTTTAGTATCTTCTTCTTTACCTTGAAATAGATTTGTGACTTTTATTGCTACTGAGTATATTGTTTTAATTGCAGGAATACGCTCCATTATGCTATCTATTAATGACATTACTGCCGAACGACCATACCTTTCAATTGCATAGCCAATATATGCTATTACAACGAGTATAATTGCTATAAGAGAAAATGTTTTTGTATAGCTATTTGTCACGTCCATTAAAGTAAAGAAAACATCAACTCCAAGATCTTTTATGACGTTAATTATAATCGCAACAATAGCGATTGGGAAAAGTGAAAGTGTGCCAATAAATATGTAACGTATAAATCTTCTCATTAATATCTCCAATTAACCATAAAATCAACTCATTGATTATACAATTCTTAAAATAATAGACTTCTTGCAAAAAGTCTAATAAAGGGCTACCATGAATGAAAAACATATAGTTGTGTGTCCACATTGTCATACGGCAAATAGAATTCCAGTTGGAAAGACTGAAGGCAAAGCAAATTGCGGTAAGTGTAAAGAATCTTTACTAGATACTAAACCTATTAATCTTGATGAAAAAAGCTTTGAAATGCACGTTGGAACAAATGAGATTCCAGTTGTTGTAGATTTTTGGGCTTCTTGGTGTGGCCCTTGTAAAATGATGGGTCCTGTTTTTGAAAAAGTTGCAACAAAATATTCAGGTCGTGTAAGATTTTCAAAAATTGATACAGAAGCACAACAAAATGTTGCAGCTCGTTATAACATTCGCTCAATTCCAACAACTATAATGTTTAAAAATGGAAAAGAGGTTGATCGTGTGAGTGGTGCACTAGATGAAAACTCTTTAACGCAGTGGATTGAGAGAAATAGATAAATGTTTATAGATTTTAATACAGATGAATTTGAAAAAAGAGTTGAACAGTTAGACTCATTGCTAAAAAGCAATAAAGAAAAAATCGAAAAGTTACTAAAAAAAGATGAAAAAACATATGAAAGTTTTATACGTCCTTTTACAATGCTAGATGAAAATTTAGAACATTTTTTCACACCAATATCGCATTTAAACTCTGTAAACAATTCAGAACTTACTCAAAAAGTATATTCTGAAAGCTTACCACTACTTAGCGTATATTCAACAGAAATTGGACAAGATGAGCGTCTATATGAGGTATTTAAAAATATAAAGAAAAGCGAATACAGTGCGCTTTCAGACTCTCAAAAACGTTCACTTGACCTTCTAATACAAGATTTTGAACTAAGTGGTGCTGGACTTAGTGAAGAGAAGAAAGATAGACTAAAAGAGATTAATCTGCGAAAAAGTGAAATCAGTAATGATTTTTCTCAAAACCTTCTTAATGCAACAAACACATATGAGCTGATAATTGATAATGAAGAGGATGTCAAAGGTCTACCTAAAAGTGACATTGAAACTGCAAAAATAGAGATTAATAATAAAACAGTTTATAAGTTCACTCTTCAAATGCCATCATACATCTCATATATGACATATGGACCAAATAGAGCACTCAGAGAAGAGCTTTACCGTGCTTATTCAACAAGAGCGCCACAAAATGCTGTCATAATTGATGAACTTTTAGCTCTTCGCCAAGAGATGGCAAATATTTTAGGCTTTGAAAGTTATAGCGCATATTCACTTGCTACTAAAATGTCTCCTGATGTCTCTTCTGTTTTAAAATTTTTGCGTGACCTATCAACAAAGGCAAAATCACAAGCACAGCATGAACTGTTTAAATTAAAAGATATGGCCTATGAAGATGGTATAAAAGAGATGCAAAGTTATGACAGTGGTTTTTATAGTGAAATTTTAAAGAAAAAAAATTATGACCTAGATGAAGAGCTTTATCGCCCATATTTTGAAAAAAACTCTGTAGTTAATGGACTTTTTAATTTTCTAAAAAATATGTTTGGTTTAGAGTTTAAAAAGGTAGATATTAATATTTGGGATGAAAAAGCTCAAGCTTATGATTTGTACCTTAATGACACACTTAGAGCAAGACTATACCTTGACTTAGAAGCGCGTAAAGATAAAAGAGGTGGTGCATGGATGCACAACTGGCAGAGCCATTGTGTTGATGAACACAATAAAGAGCATTTAGCATCTGCATTTATTGTTTGTAATTTTCCAGCTTCTAATGATAATACTCCTTCACTACTAAGACATGATGATGTAGTTACACTATTTCATGAAATGGGCCACGCACTTCACCATATGTTAAGTCAGATTAGTGAAAATAGTGTTAGTGGTGTTCATGGTGTTGAATGGGATGCAGTTGAGTTTCCATCGCAGTTTTTAGAAAACTTTGCATACGAACCACAGGTGCTTAAAATGTTTGCTTCACATATTGAAACCTTAGAGGCGTTAAGTGATGAGATGATTGAAAAATTAGTTAAAGCTAAAAATTTTCAATCTGCTATGCAGATGATGAGACAAGTTGAATTCTCTTTATTTGATTTTGAGCTGCACGCTAAAGCTCATAAGGGCACCCAAATTCAAGAACTTTTAAATGATATTAGAGCTTCACAAGAGATGCTTACACCACCAAGTTATAATAAATTTCAAAATGGATTTGCTCATATTTTTAGTGGAGGCTATGCTGCTGGTTACTATAGCTACAAATGGGCAGAGGTTTTAAGTGCAGATGCATTTTTTGCATTTAAAGATAGAGGTCTGTTTGATAAAGAGATTACTAACTCATATCTAAATAATGTTCTATTTACTGGAGGTAGCCGTAGCATGAAAGAGCTATTTCATAACTTCATAGGACGAGAACCAGATAGTAGTGCACTTTTACGTTTAAATGGAATAACCTGAAAATATTAACTCTTTTTTTAACATCTACTCTTTTT
>Ga0316207_10002413_pt1 | contig 19289 bp, 6 predicted proteins | sample 6weekpyrite_MG_FD_204943 | JGI IMG/M metagenome (GOLD analysis project Ga0316207, IMG submission 204943) | Microbial mat bacterial communities from mineral coupon in-situ incubated in ocean water Damariscotta River, Maine, United States -... | ecosystem: Environmental > Aquatic > Marine >...
GCACGGCATCGTCCGACCCGGATGGCGATGCACTGACCTACACCTGGACATTCTCAGACGGGCGTACCCTGTTCGGATCACAACCAGTTATCAGTTTTGCAACGGCCGGTAGCTACACGGTGTCGCTGGTTGTCTCGGATGGCCAGCTGAGCTCTCCGGCGTCGGTCGCTAATATCACCATATCACCGGCACCGGTAAACAACCCGCCGGTGGCCAATGCGGGTGGATCCTACTCAGGTGACACCGGCGATCTGATTCAGTTTGATGGCACGGCCTCATCCGATCCGGATGGTGATGCGCTGACCTATGCCTGGACATTATCAGATGGTCGTACCATGAGCGGATCACAGCCGAGTATCAGCTTTGCAACGGCAGGAAGCTACACGGTGTCGTTGGTGGTATCGGATGGCCAGCTAAGCTCTCCGGCGTCGGTTGCTAATATCACCATTACTGATCCACCACCGGTTAACAATCCGCCGGTGGCCGTCCCGGGTGGTCCATATACTGGCACGGCGGGTGTACCGTTTGTAATAGACGGCTCCGCTTCATTTGACCCGGATGGTGATCCGTTGACCTATTCATGGGGTAGACCACCCGTGGTCCACGTTACGGGTGCTTCGGTGACATGGACTATTTACAATCCGGGGACCTATACGGTATGGTTGAAAGTGAATGATGGTACTGTTGATTCACCCTGGGTAAGTACCACGATAACGATCCAGTAATACTATAAAGGGGGTCGGTGACAACCGAGAGTTAATAGTATTTCGATTTGTCACCGAGCGCTCTTTATTTATTTTTAAGAAGTTATATTTATGGTTAGTAAAATAGAAACAGATCCTTTTATACTCCTTCCTTCTTCACAAAACAAAGCTCGGTTACGTCTTTTTTGTTTCCCCTATGCAGGTAGTGGCGCAGGAGTGTATCACCGATGGCCAGATAATTTATCGCCAGAGATTGAAGTTTGTCGCATACAATATCCCGGACGCGAGAACCGATTGAGAGAGAAGCCATTTACAAGTCTTTCTGAGCTGGTAAAAGCGATGACACCGGTTCTTCGTCCCTATCTGGATAAACCTTTTGCCTTCTATGGGCACAGTATGGGATCAATAGCTGCCTTTGAAGTTGCCCGTGAAATCCGTGCAGAATACGGACTCAATCCCAGTTATTTTTTTGCATCAGGCTTTCGAGCACCGCAAGTTCGCTTAACAACTCAAATACATCAGCTACCCGATAATGAATTTGTAGACCAGTTGCGCAATATTTATGGGGGGATTTCTGATGAAATTCTACAGTATCCCGAGATAGTGGAGTTGATGTTGCCTACGATACGAGCGGACATGACGATGGTTGAAACTTATCTTTATAAAGAAGATCAACCGTTTGATTGCCCTTTTTCAGCTTTCGGGGGGCTGGGGGATATCTGGGTCAGCAAGGAACAGCTTGCAGGCTGGAAAGACCAGACAAACAGTTCATTTGATCTGAAAATGTTTGACGGAGATCATTTCTTTGTCAAGAGTGCGCAAGAGGCAATACTTAAAGAAGTAAGCGCTGAGCTGGAACAAACAATAAGTCGTGTAGCTTGATAAGAATTAAATGATGGCAGCAGCCTGCTCATGGTCGGAACCTCCTGTGAATTTAATACTTGGCGAAAAGGATGTTCATGTATGGTGCGCTTCTCTTGATAGACCGACATCGACTGTACAAAGCTATGCCGGATTACTTTCGGACGACGAACAGGAAAGGGCAAAGCGATTCCATTTTTCCCGTGATAGAGATCATTTTATAATCAGTCGTGGGCTGCTAAGAAAATTGCTTGGTCGGTACCTTGCCATAAAACCAATACTGCTTGAGTTTCATTATACGCGCTATGGTAAGCCTTTTCTCCAGGGTTGCTCCGAGGGTAGCGTAGTCAATTTTAATCTTTCCCATTCACACGGGAAGGTGATTATTGCAATTACGCGTGGGCGTGAAGTCGGTATAGATATAGAGCACATTCGAACGGTGCCAGAGGCCGATCATATCGCTGAACAAAATTTTTCTTGTGGCGAGTATGCGGCCTATCAATCACTTCCAGAGAGTAGAAAACAGCAGGGGTTTTTCAATTGCTGGACCCGAAAAGAGGCCTTTATAAAAGCAGTCGGGGAAGGGCTATCTCTCCCGCTGGATCAGTTTGAGGTATCGCTGGCCCCCGATGAGCCTGCCAAACTGAAGTATATCGAGGGTGATCCGGGCGGGATCGCTCGATGGTCTCTCCAGGCACTAAAGATCAATGCCGATTACGCGGCGGCTATTGTCGTGGAAGGGACAAATTGTCGCATCGTATGTTATGAGTGGACAGATTAGTGCATAATGAAAGAAACTGAGTATATAGGTCTGGCTGCTTCGTAGGCTTACATGGACAAAGGGGCGCTACGGAAGCAGGAAACAATCATGAGTTACGATAGTCAATTGCCATCGATCGATGTATTACACTGGATGTTGCTGGCCCGCGAGGGAGATCAGCGCGAAAGTTTATTACTTCGCCAGGGAAAAGGCTGGTTCCAGCTACCGTGCACAGGACACGAAGCACTGGCGGCCCTGGCTTGCCATTTGCGTCCTGAGGATGCCATCTTTCCTCATTATCGTGATCGGGCCTTAATGGAAGCGCGTGGTATGGGCACCGAACAACTGGCACGTGACTATTTCGCCTGTAAAGGTTCCAGTTCAAGTGGCCGAAATATGCCAGGGCATTTTTCTTCTGCCTCATTAAACGTCTTCTCGATAGCTTCACCTACAGGATCACAATGTTTGCCGTCAGCAGGATATGCCTGGGGGATGCAGCTGGAGGCGGCGGGTGTATTGGAGCGTTCAAACCATGCGTCGCCTAAAAATAATCTGGATGCCCCGATAGTGATCTGCGGCCTGGGGGATGCGTCCACTCGGCAGGGTGAATTTTATGAAGCGGTCTGTTTTGCTGTACAGGAAAAATTACCGGTTCTTTTTGTCGTTGAAGATAACGGTATTGGAATCAGTACGCCTACGGAACATCAGCTGCCCTTCAGGCTGGATATCTTTAATGCTGACCTAATACAGAAGTTAAACGGTCGTGATGTATATGAGGTATACGAGCAAAGTGGTCGCATGATTGAACAAGTCCGCTCCGGTAAGGGGCCGGCTATCCTGTGGTGTGAGTTTGACAGGTTATGTTCACATACGTCATCCGATGACCAGCGCACCTATCGATCAAAAGAGGAGATTGAGCGCATCGCCGCTAATGATCCATTAGAGACTTTCGCCAGGCAATTGATCGAGTCCGGTAGTATGACTTCCGAAGCATGGGAAAAGTTACAACAGGATGTAAAACAGTCTGTCGACGAGCTCTATCGCCGGGTAGAGAAAGAGCCCGCACCGGGTATAACCAGCGTTCTGGATCACCTGTATGGCCCGCAGAGGAATCATTCCGTGCCACCATTTCAGGCGCAGGATCTGGGGGCGGACGCCTCGGGTTCCGATGAAATTACTATGGTGGCGGCCCTTAACAAGACATTCCAGGCGGGGCTTCAACAGTTCCCGGATATGTTAATGTTTGGTGAGGATATCGAAGACCCTAAAGGTGGCGTTTTCAAATTCACCGAAGGCCTGAGCGATCGTTTCCCGGGAAGAGTAGTGAACTCTCCGTTGGCGGAGGGAACTATTGTGGGTCTGGGCGTCGGGCTGGCCGCCGCCGGCTTTCGACCGGTATTCGAAATTCAATTTATCGACTTTATTGCACCGGCTTTTAACCAGCTGGTCACCCAGGTTGCTACCTTGCGTTGGCGCTCCAAGGGTGAATGGAAATGCCCGATGGTAATTTACGCACCTTATGGCGCCTATTTGCCCGCTGGCGGTATGTGGCATAGTCAAAGCAATGACGGTTGGTGGGCGCACACGCCGGGTTTACGTGTAGCGGTACCCAGCACACCTGAGGATATAGTGGGTCTGTTCTGGGCGGCTTTCCAGGACGAGGATCCCACGTTGATTCTGATACCTAAACATTTATTTCGTATGCGAATGCCTGTAAGGCAGTTCGAGGCTGTTCCTTTCGGTCGCGCAGCGATCAGGCAAGAGGGAAGTGACGTTACTGTCGTCTCCTGGGGTAACTGTATCGAATTGGCAGAGAAGGCTGCTGAGAAACTTAAGGCAGAGGGTATCTCGATAGAAATTATAGACCTGCGCACTTTGGTACCCTGTGATTGGGGTGCGATTGAACAGTCGCTGGAAAAAACGGGTCGTCTGGTGGTCATTCATGAGGATAATCGAACTTGCGGTTTTGGGCAGGCCATTATTACGGAAATGACTTCAAAGCCAGAGCGTTTTGATCTCCTGCTTTCGCCGCCCCAATTAGTAGCGCGTCTTGATGTCCATGTCCCTTTTTGTCCCGACATTGAATACGCTGTATTGCCTGACCTGGATCAGGTGCTAGAAGCAATACGTATAACACTGGAATAAAAATATGCCGATAACCGATATCAAATTGCCGCAAATGGGAGAGGGCTTACAAGAGGCCTTGATTGTGGTGTTACTAAAACAGCCTGGTGATCAGATAAAGCGGGATGAGCCTATCTACGAGATGGAAACCGACAAAGCTATTATGACAGTGGAATCACCGTATGATGGCACGCTGCAGGAATGGCTGGTCGAAGAGGATGATGTGGTGCCTATTGGGGCCGCAGTGGCACGTATTGAAACCGATGATGTTGTGGTAGACGACGAAACGGAAGAAGAGATGCAGACTGAACAGGCGCAGCCGGAGCCCGACGCGCCAGTCAAAGCGCCAAGAAAGGCCGCAAAGACAGGTTTACGCATCCCCCCGCGCACGCGCGCCCATGCCCGTCAGTTGGGAATACCGGAAGACGAATTACTGACAATACCGGCATCTTCAGGAAAATTGATGCCGCAGGATCTCGATCACTATGTCGCGCTAAAATCGGCAACAGAAGAAGATGGAGAGGCTCCGTTTGTTGAAAGACATCTTTCTAAACAACAACGCGCCCTGGTATACCGGCTAAGACGCAGTGCCCAGCTTGTAATCCCGGCGACGATCACACGCCAACTGGCCTGGAGCACCCTGGAGAAGGCGGAAAAAACTCTGCAGAACAAGGGCTTAAAGACCCCTGTTACAAAGTTCGAGACCCTGGCTTATTGCGTTACTTCGGCTGCCAGGGAATTCCCCGCCTTCCGTTCTCAATTACTTGATGATGATACTGTTCGGGAGCATCGACACCTCAACCCGGGCTTCGCGGTCCAGCGACCGGGAGATGAGCTGGTGACCGCAGTGGTTCCAGATGCCGACTGCCTGAGTTTTTCTGACTTTACCCAGGCGCTGCAGGAAAAGGTTGCCATGGCGATCGAGGGCAAAGATCAGGCAAATGACTCTGTGCAATTGATGATGACTTTTATGGGAGACGCCGGGATTACCCAGGCCGTCCCGACATTAGTCGCACCTGCTATCGCGACCTTGTTCGTTGGGGCTCCGATTGGCGATGGTCCATCTACGGTTGTCAACCTAACACTGACCTTTGATCATCGTTTGATCAATGGTGTCGGTGCGGCGAGTTACCTCGGTGCAATTATCCGGGAGGTGGAGGGCTGTTGCGAAGAAAAGCTCTCAAAAGAAAGGAAAGATGTTTCCAGGTCTGTGGCAGCCGGTACGGATTCAGACATTCACGAAAAAATACTGGCTGCAATACCAGATAAGCGAGTGGCACTGCTGGAGTCTCATATTAGTAGTTGCGTGGTGGATATGTTGGACATGGCGTCAGCAAAGATAAAGAAATCGGTCCCTCTTCGTACTCTGGGATTGAATTCATTGATGTCGGTTGAGTTAAGCAATCGGTTGGGGCGTGACCTGGGGATTCCGGTACCGGCCACTCTGGTTTGGAATTATTCTACGGTGGCTGCGATTGCCGGCTACTTGATCGAAAAGCTGGAAAGGCGGGCGGCATCTGACACCGATGAGACGCGAAATAGTGAAGTTAATAGCGTTGATTCTGAAAAAACTCAAGATATCAACAGGTTACTTGATGAAATTGAAATGCTTTCAGAAGATGAAGCCACGCGTAAATTACGGAAAGAATGAAAAGCATACGTTATTATTAAGTGCATAATAAAATACTAATTAATAAGCTCGTCATCCAGTGCTGCTTACATAACTGACCAGAACCGGTTACTTGGGGTATTAGTAATCTATTGGCAGAAACTTATATATATAGTATGCACATCATAGTTCTTTTCATATACAATATTTACATAATCATAAATATCCGGGGGCTTTTCTAACATCTGAATTTTTATATAAAAATTAGTATTATCGGGTGTGTAGCGCCACTATTGCGTTTCGCCTGTTGAGATGTTCATTTTTCTATTATTTTCAATGGATTAATTAAATACATAATGCAGTCTATTTCTTATTTATTAAAATCATCAAGTAGTTCACGTTTGTGTGAATTTCCTCATTGTTGTTTCAGTCAGTGAGAGAGACAATTCGCAATGAGTGATTTAGCGGATCGCATAACCGGTCTTTCAGCACAACAACGAGCACTATTAGCGAAGCGGTTGCGATCTGATGCCTCGGGACAGTCATCGATTACCGAGCCCCTTGCCATTATCGGTATGGGTTGTCGTTTTCCTGGTGGCGCCAATTCACCGGAATTATTTTGGGAGCTGTTGAATCAAGGCTACGATGCTGTTACTGAAATCCCCGCGGATCGTTGGGATGCCGCAGCCCTTTATGATCAGGATTGTCTTGCGCCGGGTAAGATGGCTACGCGTTGGGGCGGGTTCCTGGACAAACTCGACCAGTTCGACCCCGAATTCTTTGACATCACCGCCAGAGAGGCGGAGCGAATGGACCCTCAGCAGCGTCTTTTACTGGAAACTGCCTGGGAGAGCATTGAAGACGCAGGTTTGACCAAGGCGCAGCTTGCCGGCAGCAGGACAGGCGTGTTTGTTGGCTTACACAGCCAAAGTGCCGATTATTATTGGCGACAAGTCAATGATCACAACAACATCGATGCCTATACCAGTACTGGCGGGGCGCACAGTATCGCCGCCAACCGCTTGTCATACTGGCTGGACCTGCGCGGGCCGAGCCTGGCGGTGGATACGGCCTGTTCTGCCTCTCTCATGGCGGTCCATCTGGCAGTGCAAAGCCTGCGCGCCGGTGAAAGCGATCTGGCTATCGTGGGTGGCACCAATCTTATACTCTCACCCGAAGCAACCATTTCCTTCTCCAAACTGCAGATGATGGCCGATGATGGTCGTTGCAAGACCTTTGACGAACGCGCCAATGGATTTGTTCGTGGCGAAGGCTGCGGTGTCATTATATTGAAACGCCTGTCCGATGCCTTAAGCGACGAGGATTCGATTCATGCACTCATTCGTGGCAGCGCCATCAATCAGGATGGTCATACCAACGGACTGACTGCTCCTAACGGTTTGGCGCAGCAACAGGTTGTACAGCAGGCGCTGGAAAACGGTGGTGTGTTACAGGAACAAATCGGATACGTAGAAACCCATGGAACGGGCACGGCCCTGGGTGACCCTATCGAAGTAGAGGCGTTAACCGACGTGATCGGTCAGCCGCGAGCGGATGCATCAAAATGCGCCCTCGGTTCAGTCAAAACAAATATCGGGCACCTGGAGGGCGCGGCGGGCATAGCCGGGTTAATCAAGACGGCTCTTTGCCTGCAACACAAGCGCATCCCGCCGCATCTGCATTTTACCGGCCTGAATCCACATATTTCGTTAGAGCACACTCCCTTTGTCATACCTGTTGACGGTATGGATTGGCCGGAGGCAAATTACAAGCGGTTTGCAGGCGTCAGTTCCTTTGGTTTTGGCGGCACCAATGCCCATATGGTCCTGGAAGAGGCGCCGGAAAATCAGCCTCACGAAAGTGAGAGCGAATCTCCCCATGCGTCGATGCGCATCTTACCAATCTCGGCACGCAATGAATCTGCTTTGAACGAATTGGCCGAAAGCTACGTTGGACTCCTGTCAGGCGAGGGGGAGCCAGTCAATGATATCGTCTACAGTGCCGCTTGCCATCGCACTCATTATGAACAACGCCTGGCTGTGGTAGGAGGTTCTGCCGAACAACTTATCCAGGAACTCAAGGCGTTTGCGGATGAAAAGACGTCTACCAGGGTCTTCAGGGGATATCAACCGGATGAGGCACCGTCGCTGGTGTTCGTCTGCTCGGGACAAGGCCCTCAACGTCCAGGCATGGGTATGAGCTTGTATCAGAATGAACCGGTGTTCCGTCAAACTGTAGAACGCGTAGATGAACTACTCCAGGATCTGGCTGGTTGGTCAGTGATTGACGCTATCCGGGCGAATGCTGGCGACAAACGACTGGATGACACAGAAGTAGCACAGCCCGCGTTATTTGCTGTTCAGTTGGGCATTGCCGAGTTATTAAAGAGCTGGGGTATACAGCCGGACGCGGTAGTGGGTCACAGCGTGGGTGAGGTCACCGCGGCCCATATTGCGGGTGTGCTCAGTCTGGAAGATGCCGTGCGCGTGATCTATCACCGCGGACGTGTGATGCAACAGGCTACGGGCAAAGGGCGCATGGCAGCTGTGGCCCTTACGGAAACGGAAGCGCAGGAGCTACTGAAACCCTACGGGGATCGGCTTACAGTGGCCGCGATCAATGACCCGAGGTCGTTGACACTGTCGGGAGAAGAGGCGGCACTGAAAGAAGTGCTGGAAAAAGTAAAGGCACAGGACCGGTTTCATCGCATGCTGGACGTAGACTACGCTTTCCATAGCGTACAGATAGAGCCCTATGTGGATGAACTGGTACGTGCGCTCGAAGGCATTGAAACAAATGAACCGGAACTGGAACTGTATTCCACGGTTCGTGGTGCTTTGGCACAAAATGGAGATTACGGGGCTGCATACTGGGGTATGAATATTCGGCAATCGGTCCGATTTGCCTCTGCGATTGAATCGATCGAGCAGGCAGGATACGGGTCATTTGTGGAACTGAGTCCACATCCAGTTTTAGCACGCTCCATTGAGCAATGCCTCACAGAAGAAGAACCCGTAGTCGTTGAAACGTTGAAACGAGACCAGGACGAGGAGTCCGCCATATACGGTGCGTTAGCTGCACTCTATGTTTATGGTTTTGATCCGGATTGGTCTGGTTTTTATCCAGGTGGCCATTTCGCCCGTCTTCCTCATTATCCATGGCAGCGTGACAGATACTGGTTCGACGTCGATACGGACAGCAGGTCGCAGGCCACAACCCGTGTTTCGGGAAAAGCGGTGCCCGACAGTTGTTATGAGGTTCGTTGGCAAGACAAACCCCTGAGTGAAACCACCCGGCAGCCCGCTGCATCTCGTGTCTGGATGGTATTTGCTGATGAAACTGGTGTGGGGGAAGAGCTTGCCCAGGACATGATGAAGCAAGGAGGCAGTTGTGTCGTTGTGACGCATGGCGACGGTTTTAAAAAGCTGGATTCCGGGCACTATCAAATCAACGCGGAGGCGCCTGAAGATTACAAGCGTTTGATCCAGGCGTATACGGCTGAAAGTGATGTACCGGTTTCGGGCATTGTGCACCTTTGGAGTCTGGGTCTTGCACCTGTGGATGCATGCTCGAATGAGGCATGGGATTCGATGCAAGGCTTGAGTTGTGGTAGCGCGACTCTGCTGGTGCAGGCATTGCTAGCGATGGAGTTGCCTGAGCTCCCGCGTATCTGGTTTGCTACACAAGGCGCGCAAGCGGTTACAGAAGACGAGAAGCCTGCAGTCGCTCAGGCACCTATTTGGGGATTTGGGCGCGTGCTCGTGCTGGAGCAGCCTGATTTATGGGGCGGTCTTGTGGACCTTGATCCACAGGCCAGTGTGAGCACAAATGCACAATCGTTACAGAAGGAAATTCTGTTCCATGACCATGAAGACCAGGTTGGCTATCGTCAGGATCGCAGGCAGGTTGCCCGTCTTGTTCGTGATCGGGAACTGAAAACCCGACAGATACAATTAAAAGAAGATGCAGTTTATCTGGTGACGGGTGGTCTTGGGCGTTTGGGGCTCAGGATAGCACGATGGCTTGCCAAACGCGGTGCCAGGCATTTGGTGCTGACCGGCAGAAAAGGTCTGGGTAATGTAAACAAGGACCAAAACGACAATTCAGATCGTGATCCGCTACGCACCATCAGCGAGTTAGAAGCGATGGGTGTGACCGTGGAGGTCGCGGCCGTAGATGTGAGTGATACAGACGGCATGACAGCACTGTTAGGAAAAATCGAAAAACAGGGAGTGCCCTTGCGTGGTGTGATACATGCGGCCGGTGTTGTGGATTTTCAGCCAGTCGACAAATTGAGTCTTGCATCCCTGTATAACGTGCTGCGACCCAAGGTATCCGGAGGGTGGTTGCTTCATGAGTTAACAAAAGAGCTCGATCTGGATTTGTTTGTTTTATTTTCGTCTGGCGCGGCCTTGTGGGGTTCAAAGGAAATGACGCACTACGCTGCGGCAAATCATTTCCTGGATGCGCTGGCGCACTACAGGCATTCCCTTGGGCTTCCTGCCCTGAGTGTTAACTGGGGATGGTGGGATGACAGTGATATTCCGGATGAAGTTGTTCAGCTGTTTGAGAAAATCGGTTTGAGCGGTATTTCCGTGGATCTTGCCTTCTCGGCGCTGGAGTCGTTGATCGAACAAGGTGCTGTTCAGGAAACCGTGGCAGCAGTTGACTGGGATATTTTCCAGTCATTCTATAACGCTAAAAGCCGGCGATCTTTTCTCGAGGAAATCGATCGTCACGCAGAGGAATCAGCACACGAGACAGGAAAAGAGGAATCTCTGCAACTGGTAAAAGATATCGAGAATGCTCCTGGTGATAAAGGCCGGGAGTTGCTGCACGAGTATGTAATAACCCAGGTAGCCACCGTTCTGGGTGTTTCGACAGACACGTTTAGCGAGGCGAAAAAAGGATTTTTTAATATGGGTATGGACTCGATTATGACCGTGGAACTGGTCAATCGCTTACAGGCGGGGATAGGGCAAAAACTACCCCCGACATTGGCGTTCGAGTACCCGTCGGTTGATGCATTGACCGGGTACCTGGCTACCGTCCTTGGCGTGGATGGCTCTAAAAAGGATACTCGGGGGAGCGAAACGCAGAAAAAAATCTCGAAACCTGAAAAGAAGGAACAGGCTCCAACATCTGAGGCGGAGCTGGAACAGTTCTCAGAGGATGAGCTGGCAGCGCAACTGGATTCGGAACTCTCCAGTCTGCTTCCCGAGAAAGGCAGGAAGAATAAAAGATGAGTGAAGCTGATACAAAACACCGCGATCGGTTAAAGAACGCTTTGCTCGCGATCAAAACTCTGCAAGCGAAGGTTCAACAACTCGAAGAAAAACAACACGAGCCGATCGCGATTGTCGGTATGAGTTGCCGTTTTCCCGGTGGTGCGAATTCGGTCGATGCGTATTGGAACATACTTGAGAACGGGGTCGATGCGATAACCGAGGTACCGCCGGAGCGCTGGGATCTCGATGCGTATTACGATGAGGATCCCGATGTGCCAGGAAAGATGTATGCGCGTTATGGTTCGTTTCTCAAGGATATAGATAAGTTTGATGCCGAGTTTTTCAGTATTTCGCCCAAGGATGCCGCGAAGATAGATCCCCAGCACCGTTTGTTCCTGGAAGGCTGCTGGCAAGCCCTCGAAGATGCCGGTATAGCCGCGGACCATCTCGCGAACACGCGTACGGGAGTATTTGCCGGGATCACGGCTGCCGAATACGAGGAGATGGGAAATAACAAAGGCCTCGAAAAGATCGATGCCTATAACCTGACCGGCGGACACCACAGTTATGTGGCAGGGCGTGTCGCGTTTACGTTAGGGTTGCAGGGACCGGCCGTATCCATCGACACCGCGTGTTCGTCCTCGCTGACCGCAATACACCTGGCGTGTCAGAGTCTGAGAACAGGAGAGTCGAATCTGGCCCTCGCCGGCGGTGTAAACCTGATTCTGGAACCCGAGGTCAGCATTGCTGCCTGTAAGGCGAAAATGCTGGCCCCCGACGGACGCTGCAAGACGTTCGATGCCAGTGCTGATGGATTTGTTCGCGGTGAAGGTTGCGGCGTGATTGTACTGAAACGATTGTCCGACGCGCAAGCAGATGGAGATCGCATCCTGGCAGTCGTCAAAGGCTCGGCTGTTAATCATGATGGTGCGAGTAGCGGCCTTACGGTGCCGAATAAGGAAGCACAGGTCAAGTTAATCGAAGATGCGCTTGATAATGCCGGCGTGGAGCCTTCTGAAGTGGATTACGTCGAAGCTCATGGAACAGGTACAGCCCTGGGCGATCCTATCGAGGTTCGTGCACTCAATGAAGCGATAGGCGTTGGTCATAGCAAGGAGCATCCGTTTCTTTTGGGATCGGTCAAAACCAATATAGGTCATCTTGAATCTGCAGCAGCAGTGGCGGGGTTGATGAAGCTTGTGTTGTCATTGCGACATGAAACCCTGCCGCCGCATTTGCATTTCAAGTCACCCAATCCGTATGTTGCCTGGGAAGACATCCCGGCCGATGTGCCCACCCAAGCCAGGGCGTGGCCCAGGTCAGAACGACCTCGAATTGCCGGCTTGAGCTCATTCGGTGCCAGTGGCACCAATGCGCACCTGATTGTCGAAGAGGCCCCTGCCGAGGTCGCTCGTGACAATGACCTGGAACGACCCCGACATATCCTGTGTTTGTCAGCGAAAACCAAATCCAGTCTGATGACAAGAGCAACCGAGTTCATGCAGTTATTGGTTGATGATTCCGTCGACCTGGCTGATGTCTGTTACACGGCCAATGTCGGACGATGTCACTTTCCGATACGCCAGGCGTTTGTGGTCACAGACTGCAAAGACCTGCAAACACAATTGCAGTCGGTATCTGAAAACTTTGATCAGGAGGATACGAGGGCAACGGCGAAAACGGCGTTTTTGTTCACGGGTCAAGGATCACAATATTCTGGAATGGGTCGTGGTCTTTATGAGACCCATTCGGTGTTTAAAGACGCGCTGGATCAATGTGCCGCTGCAGTCGCTTCCAGGCTCGAGAAGCCTTTGTTAGATGTTATATTCGAAGACAGCTGTACAGACGAAATCAATCAAACGGCCTATACGCAACCCGCGATCTTTGCGATTGAGTACGCACTTGCCCAATTATGGATGTCATGGGGTATCAAGCCTTCCGTGCTCATGGGGCATAGCGTCGGTGAATATGTTGCAGCCTGTATTGCCGAGGTGATGAGCCTCGAAGATGCGATATCTCTTGTCACCACTCGTTCAACATTGATGGGCGCCTTGCCGCAAGACGGCGCGATGGCAGCTGTGTTGGCAGAAGAACAAACGGTCATAGAAGCCATCAAGGGTTACGAAGACAGCGTTTCTATTGCAGGAATCAATGGGCCGCAAAATACCGTTATTTCCGGACGCATGTCAGCGATTGATGAAATAATAGCGAAACTTGAACAAGCAAGTGTCGATGTGCGTCGATTGACTGTATCGCACGCTTTCCACTCCCCGCTGATAGAAGGCATGCTTGATGAATTCGAGGCTGAGGCGGCCAGGGTTCAGTACTCGACACCGATGATACCGATTGTCTCGAACCTGACCGGCGAATTGATTCAGACGGATGACGTCTACAACGCCGGATACTGGCGAGCACATGCCAGGCAGGCGGTGCAGTTTAAACAAGGTATGCAGACACTGGCGGAAATGGGTATTTCGACGATGATCGAGATCGGACCCAACCCGGTCTTGTTGGGTATGGGGATGCGTTGCCTTGAAAACTATGACGGGGCGTGGCTGCCATCATTGAAACATGACCAGGATGACTGGCAGTTGATACTACAGAGCCTGGGGAATTTTTATACAGCAGGAGGAAACGTTGATTGGGAGGCGTTCGATAGTCCATATCAACGACGCAAGGTCCAGTTGCCTACGTATCCTTTCAACCGGGAGCGCTATTGGTACGAGCAAACCGAAGACCGGATGAACAAATCGCAGGTCGGATTGCAGACATCGGCTGCCCGACAGACCAGGCGGCCATTCCTTGGCGCGAGTCTCAGTTCTCCGGTAGCGACACAACGGGTCTATGAGACCCGGATTGGGATCAGTGACTTTCCATTTTTAGGCGATCACCTGGTCTGCGATATGACTGTATTTCCAGCGACCGGTTACATTGAGATGTTCCTGGAGGCGATGAGGCAGGAATTTGGTGCGGGGCCTTGCGCCGTGCAGGCATTGCAGGTTAGGGAAGCACTGGTTCTTGACGACAACAAAACGCACACGTTGCAGATTGTGCTCGAAGACAAGGGAGCACCTTCTACGAGGGGAAGTATCTACAGTCTGGAAGAATCCACTTCGGACAATGAACCGGTCTGGCATCTCCACGCCAGTGCCGAGATTTCATGGGGAGAGCAAGCCTCGGACATCAATAAAAGCCCAGCAGACTATCTGGCACTCACGGATTCGATACAGCAAGGTGATTCACGCGAACCCGGGCAGGCCGAGCTGTATGCGGACTTAAAACGTTTCGGCCTGGACTATGGTCCTGGTTTTCAGGGTATGCAGGATCGCTGGCGAAAAGATAACGAGGCATTAGCCCGTATCTCGCTACCTGAATCCCTGGTGGACACGGCGCTAGGGTTTGAATTCCACCCGGCCTTGCTGGATGCATGTCTGCATGTCACCGGATCGTTTTTTGACAGCGCAGCAGAACACGCCGAGTCTGATATCTATGTACCTACTGGCGTAGATGCATTGCATGTATTGCGTCACAGCGGTACGACGTTGTGGAGTCTGGCAAAAGTTGCGAAGAGTGATGATGGACCGGATTCAGTTTCGCTTGATGTAGACATTGTTGATGAAGCGGGTGAAGCGGTTGCTGTTATCAAGGGACTGCATCTCCAGCGAACGTCTCGTGGCCGTCTCATGAAAGGTTTGAAGCGCAAGCCTGAAGACTGGCTTTATAAACTCTCCTGGCAGCAGGCAGCACGTTCCGGTCAAACAGTTGATGAGCATGGTCACTGGTTGGTCTTTGCCGACGAGACGGGTGTGGGCGAGCGTCTGGTTAAGGAATTGGGGCAGCGGGATGAACGTTGCACGATCGTCAAACAGGGGAGCGAGTTTAGCAAAGACAAAAAGGGCAACTATACCGTTGCCAGTGCTGCAGCGGAGGATTTCGATCGCCTGTTCCAGGATATTGCCCGTGATCAAGCAGCCCCTGTCACCGGGTGTGTACACCTGTGGGCCCTGGACTCGGCAGGTAATGAGGAGTTGACGACCGGCGGTTTGCAGGATCGACAGATACACGGTCTCGGTGCTGCACTCCACATCACCCAGGGATTACTTGGACACTTCGAAGGCAATTTACCTGGACTTTGGTTGGTAACGAGTGGTGCGCAGGCAGTCGGTTCCAATGTCAGCGGATTGGAGATTACTCATTCCCCGTTGTGGGGTTTCGGCGCCACGGCTGTGCTGGAGCATCCCGAGCTGCATTGTAAATGCGTTGATCTGGATTCCCAGGGCACAGGTGCCGATATGCACCCGCTGGTCGACGAAATGCTGGCGCCGGATAGTGAAAACCAGATTGTCTTCCGCGGCAGCGAACGCATGGTACCGCGTTTAAGTGCTTTTTCAGGCGCCACGGAGGCGGAGAAGGCCCAAGACGATATCAAGCCCCAGCGACTGATGTTCGAGACTGCCGGTACACTCGAGGCCTTGAAACTACAACCCATGACTCGCACGCAGCCCGGACCTGGTGAGGTGGAAATACGTGTGCGCACGAGCGGTTTGAATTTCCGCGACGTGCTGCGTGTGTTAGGCATGTACCCAGGCGAAGACGGCAGCCCGCTTGGTGTTGAATGTGGTGGCGAGATCTCTGCCATCGGTGAAGGTGTTAAGGATTTCAATATCGGCGACCGGGTGTTGGCGATTGCAACCGGCAGTTTCGGCGGTTATGTCAACACAGATGCGAATCTCGTTACGCAGATTCCGGATGATATGACGTTAGAAGAAGCCGCTACCATACCCAGTGTCTTTCTCACGACGTATTACGCGTTGCATACCCTGGCAAAAATCAAAAAAGGTGATCGAATTTTGATCCACGCCGGTACCGGTGGTGTGGGTCTGTCGGCGATTCAAGTCGCCCAGCAGGCAGGCGCCGAGATCTTTGCCACGGCCGGTAACGATAAAAAACGGGATTACCTGAGGTCGCTGGGTGTCCCGCACATCATGGATTCGCGTTCCCTGGATTTCGCCGATGAGATTATGCAGCAAACGGGTGGTGCGGGCGTCAACATCGTTCTGAATTCGCTGGCAGGCGAGGCAATCGACAAGAGTTTTTCTGTTTTACACAAAGGCGGCTACTTCCTTGAGCTCGGGCGGCGCGGGATCTGGGATCAGGATCAGGTCGATGCACTGGATGCGAATATCTCGTATCACATTGTGAACCTGTTCGATATGTGCCAGACGAATTCAGCCTTGATAAAAGGCCTGTCAAAGGATCTGATGGAGGAGTTCCGTCAAGGTATCCTGAAACCCTTGCCCAAACATGTCTATTCGCTGGACCAGGCAGTCGATGCGTTTCGCTTCATGGCGCAGGCCAAACATATCGGCAAGGTGGTAATCACTCAGCCCGGCAACGACTCTGATTCAGCCTCGAACACGCAAGCTTCATTTGCCAGTAAATTATTTACAGACTTTAAACCGGATGCATCATATCTACTTGTAGGTGGACTGGGAGGACTTGGGTTGCGGGTAGCGCAATGGATGGCAAGCCTGGGTGCTGAACATCTTGTGCTTATGGGACGAAGCAAACCCACAGAGAAAGCAGCAGCAGGTATAAAAGAACTCGAAGAACAGGGTGTCACGATCACTGTGCAACAAGCTGACATCGGTAAGGCAGAAGATGTCGACCGGGTAATGAAAACGATAAGTGATGAACTGCCCGCACTTAAAGGTGTTATGCATTTGGCAGCCGCGCTGGAAGATGGCGCCATTTTGCAACAGGACTGGCAGCGGTTTACCAAGGTGCTGGGTCCCAAGGTCATGGGGGCCTGGAACCTTCATGCGGCTACGATGGATCAGCCGCTGGATTTCTTCGTGCTCTTCTCATCGGCGGTTTCTGTGCTGGGTTCCGCCGGCCAGGCGAATTATGCGGCAGCCTGCGCGTTTGAGGATCAGCTCGCCCATTATCGACGTTTGAACGGTTTGCCTGCATTATCGATAAACTGGGGACCCTGGTCGGATATCGGCGTGGCGGCGGACAGAGACCTGGTGCAACGACTGGAATCCATGGGCCTGGTGTCGTTTGATCCGGACACAGGGATAGAGGCACTGGAAACTGCAATGAAGCAGAGCGAGCCGCAACTTATTCCAGTGATCGCGAACTGGACGAAGTACCGCGAAAGCTTGCCTGCCGGTGTGCAGGCGCCCGTGATCGCCGACCTGATACCGAAGGTCGTTGAATCAAGTGCCAAGGAGCGCACTGAAACCGAAGAGGCGTTTGTCGAACGCTATAACAGGGCGTCGACAAAGGAGCGCAAAAAGCTGTTGACCTCGTACGTTGTGGCACTGATCAACAAGGTTCTGGGTCATGCGCCTAACCATCCGCTGGATCCGAAACAAGGGTTTGGTAACCTCGGTATCGATTCATTAATGAATATTGATCTGAAAAATCGATTGCAGAAAAGTTTCGGTAAGAATCTGCCGACAACCCTGATATTCGATTACCCGACAATCTCTTCACTCGTAGAGTTTCTGGGCAAAGAAGTACTTGCGACGCAGGCTGAAAAGTCCGACACAAAAGAAGAGGCGGGGGCAGGTTCCTCCGATCAGGATACAACGGAAACTGATCTGGCAGATATCGAGAATCTTTCCAGTGAGGAAGCTGAGGCGTTGTTGCTGGAAGAGTTAACGCAAGGTAGTAAGGAAAAAATACGGTGAGCCAAGACGAGTCAAAAACAGAAGAACTTTCCCCGGTAAAAAGGGCTATCCTTGAACTGCGGGAAATGCGTGCGCAAATGGATGAAGTCGAGCGTCGGGCCAAAGAGCCTATCGCCATCGTCGGCATGGGGTGTCGATTCCCTGGCCAGTCCAACAATACCGAACAACTCTGGCAGTTGTTACATGACGGTGTGGACGCGATAAATGAAATCCCTGAAGGTCGTTGGGATGTTGATTCGTATTATGATCCGGATCCGGATGCCCCGGGTAAGATGTCAACGCGCTGGGGTGGCTTCATCGAGGACGTCGATAAATTCGACGCTGACTTCTTTGGTATTTCACGACGCGAAGTAGAGTCCCTGGATCCGCAGCACAGGCTGCTGCTGGAAGTGTCATGGGAAGCGCTCGAGCATGCGGGTCAATCGCCGTCCGATTTATTTGGTTCAAACAGCGGTGTGTTTATCGGTATTGGCGGTTTTGATTATTCGCAACTGCAAATACAACAAGGTGATGCAAGCTCCATAGATGCCTATTATGCTACCGGGTTTTCTCACAGCGCGGCATCCGGGCGCCTGTCATATCTGCTTGGTTTGCAAGGCCCCGCTGTTTCCATCGATACGGCCTGTTCATCGTCATTGGTCGCGATTCACCAGGCATGTCAGAGCCTGCGCCTGAACGAATGCAATCTGGCACTCGCTGGCGGCGTCAATATGATTTTATTGCCGGAGCTAGTCGTTAATTTCTCAAAGGCGCGCATGATGGCAGCTGATGGCCGTTGCAAGACGTTTTCCGCAAACGCAGATGGATACGTTCGTGGTGAGGGTTGCGGCATGATTGTCCTTAAACGTTTGTCAGACGCGCTGGCCAACGGCGACCACATCCATGCCCTGATCAGGGGGTCAGCGACCAATCAGGACGGCAGAAGCAGCATGTTGACCGCGCCCAGCGGACCGTCGCAACAGACGGTGATACGTTCCGCCCTGGAAAACGCAGGTGTCGATGCTGCGCAAATTCAGTATGTCGAGGCCCATGGTACCGGAACTTCTCTGGGTGATCCGATCGAGGTCAATGCCCTGGCCGCGGTATTAAGTGAAGGGCATTCAGCAGATTCACCTTTGATGATTGGCTCTATAAAAACCAATATTGGCCATCTTGAAGCAGCGGCAGGTATCGCCGGTCTTATAAAAACGGTACTGGCGATGGAGCATGATGTTATCCCGCCACACTTGCATCTTGATGGGCTGAACCCGCAAATCCCGTGGTCAGAAATACCTGTAAACGTGCCGACAGAACTGACTCCATGGC
>Ga0316207_10002414_pt1 | contig 19282 bp, 17 predicted proteins | sample 6weekpyrite_MG_FD_204943 | JGI IMG/M metagenome (GOLD analysis project Ga0316207, IMG submission 204943) | Microbial mat bacterial communities from mineral coupon in-situ incubated in ocean water Damariscotta River, Maine, United States -... | ecosystem: Environmental > Aquatic > Marine >...
TTGGATGTAATCACCTTCATCAACTCAGATGGCTCTTTTACCTTGGTCATTTTAAATATGTAGTTGTTGGCAGTGGCCATTTCTTTGTAAATGGCATGTAGTAGGTCATGTTGGTCATGTTGGCTTTTTGCAGATGAAGAGACAAAGGGCGAATCAGACAATAAATTGCTCGTGAGAGTGCGCAAAACGGATTCGGTTGTCCGCGTGCCACCTGGGTGAAGACCACTTAACAGCGGACAAAGCAGACGCAGTGAAGACCCACCAAAAAAAGATAACAACCTCGCAATCTCCAGCTGTTTTTCTGGGGTCAAGTGTGAAAGGTAAACTTCAACAGCCGCCTGTGCATCGTCAACAACCGGGGCCGGAGAAATCCGAATTGGAATAAATTTGGTCCCATTCAAATCGATTGCCCGAAGAGGAAATTTTCCACGCAAGGAAGCAGGGATGCTGTCTGAGATGAGACCCGACAAAACCGAAGAACTTCCACAGAGGAGGACATAACAGTTGTCATACCCCGTATTCGCCAAAACTTGTAGATCACGTAAAAATTTGACTCGCTCAGGTGTATTCTCTGTGTAGAGCTCTTCTGTTTCATCATACAACAACACGACTCGTTTGCCAAGCCTCTTCAACGACTCTAACGATGGTTCCACTCGGTTGAAGTGGTGGCGTTTAGGATCGACCGTGGAGTCCAACGATTTCTTCAGGATTTGTTCCAAGAGAGAAGAGGGAAGAGCTTCGTTGATGTCGCCAATCCGACTCAAATCAGTGTAGGCGATCCCCAGGTTCTCATCGAGCTGGTTTCCAACCTCTTGCAACTGTCTCAATACACGGGTCTTTCCAATTCCTTTGGCCCCAATGAGGATATTGGTCGTGGGTTCAAAACTTGGACATGTAACATTCTCGAGAAGCGCCTCGAGGATCAGCTTGCGTGTTGGGGTTTGTAAAGCAACTCTTTTCGGGTTTGGTTGGCACCCTTCCTTGAGTTCGGGAGATAAAGCGTTGAAAATTGATTCAGCTGTGGAAGGGATCTCCGGAGAAGAGTCAAAAGTGGGGAGGAGACAAGAATGCTCACCGCTCCACGGAGAACTGCTCGAATACCTCAAGGGAAGGCAAGGGAGGATGGAGGATCTGTTTGAAAAGGGGAAACTGGCTTGGGCTCGGAGAGAGGAGGTGCATAAAGAGGAAATGGGGTGGGCACGAGAAAGGAAATGCATCGTTTGTTTGAAAGAAAAACAAAACTTTCTTGCTCTCAAACTATTCTTCTTGGAAACGAGAATAGGCCCGATTTTTGTCTTTACAGATTCCTGTAAAAAATTAAATCTGAGATTTATTTAGGATTTTAAATCCGCAAAAAACGATTAACTGATGATTAATCGATTAATCGAGGTTTTAGTCGACCAAACAACAATTAATCGTTTCCCAACACTAATCATGACACTTTCTCCTTTGTTTGAACAAACCTGCGAACACACATCTTATTAAAAAAAAAATTAATAAATAAAAATGCAAACAAATCTACCTTGTTTGAACAGTTATACTAAGCCTTTTAAATCCTTTTGTGATTTATTGTATCAAAGACATGCTTCTATAAAACATGAAAATGGAATCGATTACATGGTATATTACGAAATTAATGGTCTCGCCGGGAAAGAGTTGGAAGAATATACCATCGAAAATAATATTGTACATCCGATATTTATGGAAGATGGTGATCAAAGAAAATATATAAAATCAGAGCCTATTGATATCCCATATAAAATTTGTTTTTGTTGTGATTAACAGGATCAGATTTATTGACAAATAACATTGTTATTCAAAACAACTGTTGAAATTTGCAAATATTTTTCACAAATTCAGTTAACTCCATGTGCATTGCTTCTCGTAAAATATTGTCTTGTATGGGTGCACTCCTCGTACTTGCAAAGGATAATCCATGAACAATAACATTTCTTGGCAAATTATTACCAGCGACTGCACGAAATACATTTGCATACTGTAAACCTGGGAAAATGTTAATAAAAAATAAAATAATGAAATAATAACCATACCGTAACATTGAGCAAAAATAATAATAACTGGATGCCCACGGTTAGGCAACCCATTATTTTGAGGTGATTGATCAAGAGATGACGAATGCCTCTCCACGGATTGACAATATTTTGACCTTGTGGTTCAGGAAGGCCATGCCAAAAAATATTTGGAGTGACACAATAACGTTGTCCTAGAATAGTATCATAAAATTCTCCTTCCAAGTAACTCCCATGCACATTAATTGTAATGATCGCAGTTCGTTCGCCATTTAACCCTGTCATCTCTCCCGCAGTGGCATGCAAATCTCTAGCGTATCCTCCAGATTCAATATTGATGCCATTTTGATTAACTTGATGCAACACACGTTGAGCATTTTCTTCAATACTTTCAATCCCACAAGAAATTTGAGCAAAATTTGCTAAAGCCATTCAGGAAAATGTCACAACTCGCAATGTTTAAAACTCTAAACTTGTATTTATCAAGGCTAAACACTAAACGGTTCGCTATCGGTTTAACCGGTTAAGTTTGGCTAAATAGTGAACCGGTTCACTAGTGGTGAACTAAACCATCTGCACAACACTACAACAAGGCCGGCACAAACTGAACGCAAAAACATCAGCGAAAAAACAGTCAAAAAGACTCCTAACAAACGATTCGTACCTAAACCGTAAAATAGTGTTTGGCCGGTTTCTGAGTTAGTTCGCAATAATAATGAGTTCTGAGAAAATAATTTTAGTATTCACAGAATTTATCGTCCACGAAACGTCCTTGGTCTCTGCCGTTGGCGATTGCGTCTCTCAAAGGGTAATCCAGCAGAACTCTCGGCACTATGATTTTTAATTCAAAGTCGGAATTAAACGCATAAACATCACCTGGGTCGGTTTTTTTTAATAAATCATCTGTAAAAAAAACATATTTCTGGTCTGAGGAAGCATACGACATATCATTAAATAATCTTCCGTCGTTGTGAGTGTCATTGACGAAACATGAAGATTTAAATTCGACATTTGAATCTATTTTTCGCAGAGTGTCCCCCTCGAACAAGAAATATTCTATTGATTCTGCACGGAAATGATTCAAAAATGATAAATAATGTATTATCTTATAAAAATGATCTTTTGCGGGAGATGCCCATTCAATCACAATTTCCAAACTTTGTTTGGAATCATCTTTTTCATCATCCCATTCCACGAACACCATCGTATCCAATGACACCGGCACTTCGATGATCTCCATGTGAACTGAAAATATATAATGATTTGAGTTTAAACTCGGAGTAAGGAAAGAAACAAAATATTGTTTTTATCAGTTTTTAAAAGTGGAAAAATAGTGGATGTATCAAATGAAACAAGGGAGTTGAATTGTTCTCAGTATTACATGTCGTCTTTGAAAGAACTTTCTGTCTAGTGTTGTGCAAATGACGAACCGGTTTGAAACTGCTAAAATAAATGGTGAACCGGTTCACCATTTGCACAACACTATGTTTTTCTGAGAAATTCTAGATATAAATTCTATGTTATTTTCTTTAGTTTTATAAAACCATGTTTCGTTTGAAAAGTGGAAAATTCACGGATGTACCGAAAGAAACAGAGAAGTTAAATTGTACTCGTAATTCCATATCGTCTTTGAAAGAAATATCTTCTCTCGTCAATTTACAAAAACTTGATTGTTCTTGGAATTCCATATCGTCTTTGAAAGAAATCTCTGTTCTTGTGAATTTGCAGGAACTTGATTGTTTTCACAATTCCATATCGTCTTTAAAAGGAATATCTTCTCTCGTGAATTTACGGAAACTTGGGTGTTCTAGGAATACCATATCGTCTTTGAAAGAACTCTCTTCTCTCGTGAATTTACAGGAACTTTATTGTTCATATAATTCCATATCGTCTTTGAAAGGAATCTCTTCTCTCGTGAATTTACGGGGACTTTGTTGTTCTTGGAATTCCATATCGTCTTTGAAAGAACTCTCTTCTCTCGTGAATTTACGGAAACTTGGTTGCGCTGATAATTCCATATCGTCTTTGAAAGAACTCTCTTCTCTCGTCAATTTACAAAAACTTGATTGTTCTTGGAATTCCATATCGTCTTTGAAAGAAATCTCTGTTCTTGTGAATTTGCAGGAACTTGATTGTTTTCACAATTCCATATCGTCTTTAAAAGGAATATCTTCTCTCGTGAATTTACGGAAACTTGGGTGTTCTAGGAATTCCATATCGTCTTTGAAAGAACTCTCTTCTCTCGTGAATTTACAGGAACTCGATTGTTCTAATAATTCCATATCGTCTTTAGAAGGGATCTCTGGTCTTGTGTATTTACGAACACTTAATATTATTTCGAATAATCTACATAGTTTAAAACATCACCCTTCAAATGTCGTTTGCTGTAATTTTATGAATAATCCGATTATTTCATTTTATGGACATCCTGGCGAATACCATGAAGTTTCTGGAACTTCCAAATTTCTCACATTGAAAGATGAAAGAAGAAATCATTCGTCTTATGTTGGATTACTGAGGGAAGAAAATCTTTATAAACTCTATGTGTTTTTCTGAGAAATTCTAAAAATAAATTCTATGTGTTTTTCTTTAGTTTTATAAAACCATGTTTCGTTTGAAAAGTGGAAAATTCACGGATGTACCGAAAGAAACAGAGAAGTTAAATTGTACTCATAATTCCATATCGTCTTTGAAAGAAATATCTTCTCTCGTCAATTTACGGAGTCTTGATTGTTGCATGAATTCCATATCGTCTTTGAAAGGAATCTCATCTCTCGTGAATTTACAAAAACTTGATTGTTCTTGGAATTCCATATTGTCTTTGAAAGAAATCTCTGTTCTTGTGAATTTGCAGGAACTTGATTGTTCTCACAATTCCATATCGTCTTTAAAAGGAATATCTTCTCTCGTGAATTTACAGGAACTTTATTGTTCATATAATTCCATATCGTCTTTGAAAGAAATATCTTCTCTCGTGAATTTACGGAAACTTGTGTGTTCTAGGAATACCATATCGTCTTTGAAAGAACTCTCTTCTCTCGTGAATTTACAGAAACTTTATTGTTCTAATAATTCCATATCGTCTTTGAAAGGAATCTCTTCTCTCGTGAATTTACGGGGACTTTGTTGTTCTTGGAATTCCATATCGTCTTTGAAAGAAATCTCTGTTCTTGTGAATTTGCAGGAACTTGATTGTTCTCACAATTCCATATCGTCTTTGAAAGAACTCTCTTCTCTCGTGAATTTACAGAAACTTTATTGTTCATATAATTCCATATCGTCTTTAGAAGGGATCTCTGGTCTTGTGTATTTACGAACACTTAATATTATTTCGAATAATCTACAGAGTTTAAAACATCACCCTTCAAATGTCGCTAAATGTTATTTTAGATCTAATCCGATTTTTTCATTTTATGGACATTCTGGAGAACATCATGAAGTTTCTGGAACTTCCAAATTTCTCACATTGAAGAATGAAATTAAAAATCCTTTGTCTTATGTTGGATTACTGAGGGAAGAAAATCTTTATAAACTCTATCTATTTTTCTGAGAAATACCAGACATAAATTTTATATTGTACTTTCAGTCCAAATTCATTTTCACTGCAAAGTCCAGGGAGCTATCCGAAAAACAAAATCTGTGTGATATTTTTCAAGCACATTTAAATGTAAGTTCAAAAAGTTGAGGCAAACGCGGAACAAAGAAAAAACACAATAAGTTCTGAAAAAAATATTTTATTTTCATTTTTTTTCTTTTTTTTTTGGAAAATGTTAAACAAAAAAAAAGTATATGAGAATAAAATTAAAAAATTAGATTTATGAATGGATGATAAACGTGAATATGTCAAAGAAGACGAAAAAATAAAAACTATGATTGCTCATGATTCGTCTGCACGACAAGAAAAAAATGAAAGACCTGTCATACCACCATCTTTAAAAAAAAAAAACCATGGTTGTAATTCTTTCTCTAATTTTACAAACATATCATCGAACAATTATTTGACAGGATATGGCAGCGACATTATTGTTATCTATTCCAAATACATCAATAATAATAGTAAAAAATCAGAATATGAGTACGACATCGAAGATGGGAGAGAAAGATATCATAAAAAATCTTTCAAAATCAATCACAAATTTAATGGTCAATGTTACTACTGTGGCTACATGAAACATTCACAAAACTTTTGTCCACTGAAATTCTGCAAAACTTGCAAAAAATATGGTCACGACACGAAAGTTTGTTATTTTACTTCTCCGGCTACGTCTTCGTCCACTTCGTTGTCTTCGTCCACTTCGTCCACTTCGTCCACTTCGTTGTCTTCGTCCACTTCGTTGTCTTCGTCCACTTCGTTGTCTTCGTCCACTTCGTTGTCTTCGTCCACTTCGTCCACTTCGTCGTCTTCGTCCACTTCGTCCACTTCGTCGTCTTCGTCCTCATGTTCATCTTTTTTATCGTTGTCTTCGTCCACTTTGTTGTCTTCGTCCACTTCGTCCACTTCGTCGTCTTCGTCCTCATGTTCATCCATCTTATCGTTGCAAATCACATGAAATATGTCGAAGTTACAAATTTTTTTATGATTAATAATAAACAAATATTCTTTTTTTCTCCAAAGATCAATAATAACAAAAATAATAAATTTTGGAATTTCGACATGTCACGTGGACAACACAGAGAAATGGGAATGTCCCCCTTTTCTCCACACTTTGAACAAAGAAATATAATGTCAATGCCATCCACCCAAAGGGGAATGGAAATGCCACCTACACAAAGAGGAATGACACAACCACAAAGAATAGGAATGCCTTCACAAGGAAGAGGAATGCCTCCACAAGGAAGAGGAATGCCTCCACAAGGAAGAGGAATGCCTCCACAAGGAAGAGGAATGCCTCCACAAGGAAGAGAAATGCAAATGATCCGAGAAATCCCGATGCAAAAACAAATGCCCACTGCGGACAACTATCCTTCTTCATCCACGATGGGCAACGGGGGATCTAATAAACAATTGAGCAACAAGGAAGAGGATTACAAACATTATATTCTATATGTGATTTCGAATAACAAAGCTTGTAATTTAGCTCATAAAATGATTATTCAAATGCCGGACGTGCAAGTCAAAAATCTCAACGATATACCCAGAAGTCGGTGGCCACCGTATGTCACCGGAGCACCTGTATTTGTTGATAAACTGCACAATACCATATACAAAGGATCCGATGCTCTTCGTTATATCAAACAAATTCAAAAAGATGATCTTTTCATTACTTCGGATACTTCAAGTTCTAACATAGGATTCGACGCAACCATGAGTTATGATATGTACGCATTTGAAGAGCCTGATGAAGCAGGATGTGAAGACATCTGCATGATTGATGAAACTTCGAAATATTCGGAACAAAATGACAAAAAATATGACATAGAAAAATTAACCAATTTCAGAAACAATCAAGATAATAGAAATAAATCTTTATTGGAACATCAAAATGTCTTCAGAGGCCATTCATCCGTATCACAGTCCGGAGGCCATTCATCCGAATCACAGTCCGGAGGCCAATCGATAAGATCTCAATCTAATGGGAGTTCTCGGGGAACGGTGATTTCCGAAGATTTCCCCCATTTTTGATCATCGTCAAAATATAAAATTTTTTTGATCACAAATCCCTTTTCTTCCAAATCTTTTCTCGCAATCAATGTTTTCATTTCCCTTCGGCGACCTATTTTAAAAATATTGTATAATGCATCTTTTGGTTTATCTGTCGTAAACCCACCGGGAGGTAATTGTTCATAAATAAAATCCTTTAGTACTTCCCTGTAAAAAAGAAGAAATCCTTCGGAAATTTCTTGGGCTATATAAACCACTTCGTCATCATGCAGATATCCGAAATCTTTTGGTTTCGCACCGTGAAGAGATATCCAAAAGTACTCATCTTGTGCATCTTCGTCTGAAGAAAGAAGTTTCTGTTTTTCCAAAATTTTGATCTTTTCTTTTCTTTTGACTATACCCTTAATAGTGATATATAGTTCTGCATTTTGGAGATATCTTTCATTTTTGGATAGGTAAGAATGAGATTCGAAAAAATCTTCGTGATTCTTTATGCATTTTTCGAACCTTCCCACGACTTTGGGTAAATGGCTGGGAAGGTTAGCGGGAACACCCCTTTTCACAATATCGGTATTTATTAATTCTTTTTTTGCAGGTTTCAGAGGTTTATAAGGGATATTCTGTTTTTCATGTTCGTCTTTATGTTCTTGTCTTTCTGCAGTATTTGTAATCATCCGTCGTCCGGGGTCGCGGATAAGAGCGAAATCTGGATTTTCGTAAAGAAGAGATGAAACATGATTTTTGCTCGTCAAATCATTGGGCACGAATAGGAAAATATCTTCGTTTTGCAAAGAAGAGGAAGACGAAGAAGAATTCATGCTGAATGATACGATTATATATTTATATTTATTTATTTTTTTTTTTTTTCAAAAGGGAACGAAAACTAATGTTGCTCGAAAAAATAAAAATATTTCGCGAGTTCACCATTAGTCCTGCGCACATGGAAAATTTATATGTGATTCAACCCGAGTGAAGAAGAAAATCTCCTCTAATCATTAATAAATCTGACACACAAAAAAATGGAAAAAATAGCAATTCGTTCATCATTGACCGCTGCATGTGATATTTCCGGGAACACATTTTTTTCTCGGGCTCAATTTGAATTAATTAACACATTTATCGAAAATTGTCTGAGACATACATCTCAATTGCCTGGCATCACCGGAGATGAAGAAGATGGCGGAGTGTCGATAGACTGGTTGAGCGACGGCGAGGACGATGATGATTTTTTATCCTTTGGTATGTCGATTTGGAACGACGAAGGCAGCGGACATATTTTGACAGGAATGAAATGCGTAGAGTTTTGGGAAAAAAAAGGAACCCCCGAAGAAACACTTCCAGAAATTGAAAAAATGGCGCAACGATACTTTCAAATGAAAAAAAATAAATAAAATAAATAAGTGTAAATAAATTTTTTATTAAAGAGTGTACTCTATCCATACTTCTGCCAAATAACGACTTGCATTGTAAGATGAAGAATGAAAAAAGGTCACATAAATGTAATCACCCTTGCAAATGGGAAAATTTGCGTCTACGTGAGATACGCGAGTTGATGGATCTACGGATGCCTGCGTGAATGAAGTAGTTACCCCGGTATCAGTATCGTTCAATGTGACTTCAGCATTGAATGTGCCGTTGCGAATATTGTTATCTCTTCTCGCTAATGTGAACGAAAGACGTTTTATGAAACCATCCGCAAATGCGGTATATTGGTATGTGGTATTTCCCACGACCGGCTTGGACGTGCTCAAAACATCGTCGACATTGACGCTTGGGCGAACGTAAGATACTTTGCAATTGTTATTCATGTTGAATTGTCTGTTGGAGAAAATTCGGTATTTCACCAAATTCAAATTTCCGGCGGTGGATGGGGATGTCCATGCTCCTGCGCCGTTCAGAAATAAACTGGTAGAAGCACCGCTTCCCGTGGGTACCAGACCTTTCGTGGTTCCGGCGAACGAATCCAATATGGTGGTCACTTGGGTTCCTGTTAAATCGGTGGGCGCGGCGACTCCTCCCGAGATGTTTCCTTTGATGGTATTGTCTGCCGCGTCTGCCAAAGATATAGTTCCCGAAGCGGTGATCGGACCACCGGTCAATCCCGTTCCCGTCGCCACAGAAGTCACCGTACCTTGCGGAGGGGTAGAAAATGAACCGAGACCGTTCAAAAATTCCGTGGCATTGTTGCTCAATGTCGGGAGTAATCCTTTTACCGATATGGTAGCAAGATCCAACATGGCTGTCACTTGAGTGGCCGTCAAATCCGAAGGACTCCCGACACCTCCGGTATTATTGCCCTTGATACTCATGGCCGCCATGTCCGCCATGGATATGGTACCCGAAGAAGTCACAGGACCTCCCGAAAGACCGGTTCCCGTGCTCACTGAAGTCACCGTACCTTGAGGAGGATTTACCCACGTACCATCAGATCTCAAAAAATTGGTAGAAACACCAGAACCACCGGGAACTAATCCTTCCACGCCGGTGGCGAACACTCCGATCATCGTTTTCACTTGAGATACGGTGAGATCGATAGGCGAGGTGGCTCCGCCGGTATTATTTCCTTTGAGTGTCATAGCCGCCATATCTGCGAGCGATAGAGTTCCCGAGCCAGTAATCGGACCACCCGTCAATCCGGTTCCCGAACCTACCGAGGTCACCGTCCCTCCGGCACCTGCAGGTGTCGCCCAAGTTCCGTCAGCTCTCAAAAAATTTATAGTACCCCCCCCGGAAGCTCCTACGACACCTTGGTTTGATGCATCAAATTGGGTCAAAAATGCAGTCACTTGACCTCCTGTCAAATCCGCAGGATCGTCAACAACCAATGCAGCATTTCCTTTGATGGTCTGCGCAGGCATCGTAGCCAAATTCAACGTTCCCGTGGTGGTTATGGTACCTCCAGGTCCGGCTCCCACGTTGATGCCCACTCCGGCAGTTACCGATGTCACGGTTCCAGATGGAGGTGTGGTCCAAGACATATCTGCCCTCAAAAAATTTGTTGTTCCTCCTCCGGAAGCCGGAGTCAATCCCGACAGTGCAGCGGTAAATTCTCCAATCATTGTTTTTAGTTGAGGAATGGTCAAATCCAACGGCGGTCCGGAACCCCCTGAATTGTTACCTTTGATGGTTTGATCATTCATGTCTGCGAGAGAAATGGTACCTGAAGAAGTCACCGGACCTCCCGAAAGTCCGGTTCCTGTGCCCACTGAGGTCACTGTTCCTTGAGGAGGATTTACCCATGTTCCGTCGGATCTCAAAAAATTCGTGGATACACCAGAACCACCGGGAACTAAACCTTCCACGCCGGTGGCAAACACCCCGATCATCGTCTTCACCTGAGCTACGGTGAGATCAATAGGCGAGGTGGCTCCGCCAGTATTATTTCCCTTGAGTGTCATAGCCGCCATATCTGCCAGCGAAAGCGTACCCGTCGTCGTTATGGGTCCGCCCGTCAACCCAGTTCCCGAACCTACGGAGGTCACTCCGGCATCCGGAACACTCCAAGACCCGTCGGCTCTCAAGAAATTCGTGGTTCCTCCTCCGGAAGCCCCCACTACTCCTTGATTTGATGCGTCGAAAATAGATAACAAAGCGGTAGCTTGACCTCCCGTCAAATCCAGAGGAGCACCGAGACCTCCCGTGTTGTTTCCCTTTATCGTGTTGGCAGCCATGTCAGCCATCGAAATCGTTCCGGTGGTGGTCACCGGGCCTCCCGTGAGACCAGTCCCAGTGTCAACAGAAGTCACCGTTCCTCCCAACCCCGGGGGTGATGTCCATGTACCGTCAGCTCTCAAAAAGAAGGTGGTTCCACCTGGAGAAACCGGGACGAGACCTTGGATGCTGCCCGCAAATGCATCCAACATCGCGGTCGTTTGCGCGGTCGTCAAGTTGATCGGAGGACCCGAGATGATGGTATTGTTTCCTATGATCGTGTTCGCCGGGAGATCGGCCAAAGAGACCGTAGGATTGAACGGCGCGGAAACGTCTACATCGATGGATGCACCTGCCGTCAAACCTATGAGTACGTGACTGGACGAAGTGATGGTAGAATCCGAAGTATTCGATCCTTCTCTGGTGGTCAATTCACCATTGACGTCGGCCGTGAGTACGTAAACATTCACTTGTCGGATTTCGCCTGCGACCGTCGCATCCGTGACGAATTGGTTTTCCACAAAAGACACCGTAGTTCCGAGCGTGCCAATGCCTCGGACCGTGAGCAAAGTGCTGGTATCCGAAAGCACCTCGAAAAGTCCGTCGTTTAGCGGATTGCTCGCACTTGTGATTTGAATCAAATCCCCCACCGAAAAGGTGTGAGCCGCGGTTTTTGCGACTGTGGGATTGGAGACGGCCGCGACTCCCGCCGTAAATCCTCCGGTGTCCACCAATGCGACATTAGATGTCGGTTCGTAATTGAATATAATAGAAGTGTCCAAAGGAACCGGAGTAGTATATCCGCTGTTCATATAAATATTATGATCCAAAACATTCAAGACGGTGGTAGAAGTAGAAGTGGTAGTTCCGGTCACGAATAAATCTCCCGTGATGATGGTGGATTGTGGTGCGGTGGTCGTGATGATTACATCTCCCCCGGTAGAAGTGATGCTGATGTCATTGGAAGAAGAGAATTCGTTGGTGTCACTGAGTGTCACGTCAGAAGTTTTCAAAATCTTCCCGAAGGCATCTACAAATCTCGGCAAAGCATTTAAAGTGGAAGACGATGGACCTAAAACATCTCCGATGACATGTTCGATGTCGTTGCCATCCACGAAAATGGGGGATGTGTCCGTGTAATCGTTGATGGTGCTGTCTTGCACGTAAAATCCTCCTTGCGCAGTAGTATTCGAAAGTCCGTATCCTCCCTGGGCCGACATTTGGATGGATCTGAAATTTTGAATGAATCCGGGACCACTGCTCAAAAGATCGTTCGATTGCACACTGTCGAAATTGGAAATCGCGTTTGTTCCAAGACCGATGATATTATTGAAAGCATTCAAAGGCCCGTCGATTTCAATGGATGTCGCATCCAACACTAAATTTGCTAATGATTGGAGAGTATTCGATGTCAATGTCAAATTCGAACCTTTGATCATTTTGCCAGAAGTCCCGTCGAAAAGTACCAGCGAATTGTTTACGGATGACGCGGGACCGATCACGTCTCCGGTACCGATTATTCCGCCGTCTACCGTCAACGTGCCAGTAACCGTGACGTTTTCGGAAACGATATTATCCGCAGAAATCGTGTTGGCATCGAAAGTGTTGGCTGTCGCGACGTTTGCTTGGTGAAGTCCAGAGACGACAGAATTACACGAAACTACTTTTTTACTGTAAAGGGTGAATACAGATAAATCTTTGACGGGGTTGGGCGAAACATACGAATTACAACTCATTTTATTTTATAATTTCTTAAAAAAAAAAAAAAATTGATTAGTTTGTTGTATTTTAATAATAAATCATTTATTTATTTATTTTGCGAAACTTCTGCAAATATATGTTATTTCACTGAACTTTGTTATATTCCAACTTGATTTTTGTGATTGTATTTTCGACATTTGCCCCATGAACTCGTCAAACAGGAATACTAAAAAATATCCCAAATTAAAAATCGTTTTCGTGTCTAAAGAAGAGTTGCGAAAAACCCGGGAAAAGGCACGACGTTGTGATAAAAATGATTTTAAATTTCACCCAATGTTTATTGAAAAAAAAATGACTGACGACGTCAAACAGTCTTGAAATTTTACCGAACAAATCTGTAATAATTTTTTGTTGTTCATAAAATAAAAACATCACAAATGAATCGAAATAATGGAAGACCTCCGGGAGACTTGTATGTATCAAATTTGAACGTTGAAAATATTATAAATATAAATCGTTCTAGATTACGGTCGCAGCGAGGGATATTCAATGATATCGAAACCGATTCATTGACAGCATCTTCTATACTCACTTCTGATATTAATGTTTCTGATTTGTTGAAATTGCCATTGACGGACACATCATCTACATCTCCTTCGGTAAAAGGAACGATTGTATACGATTTTGAATTAAATAACATTCGAATAAGTACTGGAGAAAATTGGGTAGAAGCAGGAACCCCATTCACATTACCACCTCCATTGTCCAGTATTTCTGGATTGACAACCACCGGGAACGAAATGTTGTATACCATCGCCACCGATATTTACGACATCATACCCACCACTTCCATTGGAAGATCATGGTTGGGGCTCAATAGCATATCTGCCCAACGAAATTCGCTCGGATTGACCATAGGGGGATCTATTCAAGCACATTCGGACGTCCTAGATGATATCGTGACCAATTCCAGTCCGTCTGGGAATATGCTATTTTCGAACGGAACTGGATATTCGTTGGCGCCATCCATGAATTTTGGAAGAAGTCTGTTGAACATGACAAATGCGAGCGAATTAAACTCCACATTGGGGACTATCACGGGAACGAGTATCACGAACAGCGGAAGAGTCGTGCGAATTTCTGGCACGCAAACCGTAGAAGAAACGGGTGTAAATGTGGACGGGAGCGATAACGTCTCCGGTGTGAACGATTTGAGTATTCTGGGAAACATGTCCGTGACGGGAAATATTGACGGAATAAGCCCGGCAGAAAGATCCCAATTGACCAATATCGATACCACGACCATATCTTCCGTCCAATGGGAATATCTGGGGAACATGAATCAAAATGTGAACACATCTTCGACTCCTCAATTCAATGGTATGAACGCAAATAATCAAAATATCTCGAACGCCTCGAACCCCGTGAATCCCCAAGATGTCGCTACGAAAAATTATGTAGATACCGTTGCCGCGAGCGGGGCGCCTCCTTTGATTGCTGCGAATTACGCGACCGCACAATTGTTGATTTTTTCGCCCAATTATGCGTCTCCTGCGGAAACATTGACTGCTACAATAAACGGTTTATTGGTAGTTGACGGATCTAACCCTGGAGTGGGAAGTCGTATTTTAGTCAAAAATCAAGCAGACGATCGGGAAAATGGTGTATACATTGTAACTGATGACGGATCTTCACCTGGACCTTTGTATGTTTTGACGAGATCTGAAGATTTCAATCAAAGTGCCATGCCCGTGCTTGCAGGTACGCACATTTTTATAGAAGTTTCGAATGGTGTCGCAAACGATGCGACTACTTGGGCCTTAAATATGACGACTCACAATATAGATCCGTTGACAGATTCGGTCATATTCGTCCAGACGGGAGGGAATGAAACCTTCACACCGGGTCAAGGAATTATGATACCAGGATCTTCTATACAGATCGACAACACGGCACGTTTCGGTTATACCGGAAATTCGTTGGATTTAAATACGGTGACGGTTCCGTATGGAGGCACCGGGAAAATTTCTTTTACGCCAAATAATGTTTTAATCGGGAATGGTACCGACGTCGTAAATGATAGCAAACCGGCTCCGACGGGGGAGTTTGTGGGTACAACGGATTCGCAAACTTTTATAAATAAAACAATAGATGATATTACAAATACCGTTAGAGCGACTAGTTTGGCAACTGTCGGTTCTCCCGTGGTGGTAGAAGGAGCGTCATCTCCTTCTATCGGACAAGCATTAATCGCCACGGGAGCCACGGCTGCTTCTTGGCAAACACTTCCTACGTCTTCATTTGCTCCAGATCGAACTCTTTTTGTATATCAGTCTGCTCCGAACATTTCGCCCAATTATGATGGATTGCAAAATGCAATAACGCGAGCAATAGCACTAACTCCCACTCAACCCGATCCTGTGATGATTATTCTTTTTCCCGGAACTTATGCCGAAAGCATACCAGTGATCGTTCCGCAACATGTTTCCATTTCGACCATCGTGCAAGCGCAAGGCTCAGTGATAATTACGCCAGATTCTGGAGTAGCGCAACCCGTGTTTTCATTGTCTGGTAATACGAGATTATCTGGATTATATGTGGATGGATTGGGTACTGCCACGATAGGATATGAAGCTTCCGCGACACCATATTCTACCGATGTACTAAATACTTGCACTGCCACGAATTGCGCAACTGCAGGGTTTCGAGTCACCGGAAACGGTGGTCCATTTTCTAGAATATTGGTTTGTCGAAATACTTTGGCCCGGGCTGTTAGTTCTGCCATGATCAACGGATACGAAGTGAGATCAGGTGCTATATTGGCTGGCACAGACTTTAATGCGACGGCTTTTGCAAGTGGGGGAGGAACTCTTACGAACGGATTTAACATTCACGACGATTTCACAATTGCGGATGTGAATATTGTATCGGCATCCAGTTGCAGCATGGGAATATTGGTTGGTCCGAAAACCACTACGACCACACAGAATCAATATCCCAAGATACGAGCGGTAGGTGTAAATCTGGGATTCATAAATTTCATAGGTGTGTCGATGAAAGAAGGATCTGCCGCCCGATTTTCGGATTTGAGAGTGGACGAATCGTTCGCCCCCGTGCCCATACATCTTCACATCGAAAATCCGAACACAGGAGATCCGAATTTTTTGGGATCATTATGGATGAATGTGAGATTTGATAAATTCATACCTAACGCAAACGGTGGGTCGATCTTGCCAGAGATTATCGGATCCGATCTGAGCGAAATACCGGGAAATATAGAAAATAAAATCGCCGGTGAACTTACGGTGGGGATGCCCAAGCGTGGATTTAACAGCAATTTCGGAGAAGGGGGTCCGCATAATTTAGACATGGAAGTGTTTATTTTCGATTCGAGCGCCGGATCTTCCACAAATATCACATCCATTATTAAGGTATGCGACGGTTCAGAAATTCCCGCATTTCCGACGGTACCCACTGCAAACGATGCTCTATATATTGGTGGAGGACTCAGAATCAATAAATTTTTCGGTATTGTGATAAAGATCAGTGCTGCCATTTCCGCCACGTCTGGTGTCGTTGCAGGTGTAAATTGGGAATATTGGAATGGAAGTTCTTGGAATCCTTTATCTTTGATGAGCACGGAAAATGACGAACCATATGAAACTAAAACAGATGTCACATTCGGAGAAGGAGACACGATTATTTCTTCAAAAGCTTACTCGTATCGATTCGGTAATTTGGACAATTGGGCGACGACTTTGGCAGGTGCCGCTGGTATCACATTGCCCGCTGGGATGGCTGATGTTTTGAGATTTTACGTGCGTGCCAGGGTTACTGGTGTCGGCACAATCACAACCGTGCCGGTCATACAATTGATTCGATTGCAGACGTCTTGCAGCGAATTTACGAAAATGGGGTTTTTGCAGTATTTTGGAAACGCAAGACCATTCAGAAAAGAACAAATTTCCACGAACGATTTTACAGCCACGGGAATCGGAGGTGAATCTTCTCCTAATTCAAGTAGATTGACCGGATCGACCATCAATAATATTGCATCTGTGCGTCCCAATTCCCGATTTTCTAGAAATGGTGTGACTGCTGCAGTATACATTTGGACTCCTCCCAACGAAATGGACACTTCCGAAAATTTGTTTGTAATTATTAATTATTCTAGAAGTACGGGGAATTCAGGAGATGTGGTCATGCAAGTGGATTATGCAATCACCAGAGAAAATGACATAATTGGCAACCCCGGGAACGGTGCCGCAAATCCGGTGGTGAGCACAGGGTTATTGACATTTCCGGTACCGACGTCGGATCGCAGAGCAGGTAAAATGAAAATCCCCATGAATATTACCAAAGTAAATCCAATTACGGATTCCATGTGGTTCAAATTTTATAGACTCGGCAACAATTTTATGGATACGTACAATCGCGACATTTACATTATAGACATAGATTTTGAATATAAAATATGGGCAGAAGGAACCCTTGTCGGATAATGTTTTCTTTCAATATAGTGAGCATTTTTGGGCGAAACGGAACATCGTTAAATAAAATCATTATTTTTTTTTTGTAATATTTTTTTTTTAATATTTTTTTTTTGTAATAAAATGTATTACTTACAAAGAGGAGGGAACATTTCCGATGTGCCAAGCGAAACGGAGCAATTGACGTGTAATTATATTTCATTTAATTCTATGAAATGCTTATCGGCTCTTGTGTATTTGCGGAGTCTTAGATGTTCAGGTGGTAATATCAAATCTTTGGAAGGGATTTCATCTTTAAAGAATTTGCGGGAATTTCATTGTCATGATGATCATTTGTGGTCTTTGGAAGGAATCTCTTCTCTCGTATATTTAGAAATACTTCTTTTTTCTGGGAATTACATTTCGTCTTTGAAAGAAATATCTTCTCTTGTAAATTTAGCGAAACTTGATTGCAGTAAGAATTCATTGACGTCCTTGAAAGAAATCTCATCCCTGGTGAATTTACAGAAACTCGATTGCAGTGAGAATTTATTGACGTCCTTGAAAGGAATATCATCCCTGGTGAATTTACAGAAACTCGATTGCAGTGAGAATTTATTGACGTCCTTGAAAGGAATATCATCCCTGGTGAATTTACAGAATCTCGATTGCAGTGAGAATTCATTGACGTCCTTGAAAGAAATCTCGACTCTTGTTAAATTACGGAAACTTTATTGTTGGGAAAATCGTTTGTCTTCTTTGGAAGAAATCTCGACTCTTACTAAATTACGGGAACTTTATTGTCCGGGAAATCGGTTGTCTTCTTTGAAAGGAATCTCTACTCTCAATGATTTACGGGAACTTTCGTGCAGCTACAATCGTTTGAGAAGTTTGAAGTATATTCCGGAAAATGTGCAAACATTCGAAATCGAGGATAACCCAATTGAGGATGATTACCAAACTTTTTCTTTGGCCGACAGGATTCACGAACTTTCCGGAACATCGAAATTTCTCAGACTATTAGATAGTTGTACGTATAATTCCGATTCTTACATTGGATTCATGTTGAAAGAAAATCTATTAAAACTTTATTTATTTTTTTGAGAAATAAACACTTTTTGTCTTTGTTTTTTCCTAATTCCGTAATGACGAAAGACACAAAGATACGCTTATATTACATACGCCGTGGCACATCACGTTTGGTATCGTTCATAAATCATGGTGAGCATATTCGGGAATTTGATTGTTCTGATCATAAATATGCGTCTTTGAAAAAAAAATCAGATCTACCAATTAGTCTGGTGGATATACAAAAACTTGATTGTAGCGGAACTGGTTTATCTTCTTTGAAAGGAATCTCTTCTCTCGTGAATAATAAGGAAGGCGTTCTCCTAGATTGGCAAGAGACATAGAGAAAATAATCTATTTCGCTGAATTATGTTTCTAAAAGCGTGACACTCTCTCATTTTGTTTTTTATTCGTATATTTTAGTTTCTCGCTATGATTAGTCGTACGTGTTTTATTGACGATAACGATATGGAAGCAGAGAAAGGTCATCATTCCGCAGTCCCCGACAAGGCGAAAATGTCTAGACAAGAAGCGCTTTACATTTTCGAAACCATATCGTCCGTCGGATATTTCGGCAACACTCCTTCTTTGGACAGAACGAAACTTTGTCAAATACTCGGACATTTGATTCAAGAATTCATGGTAGATGCCGGGAGAGATCAACCATGAATTCTTGATTGTGCTGGGAATAATCTATCTGATTTGGAAGGGATCCAATTTCTCGCGAATTTACAGGATTTTGATTGTTGTGGAAATCGCTT
>Ga0316207_10002415_pt1 | contig 19269 bp, 16 predicted proteins | sample 6weekpyrite_MG_FD_204943 | JGI IMG/M metagenome (GOLD analysis project Ga0316207, IMG submission 204943) | Microbial mat bacterial communities from mineral coupon in-situ incubated in ocean water Damariscotta River, Maine, United States -... | ecosystem: Environmental > Aquatic > Marine >...
GCTTAATCAGCAGTACCTGATGAAGCTAGATCCAACTTATATCGCAGCGCAACTGGCATTTTACATGCTGGAACACGGCATCAATATTGAAACCGGCCCAGCGCTGACCGATATTGTTTTACTATTACGTGAACGAAGCAAAACCTTCATCGACATGGTGCAGAACTGCCGATTTTTTTATGAAGACGTGACCGAGTACGATGCCAAGTCGGTGAAAAAGCATATCAAAGAACAAACGCCAGATATTCTGCAGTCAATTAAAGAAAAATTGACTGAGCTCACAGACTGGGCAGACGAAAACATTCACCATGTGGTGCAAAGTGTGGTCGACGAAAAAGAAGTGGGTTTTGCCAAAGTTGCACAGCCGATACGAATCGCAGTAACTGGTTGTACCACATCCCCATCAATTGACGAGACACTGGCAATGTTAGGCAAAGAGAAAACATTAAAGAGACTTGAAGACCTGATAGAACATATCGGGAAAACAATGTGAGGTAAAAGGGTAGAGTGAGGTGTAATCGTTAAGCGATTAGTGTCATTCCAGAATTGAATAACCTAGAGTACAAAGGAATTGTCATCCCAGAGATTGTTTAATCTGGGATCTAATAAAGGAATGTTGACACAATGGAACCAATGACATAAATTACACATCCCTTCATATTTGGGGCTATAGCTCAGCTGGGAGAGCGCTACACTGGCAGTGTAGAGGTCGGCGGTTCGATCCCGCCTAGCTCCACCATATATTTCAAAAGATTTGTTTGATGCTAATTAAAAGTTGATATAGTTTGCGAATAAAACATTTGTAATGTGTATTGTTTTTTTCTAATAGACGATTCATAAGTTTGACTGCGAAGAGAATTACTCAACAAAAAAATTTATCACCAAAAACGAAGGTATATAGTAATTATGGCTACAAAAGTACTAGTGCTTGGCGTTACAGGCATGCTAGGTAGTGTTGTTTTTAAGGAGTTGTCTAAAAATGATGAGTTAGTTGTGTTGGGGACTAAAAGGTCTGAAGGTAGATTGGATTTTTTTACTGATGACCAGAATAATAACTTAATTAGTGGGATTGATGTACTAGAAAGTGACTCTTTAGTAAGAGTATTGGATCAAGTTCGCCCAGAGATAGTAATTAACTGTATTGGATTAATTAAACAATTCTCTATAGCTAACAACCCATTAATTGCATTGCCCATAAATTCGATGTTTCCTCACCGTTTGTCAAAGCTATGTTCTCTTGTCAATTCTAGGCTGATTCATATCAGTACCGATTGCGTGTTTAATGGACGAAAAGGTATGTATAGAGAGAATGATATTTCTGATGCTGAAGATCTGTATGGGAAATCTAAATTTATTGGAGAACTTCACGATGAGTCTCACGCTGTAACTATACGCACATCAATAATAGGACATGAATTGAATAGTTCGGCTTCACTTGTAGACTGGTTTTTATCGCAATCAGGTCACGTCAAAGGCTACACAAAAGCTATTTTTTCTGGATTACCTACAGTTGAGTTGGCTAGAGTAATTATGGAGTACGTAATACCTAATGCTGATTTGAAAGGCTTATATCATGTGTCCGTGGATCCCATTGATAAATACTCTCTACTTAACCAAATTGCTAAAGTGTATAGTAAAGATATTGAAATCATACCAGATGAAAATGTGCAGATTGATAGATCTTTAGAATCTAGTAAATTTAAACAAGCTACAGGCTACGTGGTTCCAAGTTGGGAAGAGTTGATTACTAAGATGTATAACGTTCAGTGAGGATACTGGAAAGATATGTTTGATAATAAAGTTTTAATGATTACTGGAGGTACGGGGTCGTTTGGTAAGACTGTGTTGAAAAGGTTCCTCGATACGAATGTAAAAGAAATTCGTATATTTAGTCGTGATGAGAAAAAACAAGAAGATATGCGAATTGCGCTGGCAAATAGTAAAGTAAAATTTAATATTGGTGATGTGCGTGACTACAATAGTATATCTGAGGCAATGATAGGAGTTGATTATGTTTTTCATGCGGCGGCATTAAAACAGGTTCCATCTTGTGAGTTCTATCCAATGGAGGCAGTTAAAACAAATGTTGTGGGAACAGAGAATGTTATAAATGCAGCAATCGCGAATAATGTCAAACGTCTGATTGTCCTTAGTACAGATAAAGCTGTCTACCCTATTAATGCAATGGGAATATCAAAAGCAATGGCAGAAAAAGTAGTTGTTGCAAAATCACGTGCTATACCAGAGGGTGGTCCAGTTATTTGTTGTACGCGCTATGGTAATGTGATGGCGTCAAGAGGCTCCGTAATTCCGCTTTTTATTAGTCAACTTAAAAATGAAGAGCCATTGACGGTAACTGAAGCGAGTATGACTCGCTTTCTGATGTCACTAGAAGATTCTGTTGATTTAGTTTTACATGCATTTGAGTATGCGGAGCAGGGCGATATCTTTGTTCAAAAAGCACCGGCATCAACTGTTGGTGATCTTGCTCAGGCCCTCAAAGAGCTATTTAAGAAAGAAAGCCCTATCAAAATAATTGGTACACGACATGGAGAAAAACTCTACGAGTCTTTAATATCATGTGAAGAAATGGCGAAGGCTGTTGATATGGATCGTTATTATCGGATACCTGCTGATAACTGTGACTTAAATTACAATAAATTTTTTGTCGAAGGTGATCGGCATATTTCTGAGGTTGAAGATTATACCTCGCATAATACAGAACGGCTTGATGTTGAGGGTATTAAGAGACTGTTACTTGAGTTGAAATATATTCAGGGAGAGCTAAATGCTTAAAGTAATGTCCTTGTTAGGAACTCGGCCTGAGTTAATAAAAATGTGCAGGGTGATAACTGAATTTGATCAGCAAGTTAATCATATATTGGTTCATTCAGGGCAGAATTATGATTACGAATTAAACCAGATATTTTTTGATGACCTAGAGATACGTAAACCAGATTATTTTTTAAATGCAGCTGGAGAAACTGCGGCAAAAAATATTGCAGAAGTTATCTCAAAAGCGGATGAGATATTTGAAAAAGAAAATCCTGATGCATTATTGCTGTATGGTGATACAAATACTTGTTTAGCTGTGTTGGCTGCAAAGCGTCGTAAAATCCCTGTGTTTCATATGGAGGCAGGCAATCGTTGCTTTGATCAGCGCGTGCCAGAAGAGCTTAATCGTAAGGTGCTTGACCATCTGAGTGATATTAATATGGTGCTTACTGAGCATGCTAGACGGTATTTGATTGCAGAAGGAATTAAGCCAGAAACAATCATTAAAACTGGCTCGCATATGCAGGAAGTTATCGACTATTATATGCCAAAAATACAGCAGTCCGATGTCTTGTCACGTGAAGGACTTGAGCCAAATAAATATTTTATTATAAGTGCGCATCGTGAAGAGAATGTTGATACACCAGAAAACCTAAAAGATCTGGTTGCTACTTTGCGTGCATTAGCTGATCAATATAATTACCCCATTATAGTATCTACTCATCCAAGAACACAGAAAAGACTGGATGACCTCGGTGAAAATCTGGATCATCCTTTAATCAGGTTTGTGAAGCCATTTGGTTTGTTAGACTATATTAGGTTACAGATGTCTGCGTTTTGTATTCTTTCTGATAGCGGCACAATCACTGAAGAAGCTTCGTTACTAAACTTACCAGCAATAACTATTCGTAATGCACATGAGCGTCCGGAAGGAATGGATGAGGGTACCTTGATAATGAGTGGCTTAAAGGCGAAGCGAGTCCTTGAATCTGTTAAAGTGGTAACGAGTCAGTATCATAATCAAGAAACTCAGATGCCTATAGTTGAAGATTATAAAGGCGGACCAGTCTCGAAGCAGGTGGTAAGAATTGTTCTCAGCTATACAGATTATATAAATCGTACAGTTTGGTCGAAGTTTTAGTGGAAAAAAATGTAATTATTTATATTGGTGGTTTTGAGTTGCCTGATAAGAATGCGGCGGCTCAGAGGTGTGTTGCAAATTCAAAGATTTTTCGGGAGTTGGGTTACGAGGTTGTTCTTCTCGGTATAGATAAAAATCAGGATGAAACTCCTTTGTGTAAACAAGTATATTTTGGATTTTCAAGTTGGAGTGTTCCATACCCTAAAACAGTTAAACAGTGGCTTGGTTACATTGTTTCTACAAGCGCACTTAAATACATCATAGAAAATAAATACAAAAATAGAGTTCATTCTATTGTGTGTTATAACTATCCTGCTGTCGCACAGTTTAGAATAAAAAAAATCGCGAAAAACATTCAGGCGTTTTGCATAGCGGATGCAACAGAGTGGTATGGTGTAACAGGCAATAATATTCTACATAAAATCATTAAGTGGCTTGATACCATTTTGCGCATGAAGTTAATAAATAAACGAATGGATGGCCTAATTACCACTAGTCCCTTTTTAACAAAGTATTATAAAAATTGGCAGAAGAATATATTAGAACTACCTACTCTCTATGATAGAGAGCTGTTTGAAGTTGCTCCGAAAATTGAGTCTAGCAATAGTACGGATTACTTTGTCTTGATGTATGCGGGGTCACCATTTGATGTCAAGAGTGCGACAGAGAATAGAAATAATGTAAAAGAAAGACTAGATATTATTATCGATTCAATGTCAGAGTTAAATAAGCGGAAGGTTGGCTTTCAGTTAAAAATCTTTGGTGTTTCAAAAGAAGAGTATCTTAAAGTGTATCCGGAGCATATCGAAGAGCTAGAGCAGCTTAATAGAAAGATTCGGTTTTATGGGCGTCGTTCATTTTCAGAAATAATTAGTAATATTAGATCAAGCGACTTTACGATTTTTTTACGAGATGAAAATAGAGTAACAAAATCTGGTTTTCCGAGTAAGTTTTCTGAGTCTATCTCTTATGGTGTGCCTGTAATTACTAATAAAATGTTAAGTATTGAGCCATATATATCTGAGGGAAAAAATGGCTTTCTTGTTGAGTTGGATCTGGAAGAATTGGTCTCAAGGCTGGCTGAGATTTTAGTGATGGACAAGAGGGTTATTAATCGGATGAAAGAATATTGTATTTCTTCTGAGATATTTGACTTTCGATCATTTGTAGGTAAGGCAGCAATTTTTTTAAACAGGTTAGGTTAAGCTTTGAAAGTCAAACGTTTGTTAAAGCTAGTTTCAGCTCCGGTAAGAATGCTTTTTGCTTACTTGTATCCAGTTTCTTACGCAAAATACATTGGTGTAAATTGTCAGAATGATTTAACTATCTATGGCACAAGCTATTATATGTTTAGTGCGGAGCCTTATCTTGTGACGCTAGGTAAGAATGTGCATATAAGTAGGGATGTTAATTTTATTTGTCATGACGGGTCTACGTTGATTTTTAGAGAAGACGTGCCAGATTTAGAGATTGCGGGAGAAATCAATGTTGGGAATAATGTTTTTATTGGTACGAGAGCCTTAATTCTTGCTGGGGTATCAATAGGTGATGATTGTATCGTAGGTGCCAATGCAGTGGTAACAAAAAATATTAAGAATGGAAGTGTCGTTGCTGGTAATCCGGCGAGAGTGATTAAAACCACAAAAGAATTCTTGGAGTCTGCTGAAAGAAAATCATTAAAAATTGGCCATCTTAAGGGTAGAGAAAAGATAGTTGCATATAAGAAGATATTTAATAAAAAATGAAGCTTTTCTCTTATAGGTATCTGCCATTAAATATTTATATTGCGTACACATTGTTTGTTGTATTGTGTTTGTTTTTACAGCCTATAAATTATAAAGATTTAAATTATTTTTCTTTATTGAGCTTTATGTTTTTGGTTTTGGTAGTGTTTTCCTTAGGCTATATAAAAGGTGCTAGAGGAAATATAAGGTGTATTCGAAAAGAAAAAGGATTTAATGAAGGTGAATGGTCTGTCTATTTACTTGTACGAAATCTGATAAAGGTTGTAATAATCTTAAGTGCCTGTTTTGTTATGTATCAGTGGTATCAAGTATTTATTACAGGTGGTGGCATTGATATAAGTAAATTGGGTGAGAGCTATGTTAAGTATTACGAAGGCTATGAGCGAGGGCAGGCTCGTGTTGATTTATTATATGTTTTGAATATATTGGCACAGGCTGTGCTGACATTGGCTCTCTTTTTTGGTGTTTTCTATTATAAAAAGCTTTCGAGAAAAATGGGTTGGCTGTTTGTGTTTGTGGTTGTTTCTTATATTTTAATAAATGTATTGGTTTCAGGCAAACAGAAGTTTTTTGGTGACGTGGTTATTATTCTTTTTTTTTATTTTTTAATAAACGTTTCGCGTTCTCAAAGAAGGGTAAGTTATAAATTTATAGGCGTTGGTGCGATTTGTGTAACGGCTGTTATTGGGGTTTTTGTTGAGTTGCTAAATCAGCGTTATATCGCAGCTGGAATTGGACTAAATAATATTGGTGATAAGGTTCATCCTTTAATGGTTTGGGATCAAGAGTCTTATCTTTTTGATATCTTAGGGGATGAATATGGTTTCGCTTTCGGTGTTTTTTTGTGGTACTTCACTAATGGTATTTATGGGCTTTCTTTAAGTCTGAGTCTTCCATTTGAGTGGACTTATTTTGTTGGTAATTCTTATTCATTAGGTCGAATTGTAGAAATAATTTCTGGTGGGGATGTTACAATAATAGATAAGACTTATCCTGCACGAGTCGGCTTTGAATATGGGTGGGATTTAAGCAAGTGGCATTCGTTGTTTTCTTGGTTGGCATCAGATTTTACATTTCTTGGAGTGATTATAATAGCCTTCTTTTTTGGTGTCTTGTATGGGGGGCTTTGGGTGAGTGCAATAAGGCTTGATAATCCTTATTCTGGGCCACTATTTTTATGTCTATCTCTAGGTCTTATCTTTAGCTATTCTAACAATCAGTTAATGCATAGTATGGCAGGAGTAATAGCTTTAATAACATTAATTGTTCTTTATACATATTTTAACTTTACTAAAAGAAAATATTGTAACTGACTGAACTAATGAATATTTACAAGACTAGTGTGGTTGTATTTTTTTTAATTGCTCTTGGTAAGCTCTCTGGTTTTTTGAAGGATGTTGTCCTTACTTTTTTTCATGGTGTCTCTCCAGTAACTGATGCTTTTTTTTTAGCAAATTCTATTTCTTCAGTGCTTTACATGGCGGTTTTTTTATCAATACCAATTATAGTTATACCATATGCTACTAGAAATCAAGGCTCCATATCAAGTGAATACGTGGAAGGGGTGTCGCGTATGTTCGTTACCTATATTGGAATATCGCTTGTTTTTTCTATTTTTATAGTATTGTATTCATCAGAATTGGTTGGTTTATTTTCGGGAGGTGTCGATTCAATAACAAAAGATCGAACTTCTCATTATCTAATTATTATGTCTGCAACATTTATCTTTTCTGCTGCGGTGGGTTTCTTTAATTCTCTGCAATTGGCTGATAAAAATATTATTCCTTCATATCTAACTCCAGTTGTTAATAACTTAATATTCTGCATTGGTATTGTTATATTTAATGATCGAGATGAATTTTATGTCGTTTTAATTCTTGGGGTTGTGTCCTGGATTATCTTAATGCTCGCAAATATTAAGAGTGTGAAGTGCAAGTTTGGATTTGGTTTTATTGGTGGCTCTAGTCGTGCGGACTACAAAGCGTTGTTTTTAATTATGTTACCAGCAATATTTACTTTGTATATTGATCAGGTTAATAGTGTTTTATCAATATTTTTTGCTGCCAAAATAGGTGATGGTTATGTCACAATAATGAATTATGGCAACAAATTAAATGGTGTTTTTTTATCTGTTTTTTTGGTTATTTTAACGACAATTATCTATCCAAAATTAAGTGAAAAAGTTTCTAAAGGAGATCAGGCAGGACTGGTTGGGGTTCTTTCTGGGTATATAAATATTTTTATTATTTTTGGGGTTCCTGTTGCTGTAGTAATGTCAGGTTTTTCCGAAGAACTAGTTTCAGTTATTTTTGAGCGAGGCGCATTTGATCATCAAGCTGTACTCAATGTCTCTGAAGTGTTTGGTGTGCTTATATTTGGGTTGGTGTTAAATGTTATTCGAGATTTGTTGAATAGAGTGCTTTTTGCCTATAAGAAAACATCAGTAGTTTTATATTTGTCTTTGACTTCGGTATTGGTGAATTTTATCTTGTCGTATTTGTGGTTCGAAGAGTTTCTGCTAGTGGGCTTGGCTTATGCAGGTATAATTTCATTATTATTAAATATTATCATTCTAGTATATGTTTCAGATAGGATTTTGATGATTAGTGTTTATAAAGTCATTGGAAGAGCGTTAGTTTTGTTTTCTATTGGTTCGATTGGTGGTGCAATATGTTTTTATGTGATGGATGTCTTTGATTTTGATAAGAATATTCAGTATATCTCTTCTATCGCTTTTTATTCGGCCTTTATCTATGGTATGTATTTGATGGATAAGCAATGGAAAAAGAAATCCTAATATCTAGTATAGATAGATTATATTAGATGTAGCAATCAAGTTTTTGCTATATTTATTGTTTTTAACTGTTTTGTTTATTTTTCGGTTTGTTTAGAAAATGTCTAATAAAAGAATATGCTTAATAGCCAACTCTGGTTTTACGATTGTTAATTTCAGAGCTGAATTGATTAAAGAGCTAATTTTTAGTGACAATGATGTAATTGTTATTTGTCCTTTAGAATGTGACTTAATGCATGGTCGTGATTTAACAGAAGAGTTTTCAAATCTTGGGGTTAAATTTGTCCCTATTGTAATTAATCGCAGTGGAATTAATCCAATATCAGAATTCAATTTACTAATTTCTCTTTATAATGTTTTGAGAAACGAAATGCCAGACGTAGTGTTGAATTATACTATTAAGCCGACGATATATGGTTCTTTTGCGGCTTGGCTGGCTGGTGTGAAATATATCGCTTCAAATATAACCGGGTTGGGTTATGTGTTTACAACGAGATCGATTGGTTCATTCATTTTATCAAGTATAATTAAATTGCAATATAAGTTGGCGTTACGTTGTAATTCGATTGTTTTTTTTCAAAACCCTGATGATGAAGCATTATTTAAAAAGCTGTCGCTGACATCGTCAGTAAAAACAAAAGTAATTGATGGCTCTGGTGTAGATGTAGCTAAATTTATAAGAAAAAACTTTGATCCTAAGCCGCATTCATTTATTTTTGTTGGTAGGTTGTTATGTGATAAAGGCGTTAAAGAGTTAATTGGCGCAGCTGAAATTATAAAGAGTAAATATCCACATGCTATAATTACATTGCTTGGTTCAATCGATAATAATCCTAGTTCACTAACAGAATATGACTTAAAAGATTATATTGCATCTGGTGTAATAAATTATTTACCTGCAAGACCGGACGTGCGTGATGCACTAGATGAACATGAGGTTTTTGTGTTGCCGTCATATCGTGAGGGGACTCCTCGTTCAGTTCTAGAAGCAATGAGTATGTCGATGCCGATAATAACAACGGATGTGCCTGGATGCCGTGAGACAGTCGTCTCTGGTACAAACGGGTTTCTGGTTGAACCTAAGAATGCTGAAAAGCTGGCTATTGCAATGGAAGAATTTATTTTAAAACCTGATCTTGTCAAAAAGTTTGGTGAGGCAAGTCGGGAACTAGCAATTAATCGCTATGAAGTTAATAAAGTCAATGAATCGATCCTTTCTGAATTCATTTGATTCAATTGTTTGCTTCATCAAAAGTTTATCTGATTTTAACTGCATTTAATCGACATATTTACTAAACCAAATACTAAACTTTATGTAAATAATAATTAAGAGCTAGTTGATTTCCCTATCTATGATACTTTGTAAAGAATAGAGTAACTAAGAGTTACAGGCACATTTGAGAGATAGATGGTATGTTGTGTTAGTTGTCATAGCTTCAATTTTTCTGGAAAATATATAGATGTTTTTATTATTAATAGTTTTATGTATATCCTGGGGCTTAACGGGATGGTTACGACGGTATGCTTTATCTAAAAGTTTAATGGATGTACCTAATGCCCGAAGCTCACATTCAATACCAACTCCTCGTGGAGGAGGGGTTTCTATAGTAGTTACTTTCCTGATTGTCTTAGCTTTTTCTAATCTATGGCTCTTTTTTATTGCTGGTTTTTTTGTGGCATTGATTGGTTGGGTCGATGACCATGGGCATATTAAATCAAGTATACGTCTATTAGTACATATGGTGTCGTCTGTTATAATAGTATATTCAATAGACGGATTGCCTACATTTAATGTTTTTGATTTTGAAGCAGATTTAGGCATATATGGTAGTATTTTAGCAGTGCTAGCATTGGTGTGGATATTAAATCTCTATAATTTTATGGATGGAATTGATGGTATAGCAGGTATTGAGGCTATAACTTCTACGGTTAGTGCAGGCTTAATTTTATGGTTTGTGTTTGAAAGGTATGCGCAGGCTGAATTGCACTTTTATTTGGCGACAGCGAGCTTAGGTTTTTTATTGTGGAATTGGCCACCGGCTAAGATTTTTATGGGTGATGCTGGCAGTGGTTTTCTTGGCTTGATGTTAGGCGCATTAATGCTTTATTCAATGACCTATGAAAAAGAAATGCTTTGGATCTGGTTGATTTTATTAGCAGTATTTATTGTTGATGCAACGTATACACTATTTCGTCGATTATTTCGAGGTGATAAAGTATATGAGGCTCATCGTAGTCATGCTTATCAATTTGCATCTAGAAAATACGCTAATCATAAGTCTGTTACGCTGTCTGTTCTATTTATAAACTTATTTTGGTTATCTCCTTGGGCAGTTTTTGTAGCAATTGACTTAGTTGATGGGTTGTTAGGCCTGATATTTGCTTACATGCCAATAATATGGTTGGCGTGGTATTTTAAAGCAGGCAAATTAGAATCGTTTAATAAGTAAAAATGTGCTACTTATAGAATTTAGATGAAGTACTCAGTTTAATTGTTATTGATTGATGGTTTTTAATCAATTTATTTTATTCGGCTGGTCTGTCCGGTAATTGTGCTAATTTGGAACTATTTTCTATATGTTATCGTTAAATAAGTTAGTATTTATAAAATCTAACTTGTTTGTATACCCAATTGATATGATAAGTAATAATTATGTATAAAAGATTAAGTGAATTCTCACGAAATACGAAAAGGTTCTTACTTGTTGGTATCGACTTTCTCACTCTTCCTATAGCATTATGGCTTGGATATGCATTAAGGCTAGGTGAATTCTGGCCAGTAAATATAGAAAAAGTATGGTGGTTGTTTCTCGTTGCTCCCATAGTTGCTATTCCTGTATTTATTCGTTTAGGGTTGTATCGAGCTGTTTTAAGATATGTCGGTAGCCAGGCTTTGATTACAATTGTTAAAGCTGTTTCAATTACCACGTTAATATTATTAGCAATTGTCGTTATGACTCAGAGTCAAGGGATTCCAAGATCTGTTTTTATAATTTTTTGGTTAATCTGCATGGCATTTATCGGAGGTAGTCGATTATTTCTAAGAAGTTATATTCAATCATATTCAAAAGGTAAAAAAATAAAGGAAAATGTTGCAATTTATGGTGCTGGAGCAGCAGGAGCTGAATTAGCGAAAGCATTACAATTAGGTAACGAGTTCAATCCGGTTATTTTTCTTGATGATAACCATGAAAAGCGGGGTAGTGAAATCCATGGTATTAAAGTTTATTCGCCCTATTCACTTGAGACTTATATCGATAAAGTGAATGTGACTCAGGTACTATTGGCTATGCCAAGCTTGTCCTCAAGGCGTAGGAAAAAAATACTAGATAGTCTTGAGCTTTATTCTGTACACGTTCAGACGTTGCCAGGGATTGCTGACTTAGTCTCGGGTAGGGCGACTGTATCAGACATACGAGAGGTTGACCCAAGTGATGTGTTAGGTCGAGATATTGTGCCTCCAATACCAGATCTTATTGAGCAATGCATTCTTGGAAAAAATGTAATGGTTACAGGAGCAGGCGGGTCAATTGGGGCTGAATTGTGTCGTCAGATTTCTGATTTTGAACCAAGAAAGCTTATTTTATTTGAACAATCTGAATATGCTTTGTATAAAATTGAAAAAGAACTAGAAGCATACAATTCTGATTTGGATATAATTGCAATTTTAGGTTCCGTGACTGATGGTCGTAGAGTGGAAACGGTTTTAAAATCTTTTCAAGTGAATACAGTATATCATGCTGCTGCATACAAGCATGTACCATTAGTTGAGCATAATCCAATTGAAGGTTTACAAAATAATGTGTTTGGTACATGGCGAACAGCTGAAGCAGCCGTCGCTGCTGGAGTGGAAACATTTGTTCTAATTTCGACTGATAAGGCAGTGCGTCCAACTAATATAATGGGTGCTACGAAGAGGTTTGCTGAACTTGTTTTACAAGGATTAGCTGCTGAAAATCATGAAACATGTTTTACAATGGTGCGGTTCGGTAATGTGTTAGGGTCATCTGGATCGGTTATACCATTGTTTAGAAAGCAAATAAAAAATGGTGGGCCAGTGACGGTTACTCATCCGGATATAACTCGTTATTTTATGACAATACCTGAGGCTGCGCAGTTAGTTATTCAAGCGGGGGCTCTTGGTAAAGGTGGAGATGTTTTTGTTTTGGAAATGGGTGACTCCGTGAAAATCAATGATCTCGCAAAAAGTATGATTCACTTGAGTGGTCTTGAGGTTTGTGATGATGATAATCCGGATGGAGATATCTCCATAGAGTATACAGGATTGAGACCAGGTGAAAAATTATATGAAGAACTTCTTATAGGAGATAATGTTACAGGGACTGAACACCCTAAAATCATGCGTGCTGCTGAAGAAAAAATATCTTGGGAGCAATTAATGTATTATAAGGAGCAATTTGAAAGAGCGCGTAACGATTTCGAAACACAAACAATTAAGTTGTTACTTGAAAAAGTTGTCGCTGGATATTCAGCAGAAAAGGATATTGTAGATCCAGTTTGGAACCAAATTACTTTATCTGGTGTCGATACTAAAGTATTAGCCACTGATAAAGAAAAGAAAATACATTAAAGCTTCTGTTTAGTAGCAATTGTTTGGATTCTATTTATGTCCATAAGTCAACTATGCTCAATTCGAAGTATTAAGCATTCGTTTATATATTTAGTAATAGCACTATTTCCAGTTTTAATTGCTACTATTCAACATGGGGGAGTTGTTTTATATTCTCTTATATTACTGTTTGGTTTGATTTTTGGCTGGGCATCATGGGGTTATCTTGAAGCTTGGGAAAAGCGACTTTTACTTGGCTTTTGTGTTTTTTTTGTTCTCATTTGTTTGTCGTTAGTTAATACACAAGATATTGAATTGGGTGTCAAGAAACTTGAAAGGTATATCCTTTTTCCATTAGTTCTCCCCATGTATTTCTTTTTAAGAAAATACAAAATTGAAGCAGGAAAGCCGCTTTTAGCAGGTATATTGTTTGCCTCATTAGTGATGTTTTTGCAATCTGTATATCAGGTCTATGGTTTAGACATGGTTCGGGCCGTAGGTGGATATAACGCCATAATTTTTGGCGATATAGCCATGTTGCTCTCAGTGATCCTAGTGTGTGCTCTTTTAACTATGTCAAAGTGCTTACAACATATTTTGATAGGGGGAGTCGCTATTGTTTTCGCCCTGATTGCTAGCTTATTATCAGGCTCAAAGGGAGCATGGGTGTTAATTCCGGTTATTATGGTATGGTTATTGTGGGTATACAGACTATTAATCAGTAAACGTATTTTGACTTTACTGGCTATTTTAGGCTGTGTCATGATTGTTATTTTACTTAATCTTGAACCAGTAAAGCGAAGAATTGATATTGCGATTACTCAATATGATTCTTATTCGCAAGATAATACTCAAATTAACCCAATGAGTGAAAGACTTGAGATGTGGAAAGATAGCATCTCAATCTGGCAAGAGAATCCAATATTAGGTACTGGTATTGGAGATTTTAAAAGTGCTAGGTCAAACTTATACAGTGAAGGACTTTCGAATCTAAAAATGCCATATGGCCATGCTCATAGTATATATTTTGATATGCTAGCTTCAGCTGGTTTGCTGGGAATCACTTCTTTGCTGATATTCGTTTTAATAATTCCGTATAAAGTTTTTCGTCAAAATTTCTTAAATGAATCAGATGGATGGATTAGGTTTTATGCACTATCTGGTATGGCTACGGTCATAGCATTTTCAGTATTTGGTCTTACAGAAGGATGGCTGGCTAGGAATGCATTTACTAGGACATATGTGTTTTTTATTCTAGTTTTCATGTCAAGCATAGCTATTAGAAAGATAAAAAAAACTACCGTTGTTCTTTCTTAAACTCAATTACGGAGGAGTAACTATATAGTATCCATGTAGTGCAGATGATAGATCTTGTTAGGGAAGTGAACCATCACTGGATATTTGTTGAATAGATATCAAATTGCTGTTCTATACGGCGGTTTTCAGATAGGTGACATTGCTGAATAATAATGGTCAGAGAAATTGTTTCTAAAATTATTAATAGCATTCATTTGCTTTGTGTGTTCAGTTTGGCGAGTCAGTTAAGATGCCTGTGATGTATTATGAGAACTATGTTGCTAATACATTAAACTTTACTGTCTGCATGGCGGATACTAAGATTAAGTCCATTATTTACTCATTAGCCGCTGCAGCCTTTGGTGAGTTAGATTATGTGCCGATAGATGAGGAGCATGGGCGCGTGCCAATCAACCCTTATGGACATAGCGAGCTGATGGTTGAACAAATTCTTAAAGATTTTGATAAAGCTTATGACATGAAGTCAGTCTGTTTGCGTTATTTTAATGCAGCGGGGGCGGATGCTGATGGAGAGTTGGGTGAGCGGCATATTCCTGAAACACATCTTGTTCCATTAGTGTTACAGGCTGCTTCTGGCCGTCGTGATGCTATTTCTATTTTTGGTACAGATTATGATACGCCTGATGGCACCGGTTTCGAGATTATATTCATATTGAGGATCTCTGCAGTGCGCATTTGTTGGCGCTGGAATCTCTGGTTAATGGTGGCGAGAGTCGTCAATATAATATGGGTAATGGCCAGGGCTATTCGATTCGTGAAGTGATAGATGCTGTGAAAAAAGTGACTGGTAATGATTTTAAAGTGATTGAAGCCGAGAGGCGTGATGGTGACCCCGCAAGGCTAGTGGCAGATTCGACACTACTGCAAAAGGAGCTGGGTTGGAAACCTAAATACCCGGACCTTGAAACCATTATTGAGCATGCATGGAACTGGGAACAGAAGCATAACTGGAGTTGATTCTCTGTTATTTAATTGCCAGCAAACAGCTGTCAGCTGACAATTAAATATAATAATCTTACTTTATCTTCCGGGTTTGTATTCCCAGTAGTAACGACAGGCCTATACAGGCAAGCCAAAGGCTTGGCGGTGCTGGTACCGATGTTGTTACAGATGTTGTGTCATATTCAAATAAATAAGTGCCTGTGCTTCCAGGGCTACCAAAATCACCGGCTCCATAGTTTATTGTGCTTGCGACATAGTTGCTGGTCAGCATGTCTGGTGAGAGTAGTTCTGCGCTTACTCCTGCTGTTACAAAGCCACTGTCATAAAAAAGACTGAGTTGGTTGCCTTGTGAATCGGTCATTATAATTTCATCATCGCTATTAGCCAGTGTGAAACCACTGTACATATAGTCAGTCTGGTAACCACCGTTTTCTAATTCATTGCCATTTTTACCAAGTACGAGATATTCGCCTGAGTTAATGAGCAATGGGTCGGGATTGTTGATGATATGCATGTTCGATCCGTTGTCTGACAGGATGATGCCATTAAGATCAAACGATTCATTGGTCGGGTTGAATAGCTCGAACCATTCACCATTACTGTCTGTGACGGCAGCTGGGTTGGCCATGACTTCAGTGATGTATAAATCTGAAATTATCACTGCATGGCTTTTGCCGGATGAGAGGATGGCGATTGTGCTGAATGCTACGAGAGTGATTATTTTGTGCAGGCGTTTGTAAGCCTGATGATGTGTTATTTGCATTATGCTAGCTCCATGTTGTGTATCACCATGCATTTGGGCAATGGTGGGTGGCCATCCTGACCACAGAATAAATTTATCGAAACCGATAAGGTCTAACAATCAGAGATAGTAGATAAATCTTGTAAGAAAAAGTCGCTTTTTAGATGGGGCTGTTGCGAATGAAAACTAATGACTTGCTCGATTTTGATGTAAAATGCCCTTTTTGATTATTGAACAGGTTTTCTCTATGAGCCTTGACGGTGCCGATTCATCCGCCAAACCTTCTAACTTTATTCGCCATATTATCGATGATGATCTAGCGGCTAATAAAAACAATGGCCAGGTGCACACACGCTTTCCGCCTGAGCCGAATGGTTTTTTGCATATTGGTCATGCGAAATCGATTTGCCTGAATTTTGGAATCGCTCGGGATTATAACGGCCAGTGCAATCTGCGCTTTGATGACACCAACCCCAGCAAGGAAAAGATCGACTATATTCACGCGATTCAGGAAGACGTGAAATGGCTGGGTTTTGACTGGGATGATCGGCTGTTTTATGCGTCGGATTATTTCGAGCATCTGCATGATTTTGCGGTCGAGCTGATTGAAAAAGGTCTGGCATACGTTTGTGATCTGTCGGCTGAAGAGACCCGTGAATATCGCGGTACATTAAAAGAAGCCGGTAAAAACAGCCCATACCGTGATCGAAGTGTTGAAGAGAATCTCGACCTGTTCAAACGTATGCGTGCTGCTGAATTTGAAGATGGCAGCCGGGTATTGCGTGCCAAAATCGATATGGCATCGCCGAATATGAATATGCGCGATCCTACTTTGTACCGTATCCGCCATGGCGTGATTCATCACCAGACCGGCGAGGAATGGTGTATTTACCCGATGTACGATTATACCCACCCGATCTCAGACGCACTTGAAGGCATCACGCATTCGCTGTGTACACTTGAGTTTGCCGACCATCGCCCGCTATATGACTGGGTGCTGGATAATATTTCCATTGGCTGTCACCCTCAGCAAATTGAGTTTTCACGCCTGAACCTGCAGTTTACCGTGATGAGCAAGCGTAAGCTGACAGAGCTGGTCGATGAAGGTCGGGTTGATGGTTGGGATGATCCGCGCCTGCCGACGATTGCCGGCTTGCGTCGTCGTGGATACACGCCGGAATCTATTGTTGAGTTCTGTGATCGTATAGGCATCACCAAATCGGACAACAGCGTCGAGATGGGTATGCTGGAAAGCACAATTCGTGATGATTTGAATATCAATGCGCCGCGCCGTATGGCGGTGTTGAATCCACTTAAAGTTGTGATCGAAAACTACCCCGAAGATCAGGTAGAAGAGCTGACGGCTGCAAATCATCCGCAGAATGAGGCGATGGGCACACGTACCATACCCTGGACACGTGAAGTTTATATCGACCGTGAGGATTTCCGTGAAGAGGCGAATAAGAAATTCAAACGACTGGTGTTAGGCAAAGAAGTGCGCCTGCGTTATGGCTATGTGATTCAGTGTAATGATGTTATCAAAGATGAAAATGGCGAGATTGTCGAGCTGCGCTGTAGTTATGATCCCGATACATTGGGTAAAAACCCAGCGGATGGTCGTAAAGTGAAGGGCGTTATCCACTGGGTATCAGCCAGCAAGGGTATTGAAGCTGAAGTCAGGCTTTATGATCGATTATTCAGCCATCCTGTGCCTGATAGTGCCAAAGATGGTGTTGATTACCATGAAAAACTCAACCCAGACTCACTTCAGGTACTTGAGGGATGTTACCTTGAGCCGGCACTTGTCGATGCGGGTAGATCTGATCGTTTCCAGTTTGAGCGAGAAGGCTATTTCTGCCTTGATAAGTTGTCGAATAAAGACAAACTGGTGTTCAATCGTACGGTAACGCTGAGAGACTCATGGGCAAAAATTGAACAGGAATTCAGTTAGTTAGCGGGCTTTGGTTGATAATTAACCAAAGCCTTCGCCCTGAGCAGATTCTATATAAGCAATTTCTTATTTTTTTAATAAAAATGTAAAAAAGGGCTAGACATGGCAGGGCACTTGCCCTATTATTTCGCCTCCTTTGAACGAGAGGCCCACTTCTTGAAGTGAATCGTTCTCATAAGGTTGCGTCCCCATCGTCTAGAGGCCTAGGACACCGGGTTTTCATCCCGGCAACAGGGGTTCGACTCCCCTTGGGGACGCCATTACATTAAAGCCTCAGCAATTCATTTTGCTGGGGCTTTTTTATTGCATGTGTATTTTTTACAGTTTGTAAAAAAGGAAAGCCTGTATGCTTAAAAACTCAGGCTTTTTTTGTGATGGCTATTTGATTACGCCGCGTTCTCTTAGCAGATCGATCAGTATATCGACGCTTTCTTCCAATGAAACCTGGTCAGTCTTGATCTCAATTTCAGGTTTTTCTGGTGTTTCGTAGGGTGAAGAAATACCAGTGAAATGAGGTATCTCACCATTGCGGGCTTTTTTGTACAGGCCTTTAACATCGCGTTTTTCACAGGTTTCAATCGATGCGTTGCAGTAGACTTCGAGGAAGTCCCCGTGTTGCATTAAATTACGGGCGAGTCGACGGTCTTCACGGAAGGGTGAAATAAAAGCCGTTAATACAATCACGCCGGCATCAGTGAACAGTTTGGCGACATTGGCAATACGCCGAATATTTTCTTTGCGATCTTGATCGCTAAAACTCAAATCACCGCATAATCCATGACGGACATTATCACCATCAAGCACATAAGTGCTGCAATCCATATTATAAAGGCGGTCTTCCAGTGCGTGAGCCAGTGTTGATTTACCCGCGCCCGATAATCCTGTAAACCACAGCAGCAGGCTTTTGTGATTATGTAGCTCTTCGCGCTTTTCACGGTTAATCGTGGCATGATGCCAGATGGCATTGGGGCTTATTGATGATGAATCATTGGAATTAGAATCAGACATAGAAGCTGGAAATTATTCTTAATAGGATTTAACAGCTGGAGACTATATCATAAACTCATAATCTTCCCATCAAATTACAATTGGAGTCTCAGTGAAAAAAATAGATGTGTTTAATGGTGATGCTGATGGTATTTGCGCGCTACACCAGATGCGCCTGGCGCATCCGACTGAATCTGAGCTAATTACCGGGGTGAAAAGAGATATCCAGTTAGTGAAAAATGTAGTGGCTAGTGAAGGTGATGAGGTTCTGGTGCTAGATATTTCGCTGGCTAAAAATACTGATG
>Ga0316207_10002416_pt1 | contig 19262 bp, 20 predicted proteins | sample 6weekpyrite_MG_FD_204943 | JGI IMG/M metagenome (GOLD analysis project Ga0316207, IMG submission 204943) | Microbial mat bacterial communities from mineral coupon in-situ incubated in ocean water Damariscotta River, Maine, United States -... | ecosystem: Environmental > Aquatic > Marine >...
GTATTGACTGGTTAATAATCCAGTAAGTCAGTTTGTCCATCAGGTCAACATGCTCGGCAAGTTCTATGATTTTTTCCGGGTTTACATCACCAAATTTTGGATGATGCCAGCGCAATAAAGCTTCAGCACCATTTATCTCGCAGTTGCTTAAGTTTATTTTTGGCTGGAAATGCATTTCCAGTTGATTGTTGTCAATTGCGTTAGACAGATCGCGACCAAGGCTTAACTGAGCAAGTGAATGTGTGTCTTCTTTTTGATCATAAAACTCATAAACAGATTTGTTTTTCTTAGACGCATACATTGCAATATCCGCATGTTGTATTAGCGTGTTAACATCATCTCCATCATCAGGAAATTCAGCAATGCCGATGCTGCTACTGACCTGTAGGGTGTAATTCTGAATAATGAAATCCTGTTTCAGTATGGCAGCTATTTTTAGTGCCACAATCACTGCCTGAGAGCGTTCAGTGTTAGGCAGCAGTACAGCGAACTCATCGCCTCCCAGTCTTGCAATGGTATCGACTTCTCTAATCAGTGAAGAAAAACGTTCGCTGGTTTGTATCAGTAGTTCATCGCCGATGTGGTGACCTAGTGTGTCATTAATTTCCTTAAATCGATTGAGGTCAAGGAACATCAGCGTGAATTTAGTAGATTCACGCCTGGCGATAAGTGACTGGTATTCAAGGCGCTGGTTAAGCAGTGAGCGGTTAGGTAATGTCGTCAGTGCATCATGTAGTGCATGGTGTACCAGCTCTTCCTGTCTACTCGCTACCTGTTGTCCCATGGTAGTAAATGCTTCGATTAAGTCCGCCGTTTCACGCGTTTTGTTAAGTTGGATATTTTCCAGTGATGATGGGTTATGAGCGCCTTCTTTTAATGTTTTGGCAATCAGTGAAATAGGTTTAATCAACAGCGTCTTCAAAAGGATTATTGAAATAAGGGTATAAAGTAAAAAAGCAGTAATAATGCCAGCGAGTACATACGTTTGTGAGCGAGCTGTTTCGTTCAGCAGTAACATGATCTTCTGGTTTTCAGATTTTAACTTAGAATCAATTTTCTCTAGTAGAAATAGAATATCTTCTTTAAGAGGAATCATTGTTGTGCGCATTAATTCTGAATCGCGTCTCCATTGTGACGAATGGTTAATTTTTTTAACTTCGTTGTAAGCATAATCCCAGTCGTTTACCAGCTGAGGCAGGGTAAGAATCATTTCATTACCTTCGAAACCAAAGGAATCATTCTCTGCATAGCGGGCAATTTTATTAATCTCTACTTTTAGCTGATTAACCAGATCTTCGATTTGTCTTTCCTGATTGAACATAGTCTGTTCGCTGAATGAACCAAACCGATTAGTCAGATACAAGCGGTATTCGGAAATAGTTCGTAGCCATAATGATTGCGCATCGATTAAGTCATAAAACTCTTTTGAGGCTTTGCCAGGATTTTCTTCACGCATTTCCTGTACGGCGACTGAGAAGGCTGTGTATAACTTGTTACGCACTGGTCGCATGAGTCGAGATGAAACTTCCAGTGACGGAAACTGCTCAATTGCACTCAAGCGAATTGTAAACAATTTTTCGGAGGCTTCATCGAGCTGAATTATCTTGTTTGATAATGTGGACAGTTGTGTGTCTAGCGTCAGTTCAATAATGGTTGGCCTGTTACGCATGTAATTGATTAGGCGTGAGGTGTTTTCGAGTTTTTGGGTAACAATGGTGCGTTGTTCATTACGCTCAGGTTCAATCATAAAGGTATCAACGGCCTTATCGACTTGGCTGATATTGCTGGTAATAGTGGTGCTGTGTTCCAGTAATTGTGAGATTTCACTGGCGCGACTGGTTAAGCGCGTTGAGTTTTTGATGATCTCAGCATAGGTAAGCAGGGCGGCGACAATCGCAATGGTGCCAACAAGTAGCGATGAAATAACATACTGGTTTTGTAAACTGGCTACTTTTCTGTTTTTACTCATTTTCGTAAGTTATTGAATTTATTGTACTTAATTCTAATTATTAGTGGGTGTTTGTAAGGTATAAATTAAAGTATAGATAATTAAAAACTGTTTTGATGATAAAATGCTTTTTTTTAAAACTGGCCCGCTGTGCGGCTTAACAAAAGATTTTTATAATGATTGAAATTGATGACCGATGGTTTACTGCTGAAGCAAAAAATGAAGACAAGCCCGTGTTGCTACGTGGCCGTGGTCGTTTACATTCGCTGATGGGTATTAAATCGCACCCTAACCTGTTACGTATTCGCTGGAGCTATGATGCGGATAAAAAAAACGGCATGCCATCACTTGATGTGCTGAAGAAAATGTCAGTATTTGAACAGGTGGTTTTTGAAGCGCTGGAAAAAGAACCGCTGTGTATTTTTTATAGTATTTATATGCATAACGGTATCAAGGACTGGTCAGCATATTGTTCAGACCTTGAAAAAATGAATGAAGAAATCAGTGCGGCACTGGTTGGGCATGAGAAATACCCGATTGAATTGCTGGTCGATCAGGACCCCGAGTGGGCCGACTATAAATCAATGTTACGCGATACTAATCAGTTACAGGAATAAATTAGAAGTTTAACGAATATATCGTTGTAACCAGCTGTCAATGACATTGGCAATGTATTCATTGTCCTGACGGTTTGAGAGGACGTGGTCGGCCGTATCCAGTGAGACAAAACTTTTCGGTTGCGGTAAAGCCTCAAACAGTTGGTAGGCCTGGTTGATATCGACCAGCATATCATTTTCCGCATGAAAAATTAAAGAGGCCTTGTTCAGCTCATGCAGGCTAGCTGGCAGGCCGTGTGTGTCGAGGTGCTGCAAGAATTGCGGCGTTACTGAATAAGGTTTACCAGCAACAAAAAACTCGCCCGATTCGCCTGCATTGATTTTATCCAGCGCTTCGCCAAAATGATGGGTGACATGAGCAGGTGCCGAAGGCGATGCAATGCTGATGACGGCTTTCAATTCTGGTAGTTCGTCTGCATATTCTCTGGTGGCAGCATAGGATGCGGTCCCCCCCATGCTATGGCCTATTAGCACCGAGGCTGGCTGATAGTTATCACGCAGAAATCGATTGGCGCAAATAATATCATCTACCTGGGTGCTGAAATTACTGTCAGAGAAATTACCTTCACTTTCGCCGAGGCCGGTAAAGTCTAATCGTAATACCGCGATATTTTTTTTAGCCAGGAGCTGGCTAATGCGAAAGGTGGCGAGTGTTTCCTTGGTGCAGGTAAAACAGGGTGAAAAAATGGCATAACAAACGGGTTCAGCCGGTAGTTCAAGTCGTGCAGCGAGCACCAGGCCACGACTATTTTTAAACGTTATATCAAGCGACTGGAAGTTTTTCATGCCTGATGATCATTATCAAAAGTGTGCAGGTTCATTTGTATTTCATCAAGCTGGTGGCCAGAGAAAATAATAATACCTGTTCTGCGTTCGTCGCCATGCACACTGTATTCAAAATAGTACTGACGTTGAATCTGTAACAGATTGGCATGGTGGCGGACCAAACGGGTCTTATGTTTAATAACCGTGTTATCGAGAAACTGAACATCCTGCTGTTTGCATTGTATCGCGCCGGCGCGCTTGGCCAGTTCTTTAACACGAACAGAATCAATCCAGTATGCGGTAATAATAAAAAGGAAGAAAAGAATAATAAGTTGTTGCATCAGATAGCGTATGAATGTTGGTAAGATCAGGCAGTAAGCTGCTGGATTTTTTCCTCGAGCTGTTTCAGGCCTTCGGTAATTTGTTGCTGTTTTTGTGCATTAAGTGTATCGCTACTTTCTGCAATAATGAGTTCTATGTTTCGGGCGATCTGACCAAGTTCATCTTCCTCGTACATGCCGGCGGAACCAGCGAGTTTGTGTAAAGCAGATTCCAGTGCATTGTCGTCAATACGCATCTGTTCGGCGCAGGCATGCCATAACGAGGTGATGGTTTCGAGTTTTTCAGGAAGCGATTGAAGGTATTTTTGCTTCAGTGCCAACAGCTTGTTTTCGATAGTCGCCTGATCGGACATGAATTGTCTATTCGGTTACATGTTAATGGTGTGATAAGATGCCATATAAAAGTGGGTTTGGCTATAATGACCAGGGAATATCCACTACAAGACTAGAATAAGAACGGTGAAGAGGGATATATGTCGGGCGAGCTTAAGCGTATTCTTTATGCGGAAGATGAGGAAGACATTCAGGAGATTGTTAATATCAGTCTGGTTGAAATCGGTGAATTTGAACTACTGATTTGTTCATCTGGCGAAGAGCTGCTTGAAGCCTACGAGGGTTTTAACCCTGACCTGATCCTGCTTGATGTAATGATGCCTGGTATGGATGGTATCGCCACCTTTGAACAGCTTAAGCAAATGTCGGTTTACAATGATACTCCTGTTGTCTTTATGACGGCCAAAGTACAGGTAAATGAAATCCAGCAATACAAGGAGCTGGGTGCGCTTGAAGTGATTAGCAAGCCGTTTAACCCGATGGAGCTGCCCGAAAAGCTCAGGCAGATTTGGGCTTCGCGTTAGAGCAATATTGCTGCTAGCTAGTCTGTTCAGGCTGCTTCAGAGCTGAACTCATTATTAAGATAATTAATGATGTCAGATGATTCATAAAGCCATTCCACCTTGCTATCTTTTTCAATTCTTAAACAAGGGACCTTAATTTCACCGCCGTTTTCAAGCAGTTCTTTTCTATAAACAGGGTTATTAGCGGCATCGTGGTAATCAATATTGATATTTAATGCGTGAATAGCGCGGCGGGTTTTGACGCAGAAAGGGCATGCGTAAAACTGGTATAGTGCCAGCTTGTTGGCTTTTTCCTGTGCTGCTTGTTGCGCGTTATCGTCGCGTTTAATTTTCTTTGGCAAAGTGATAAAGCTGATGAAGACAATGATCATGCCAAGCGCGTTGCGTAATAATTTTAAAATCATATGAATTCTATATATTGATAAAAATGCGGATTATAACGCAAGATAAAAACAGCTGTTAAGAAAACCGTCAAATTCAGATGGTTGGTTGTAAGTGATGAAGCCGGTTTAACCTTTAAAGGCCTTGTCAGAATTCAGGTATTTAATTTCATCTGCGGTGCTTTCTCGGCCGAGTATTGCATTGCGGTGAGGGAAACGCCCAAAACGTTTAACTAAATCGCGATGATGATGGGCAAAGCGCAAGTTATGTTCTAAGCTGGCTTTATCAAAACAGTTAACCGCGAGGTTCTGGTCATCGAGATTCTCGCTATGCATTAGTGGCATGTATAAAAAGGCGAGCCGGTCATTGTCTATCTGCTGATCAAACTGCTGTTGAATAGCATGGCGCGTAATTGCGACAGCCTGTTGCTCTGTAGAAAAACTTTTAGCCTGATTGCGAAAAATATTTAGTGGAATCTGGTCGAGCAAAATGACTAGTGCCAGGCAGCCTTCGGCATTTTGTTTCCAGTCATCAAGCAGGGCGTTAGAGCCTTGTTGCCAGAGTGCTTCAAACTGTTGTTTAAGTTGAGCATCTATCTCGGTTGTAGAAGAAAACCAGTGGCGGTTTACCGGCGCTGAAAACCATGTCTTTAGCAAGTGTGAATAAGAGACTTGCACGTAGCTACTCAGAATAGATCAATTTCGTTTTCAGTTACCGATTCGATATCTTCTAGCTTATTTTCAGTAACTAACTGTTCAAAACTATAGGTGCAATTTCGACCATGCTCTTTAGCGTAGTATAGCGCTTTGTCAGCACAATCTAGAATATGTGCTGGGTAATCATTGATAGTAATGCGTGCAAATCCGGTGCTTATAGTGATTCTGCCGACCAGTGGAAAATCATAAGCTGACACGGTTTCACGGAAGCGTTCCAGTGTTTTAAATGCCATGTTCTGGGTAGTGGGCTCAAGAATAAGTATAAATTCTTCGCCACCAAATCGAAAAATTAAATCCATGCTGCGAAAAGTTTTTTGCATCAATTGGGATAGTCGCAGTAAAACTTCATCACCGTATAAATGTCCAAATTTATCATTCACCTGTTTGAAGTGATCAATATCAATCGCGACCAGCCATGAGTGTGTGCAGTCATTCTGTGTTCGGTTTAGGTCGTCTGAATATTTTTTTTGTTTTGTAGATTGTAAGCTGAGTAATTTGTTAAGTTTTTTATCAAAAGTTTTTCGATTGTATAAACCGGTTAACTGATCGCGTTCATTATCATTGAGAATAGTATATAAGTTTTCATATATTCTCATCAGCTGAATAAAGTCTTTTTCTTTAGTATCAGAAGCAGGACTGTGTAAAATTTCTATGACGCCATGGTTGTTCTGTTTGTAGCAATAAGGAATCAATATTTGCTGCTGTTGCTGGTTATTTTGTATGACAGGCAGGTTGTTATTAATGCAGTTATGGAGTGCTTGTTCCGTGGTTTTATTTTCAATCAGGATATCCTGGTTCCAGTGAAAGCAAAATCCGTCATCCTGATCTTGTGTGTAAGTAAATTGCTGATAAAGTGTTTTTCCTTCGGGAAGGTTAGAGTGTGCAATTTTATAGATTGTTAGGTGCAGCTCACTAAAATATGACTGGCATACTTGTGCCAGGCAGCAGTCGAGTGAATCAGTGTCGGCCTGTTGCGTCAGTAGAGTCACGTGTTGTAAAACAGAGGGCATAAATAATATTATGGGTGCTCGAAACTAAAACAGCAAATATAAATATTAATCAGGTTACAGTCTTTATAAATAGTGAGTATTAGAGTTTGCTAGATATATAACCAGGTATTGGTGCGGTTATCATAAGCCATATTATCAATAATTAATGAGTGGTTATAGCCTTAAATAAGCTAAAAGACAGGTATGTTAATACTCAGTTGAATAGTCTGTTTTCGCTGATGGAATTAACAGGGAATGCTAAATTACTTAATCTGGCGAAGGTAAATCTCGTGTTAGCCATTCACCGAGACTTAACTTAAATGTCATATTGCCGTCATAATAATTCATAAAAATACCCGGGCTATGAAATCTTTTATAACCCGGAATTTTTGAGAGATAAAAAATGAAAAACGTAATCTTAAGTTCAGCAATTGCTGCGGCTTTGTCACTATCATGTGTGGCTGTTGCTGATAAATATGATAACAAGGGCCAGTCATTTAACTTTAAAGCGCTGGAGCAATCAGCTAATGCGGCTGACTGGGATCAGGCGGCGCCTTGGAAACTGCCAAAAGGCTATGTGCAGACTGTTGTATCTGATGAAACTGATCTGAATATCTACCCTGGCGGTCGCGATGACTGGCACGATATGAATGTTGTTAATGAAACTGGCAAGATGGCTGGTCGTTTTATGTATCGTACCCACGAAGTACGTTTAGGTCGTGGTGATGATGTCGTTGACGCGATCGGTGGAACGGTTTCAGTGGTAGACCTGAAAACAGGTGAGTCTAAAATTCTGACTCAGCGTGGTGGTCTTGAAGATGGTTACACAGCGCTTGATGGTATTCGCTGGACGCCATGGAACACCTTGGTTTTTGCTGAAGAAACCTCTGCAGGTCGTTTTTTTGAGCTGGAATTAAATGATGACATGATGTCAGTTAAAGCCATTCATGATCGTCCTCAGGTAGGTCGCCTGGCACATGAAGGTATTGATATTGATGAAGCTGGCAATATCTATGTTGTTGATGAGCATCGTGGTCGTACCTCGGGTTGTGATGGTGTAGTCCCATGTGGTGGTGGTGTTTATAAGTTTGTACCCAATAGTTACGGTGATCTGTCAGCGGGCGAATTATTCGTACTCAAAGTAAACGGTGCTGATGGTGTTGGTGCAGCAGAATGGGTAGGTCCTATCGATCCAATCAATGCGCGTGAATCAGGTTCTGAGTTCGGTGGCCAGAGCTACCAGCGCCCAGAGGATCTGGAAATCATCGGTGACGTACTTTACGTTGCGATTACAGAAGGCCCACGTGATGTCGAGACAGAAACTGATTTTGCGCAGGAAAATGTTGGCCAGCTTGAATTTAAAAAAGAGCTGTATGAAGGTCGAGTCATTGCGGTTAACCTGAAAACGATGCAGGTGACTAACTTTGCCAAGCCTGGCGTTAATACACCGGTTGAAATTGGTAAGCCTGGTGATGAAGGTCACCAGACAGGTTTCGACAGTGTTGATAACCTGGCCGAAACACCGGATGGTAAACTGATGATGATTGAAGATAACAAACCATCAGACATCTGGATTGCTACAACCGAAACAGATGAAGAAGGTGCTTCACGTAAAGTGAAACTGTTCGCTTCTTTAACTGATCCAGGTGCAGAGGGTACTGGTATTTACTATAGCCCTACTGATCCTAAAACACTGTATGTGAATATCCAGCATTCAGCGGCAGAAGATGGTGACGGCACATGGGCAATCACAAGAAAAGGGCATAAGTCTAAAGGTCATAAGTACAAAGACCACGATTAAATTTTAAGTTTCAATTTAATCAATAAGTAGAGAAAGGGGCGATATATTCGCCCCTTTTTTATTTTGAAGTATTATTCAAATTGAAAGGTTTGATATCGACTTATTTTCACTTTGTTATCCCACCAGCTAGTGGGTAATCCTGCTTTCATTTTTAACTGATTCAAAAAATCTTTTTTATCGGGTAGTTGTTCCCAGACTGACGGCAGAAAAGTGCCGCGGTTAAAGCCGTGTTCGAGAATCAGGCCGTCAACGCCGGGTTGTATTTGATCGAGCAGATCATCCTGATCAATAAATTGCATGGCTTCGGGTAAGCCAAGTACAGAGATTTCAATCTTTAGTTGATCAAATTCATTTTCAGTTAATGGTGGAAAGCGCGGGTCATTAAAGGCGGCAGCAAAAGCATGTTCGGCGACATCATTAATTAACGGTTGATAAGCTTCAAGTGCACCGATGCAACCGCGTAACTGACCGTGTTTATGTAAGGTTACAAAACAGGCAAAGTTTTGTTGCAATCTGTCTGCATAGTCTGTTGTTATGACAGCTAGCGCAGTTCCGTTTGATAAGCCGTGAAGAATGGATTCACGAGCAATGCGCAAACAGGTCTGTTGATCTTCTGCCGATAAATCAATGGAAGACATAAGCACCGTAACCTACAACCTGGTCTTTTGATCCCGCGGTGTCGCCGGAGTTTCTGAGATCAAGAATTTCGGCCTGAAGATTTTTTTCTATCGCTACCGTCATCATGCCCTTTAAACCATTGCGACCACAGGCATCTTCATAGCCGATGATATCCGGTTTTAATTTTTCTATCGCATCGCTGGTAGCACGATCCATTTTCTGTGCATCATGGTATTCGTGATAATGGCTAAGGTCGGTGCTGATAACTATTAATGTTTCATCACCACCCCACAAACGAGAAATCACTTTGGCGACATCATGGCGACCAGCATCGCCAACAACAAGTGGAATCAATGTGAAGTCACCTAGAATTGATTGTAAAAAAGGTAGCTGTACTTCAAGGCTGTGTTCATCTCGATGCGCCTGGTCTGAAACAATAATCTGGGGTAAATCACTTAATGACTGGATGCCGGCCTGGTCGATTTTAATATTGCCCAGTGGTGTGTTGAACTCGTCACTGGCAGGCACGGCAAGTCCAGAAAACGCGACTCGATGTGAAGGGCCGAGTAAGACCACTCGTTTGATTTTATCGCGCCTGGAAAAGAGCTGTTTATAAGCACTGGCGGCTACCGGGCCTGAGTAAATATAACCTGCATGGGGTACGACTATGGCTTTTGCAGATGACTCGGCTTTAATATCATCAGCACTATCAAGATAGTGCTGAATGTCATTCGATAATATCTTGGGGTCGGCAGGATAAAACATGCCGGCAACAGCGGGCTGGCGAATCTGGTTCATATCACACTCCTTCTTCCATCAAGGCAAGTGGCCGGTGTAGCAAGCGGACAATGGTGTTGTTGATCTATAGCTATAATCTATATCAATAATAAGGACATTTGTACTACTTGCAACCACACGCTTGTGTCATTATCTTAGGTAATATGACTGGCGTATAGCGAGGGAGTGACTGATGCCTGATCCTTCTATTGTGAAAACAAAATACTGGCATTTGCTTGATGATGGTCGCGTACAATGTGATCTCTGCCCGCGCGAATGTAAGCTACACGAAGGTCAGCAGGGGCTGTGCTTTGTGCGAGCCAATCAGGATAATGAACTGGTGCTAACGACCTACGGACGTTCCAGTGGCTTCTGTATTGACCCGATTGAAAAGAAACCATTAAATCATTTTCTACCCGGCACCCCGGTGTTCTCGTTTGGTACCGCTGGTTGTAATCTTGCCTGTAAATATTGTCAGAACTGGGATATTAGTAAGTCGCGCGAAATGGATACGCTGGCGGATGCGGCGACGCCTGAAATGATAGCGGAGGTGGCAGCGCGATATGACTGTCGTAGTGTCGCCTATACCTATAATGACCCGGTTATTTTTCACGAGTATGCCATCGATGTGGCAATGGCCTGTCGCGAAAAAAATATCAAATCGGTGGCTGTTACCGCCGGTTATGTCAGCCCCGAACCGCGCGCCGAATTTTACCAGTGGATGGATGCAGCGAATGTAGATTTAAAATCGTTTGACGAAAAGTTTTACTACAAAATTACCGGCGGGCATTTAGAACCTGTGCTCGATACGCTTAAATACATTCAACACGAAACAGATTGCTGGCTGGAAACCACCACCTTAATTGTTCCCGGTAAAAATGACTCGGAAAAAGAGTTAACCGAAATGTGTGAGTGGGTAGTCGAAAACTTGGGGCCTGATATGCCGATGCACTTTAGTGCCTTTCATCCTGATTTTAAAATGATGGATATACCATCAACACCTCCCGCGTCATTAACGATGGCACGAGGTATCGCGATGAAAGCCGGCGTTCGATATGCCTATGTAGGCAATGTGCATGATAAAGCAGCCGATAGCACCTGGTGTCATCATTGCGGCGAATTGCTGATCGAACGCGACTGGTATGAGCTGGGTAAATGGAATATCAACGAGCGTGGTGAGTGTGCCTCATGCGGTACTAAAGTCGCCGGTGTTTTTGAAGCTGAACCAGGAGGCTGGGGAGCAAAACGTTTGCCGGTTAGAATGAAAGTTTAGTTGGTTTTAGCTGGCTGTTTTAGCAGTGGTTTTATTATGTAACTGCATATAGTGTTGTGCCTGAGTTTTGCCCATATACTTGGCCAGATTTTTTTCTCCAGCTTCGCGAAAATCAACGCGAATAAAACCATCAATACAATCACCAAAATTTGAATCACGATTAAAGCCAAGCATCGTGCCGTTCAGTTTGAGGTATTGTTTTATTAAAACAGGAATACCTTTTTTATCTTCTTCAATTGAAGAAATGAGCCTAGAAATTTCATCCAGCCCCATATTCTTCATGCAGCTTAAACTGTGTTTTTCATTCTTTTTAACTTTGTAGGGTGTGCGGGCCTTAATTAATTTTTCCAGGCCTGGGTGTGAACAGTGTTGCTGTAAAAAATTAATCAGTAGGTTTTGTGATGACCGGCTGTAATCGTTACTGATGCTAACAGGGCCAAATAAAATACGGTATTTAGGGTTGTTGTAAACAAAAAGCATGATTCCTTTCCAAAGCAGCATTAAAGGTGAAAAACTGCGTTGGTATTCAGGCCGAACAAATGAACGCCCTAGTTCAATAGCTGCAGGATAGGCATTAAAAAATTCAGAGTTAATTTTGAATAATGTATGACTATACAGGCCTTTCTTACCTTTTAGTGTCAGGATTTCATCCGTCAGTCCTAGTCGGTAGCCGCCAATAACTTCCTGAGTCTTTTTGTTCCAGATAAATAACTGGTTGTAGTGCTTATCATATTTATCAGTATCAGAAGCATTGCCAGTACCTTCTCCAATAGCACGGAAAGTGATTTCGCGCAGCCGGGCAATTTCCTGCATGACGAAGGGGATCTGTTGGCTAGCTGCAATAAACACCTGCATATCCCCTGACTCGAGCAGTAAGGCATCGTTGCTTAAACTTTTAATATCTGTTGCTAGCAAGATGCTCGGTAAGGCCTGTGCAATGTCGGATGGTTGGTGATTTTTTTCGAGCACCGGCAGGCGGATAAACTTGCTATTGTTAAGTTTAATGGCGAGTAAGTGCGTGGGCGTTTTTAACATTGAAGCGATTGACTGTAGCATTGAAAACACATCCAAAATGACAATTTTCGGCTACTTTGCGTCATCAATATTAAATATTTTTGAATACTGGATTAAACTTTTATGAATGTTGAGCGCGTCATCAATCTGTCTTCTGCCCGGTGAAATATTTGGCAGAAATTTATGACAGAATTTTTGGAGTCTTTATGCTCAGCGAGGTGTGGACTCAGGCGTTTCCGCCGACAGGCTGGCATTATCAACAGAGATTTTACCCATCAGATCTGATTTACCTGATGCAGGCTGAGTCAGCTGGCTTGTAATACGGTCAAAACAACCATTATCGATGGCTTTTGATTAATGGAATAGCAGACTTTTTAGCTCAGTGTTTGGCAGAAAACAGCGGAAATACCACTTATTAGAGCCAAATATATGGCTTTGATCAGCAAACGACGTTGTTTTGGGTAAGATTATCCCAAAATCAGCTAGTTAATGCTGTTAATCTCTCCCTTTAATCGCCGAAATCAGTTATCCTTAACAATCCCGTTAAATAAACCCGAACAGTGAACAGAATAGTCTCTTGAGTACAGGAACGCTTTATATCATCTCGGCGCCTTCGGGTGCTGGTAAAACCAGTTTATTACGCGAATTAGTTCATAGCTCCAGTGAAGTGGTGGTTTCTGTGTCGCATACGACACGTGAGCGCCGGGACGGCGAAATTGATGGTGAGCATTATCATTTTGTTGCTCGTGAGCGTTTTGCCGAGATGGCAGAAAACGGCGAATTTCTTGAACACGCACGGGTGTTTGATAATTACTACGGTACTTCGCAGCGTCATGTCGAGCAGTTATTGGCAAGCGGCAAAGATGTGATTCTGGAAATCGACTGGCAAGGTGCCGACCAGGTGAGAAAGCAGATCGAGAATAATATCTCGGTGTTTATTCTGCCACCATCGAAAAAAGAGTTACGTTCACGTCTGGCCGGTCGTGGCACCGATAGCGAAGAGGTAATCGGCCGACGCATGCGTGATGCGGAAAACGAAATGTCACATTACGGTGAGTTTGATTACCTGATTGTGAACGACGATTTTAATATCGCGCTGGATGAGCTGAAAGCGATTATGATCAGCCAGCGTTTGCACATTGAAAAACAAAGTAAGCGCTTGGCTGCGCTGCTGAGTGATTTATTAAATTAATTTAGAGAATGTAAGGTAGGAAGAATATGGCTCGTTTAACTGTCGAAGACTGTCTCGATAACGTTGATAACCGTTTTCAGCTGGTGCTGGTTGCTGCAAAACGTGCACGTCAGATTTCAATGGGTGGAGAGCCAATGGTTTCTCTGGATAATGACAAACCTACGGTTCTGGCATTGCGTGAAATTTCTGAAGGCTTTGTAACCAATGAAATCCTTAACGAAGTAACGGCGATGGAACATGCAATGGAAACTGTCGTTAGCGAAGAGGAAACACCGGCGGCAGAATAATCTTGCCGCACTCTTTACGTTTTCAAATCAGGTAGAAGTATGTCTGAACCCGGTCAACTTGATATTGTCGAACAAGACGTTGTTGATGAATCAGAACTGGTCGCAGATGAAGAACGTTTTCTAATCAGCGACCTGTGTCTTGAGCTGGAACCTTATATGGATGAGGAACAGATCAAGCACGTCTACCAGGCTTACCTGTTTGGGGCTCATGCACACGAAGGTCAGTATCGAATGACCGGCGAGCCCTATATCTATCACCCCATTGCGGTTGCCCGCATTCTTGCCGAAATGCATGTTGATTCGCGCACCATTGTTGCCGCGATTTTGCATGATGTTATTGAAGACACACCTAGCTCTAAAGAACAGGTTGCTGAAGAGTTTGGTGAAGACGTTGCCGAGCTGGTCGATGGTGTTTCCAAGCTGACCAAAATCGAAACCAAGGACAAGCAGGAACAGCAGGCTGAAAATATTCAGAAAGTGCTGTTGGCGATGGCACGCGATATCCGCGTGATTATGATTAAACTGGCCGACCGTCTTCACAATATGCGCACGCTGGGTATCATGCGGCCGGATAAAAAACGCCGGATTGCAAAAGAGACGCTGGAAATTTACGCGCCGATTGCACAGCGCCTCGGTATCAATACTTTGCGTATCGAACTGGAAGATCTTGGTTTTCAGTCGATGTACCCATACCGTTACGCGGTATTAAAACAGGCGATTAAAAACGTCAGTGGCCACCGTAAAGAAATCATCAAGAAACTCGATAGCGCGATCAATAATCGGCTTTCCGAACTGGATATCGATGGCGAAGTCTTCGCCCGTAAAAAACACCTTTATAGCCTCTATCGAAAAATGAAAACCAAGCGCCTGCCGTTTAAAAAGGTGTTTGATGTTTATGCTATTCGCGTCATCGTGCAAACGGTTGATAATTGTTACCGTGTACTCGGAGTAGTACACAATTTATTCAAGCCGATTCCGGGGCGCTTCAAAGATTATATAGCGATACCTAAAGGTAACGGTTACCAGAGTTTGCACTCGGCGATGTATGGACCACATGCAATCCCGATGGAAGTGCAGATACGCACACGTGAAATGGAAGAATTTGCTGAGGCGGGTATCGCCGCACACTGGCTCTATAAAACCGGCGAGGGGTCGCATGGTCACCAGGGGGCGCAGGCACGTGCACGTGACTGGCTGACGGGATTGCTCGAAATGCAGCAGCAGGCAGGTAACCCGGTCGAGTTTCTCGATAACGTTAAACTCGATTTATTCCCGGATGAAATTTATGTTTACACGCCGGAAGGCGATGTTATCAAATTACCTAAAGGTTCAACCCCGGTTGATTTCGCTTATGCCGTACATACCGGTGTCGGTAATACATGCGTTGCAGCGAAGCTTGATCACCAGTTCGCGCCGCTGAATACGCCTTTATATAGTGGTCAAACGGTTGAGATTGTGACCTCGCCGATGGCAAGACCTAATCCGGTATGGCTTAATTACGTTGTCAGTGTGCGGGCGCGAAACAATATTCGCAATTACCTGAAAAGCCTCAAAGCCGGTGAAGCACTGGCTCAGGGTGCTCGTTTAATGAACCGTTGCCTGAAGGTCTACTCGACCAGTCTTGAAGATCTGGAGAGCAGTCATGTCGATAAAGTGCTGGAAGAATTTAATTTCAAGCGTCTCGATGAATTACTGATTGATGTTGGCCTTGGCAATCGACCACCGAGCCTGGTGGCAAGAAGCTTGTTACCTGATCTGAGTAATGAGGAAGGTGAAGCCTTTGAAGCGCAAAGCGTACAGTCATTGGCGCCACTGGCCATTAGTGGTACCGAAGGTATGGTAGTGTCATATGCAAAATGCTGTCACCCAATACCGAACGATCACATCGTCGGTGTGTTTAATAAAGGTCGTGGCATTGTTATTCATCGCGAAGGCTGTAACAATATCGATTCCATGCAGCATGCGCCGGACCAGTTAGTTGATGTTACCTGGATGGATGATATTGACGGTGAATTTACCACCCGTGTTTGTGCTGAAGTAAGAAATGAATCGGGTGTACTGGCAAGACTTGCGGCCGGTGTTTCTGAAGAAGATGCCAATATTGAAGCGGTCGATATTGAAGATCGCGATGGTTTAATCAGTCATATTACTTTTTCTTTAAGTGTCACCGATCGTCAGCACCTGGCAGCTGTTGTTCGGCGTTTACGTATCATGCCGCCGGTAGAAAAAATTTGGCGGATGCGTTAAGCACATCATTTCTTCTGAAGAATTATGACAATTTGGTTTTAGTTTCATGTCATTAAATTTTCAGTTATCTAAAAAAGTTTATGAATTCCCCCGGTTTATAAGGCTTTTCCTGTAGCAAAGCTTCCAGTTGTCATCTAACTGAAATATTACAGTCATATTAATGAAATAAAGCCTGACTAAGATACGCCCAAGTTTATTACTAGTCTCGGGTGAGTCATGGTTTCCAGGTATTCTCTACTGCTGGTGTGCTTGTGCACGCTGCTTTCTTTTAATAATGCTGTCGCCGATAGCATTGATAATCTCTCTGAACGTCTAATTAAACTTCGTAGTGAAGTTGAGTCGCTGAGTGAAGAACTGGTGCTGCTGCGTCAGGAACACAAGCAACATATGCTTGGACTGGTTAATCAGGAAACCGAGCTGCAAAGTAATATCCGTTCGACGCAACGTAAATCCATACGCCTGAAAAAAGAAATTGAAAAAAATAAGCAAATAGCCGGTCAGGCTGGTGTAGAAGATCACGCCTTAAAACCCATCGTAAATTCAGCTATCGATTCACTTGAAGCTTCAATTAAAAGCCGTGTGCCTTTTATGATTGATGAGCGCCTTAAGTCGTTGCAGGATATCAAAGTTAACCTGGAAAAAGGTCTGGTGTCGTCACACAAAACAGCTCGCCTGTTATGGTCATTTATTGAAGACGAAATCAGCCTGACTAAAGAAAATGGCCTTTACAGGCAGGAAATAAAACTGGGTGATGATTTTGTGCTGGCCGATGTAGCTAAAATTGGCATGGTTGGATTGTTCTATCGTACTGCAGAAGATGATTACGGTATGGCAGTGCGTGATGGTGCCTGGATTTATAAAGCTTTAGACGCAGGTGCTGATGCAGAACAGATTGATTACCTGTATGAAAATTTCGGTCGACAGATTCGTTCAGGCTATTTTGAAATGCCAAACTTTATTGCCAAGCAGGTGATGTAATGATGTCTTTAAATAAATATTTATCTTCTTTGCTTGTCTTCGCTTCGGTTGTTATTGCTCAGCCTGCCGCGGCAAAAGAAACTGAAATCCAGAAAGCATTCTTAAAAGAATACGCATTCTTGCAAACACAAAAACGTGAATTGCTGGATCAGATCGCGAAGTTTGAAAAAAAATCAAAATATGATAAACAGCAGGAAGAGCAGCAGGTCACCAGTTTAGAAAAAGACTTGCACTATTCGGAACTTGAGCTTGAGCGTTTGCAAGATGAATCTGTATTGCTCGAACATAAGCTGGAAGAAACGGCGGGTAGTAAAGAACTGTTAGAAAGCACGGTTGAGCAGGCGCTGGCTAGTTTTACTGACCTGAATATAAATGCTGATTACATCAAGGCAACTGACAATCTTGATAAGCAGTTATACATGATTTATTCATTGGCTGAAGAGACGGTGAACAAGCGTTCACAAATTACGACGCAAAAAGGTGAGTTTTTCTCGGCGAACGGCAAAAAAGTTTTTGGTGACATTGTTAATATCGGTGCTGTTGCATCATTGGCGCTGGTTGATGGTAAAACAGGTGTGCTGTTACCTGCCGGTGCAGGAAAAATGAAAGTCTCTGCTGAATCAGCGGCGGTGAATTTTGAGCAACTATCGAATGGTGATGAATCATCGGTAAAGCTTTTTTTGTATGAGAACCTGAATAAAAGCTTCGAAGAGAGCGGTGATAAAACGCTGACTGATATTATTAATTCAGGTGGTCTGATTGGTTGGGTTATTGTTGGGCTGGGTTTTGTGGCGGTGCTTCTTATTATTATGCGTGTTCGTTTCCTTCGTCGTTCTAGTGATTCGATTGATGTGATTCAGTCACAAACGGTTGAATGTATAGTGCGCGGTGATGTTGAAGCAGCAAAAGAAATCTGTGAAAACAGCCGAGGCGCAACGGCACGTGTTGTCAATGCAGCTTTGCGTAATATTGATCGTGATCGTGAACACCTCGAAGATGTGGTATCAGAAAGTATCCTGCACGAAAGTGCTTACCTGAACCGCTTTGGTTCATTTATTACCGTGATTGCAGCCGTGTCACCATTGTTGGGTCTGCTGGGTACTGTTACCGGTATGATCGCTACTTTTGATGTGATCACCGAGTTCGGTACCGGAGATCCGAAATTATTATCGGGCGGTATTTCTACAGCACTGGTAACTACCGAGCTTGGCCTGATTGTTGCCATTCCTGCTTTGATTTTAGGCAACCTGTTATCAAGCTGGAGTAATCGCATTAAAGATGAAGTAGAGCGTGCCGCATTGCGTGTGATTAATACCTACAACTCTGTAGAAGTGTTAAGGCCTAAGGCCTAAGGCTGCGTAACAATGATGTCGATGTTTTCACAGGTTGGTGATTATTTAAGTTCGGGTGGCTATGTTATGCCGCCGCTACTTTTAATTACCGTGGTGCTCTGGTATGCGATCGGTTACCGCTACTCGGTAATTAAAAACAGCCGTAACAAACTGGATGTGCGCACGCTGCTATCAAATTATTTTGCCAATCACTGGAATGTCAAAAAAGGCATTATCGAACGGGCGATTGAAGAAGGCGTATATATTGCCAATAGTGGTGAAAAGAATATCCGTCCCTATCTAGATGATGCGTTTTATAAATACGAACGCAATATGTCGCGTTATTCAGTAATGGTTAAAACCCTGGTTGGTGTTGCACCGCTGCTGGGACTGCTCGGTACCGTATCAGGCATGATCGAAACCTTTGATTCGTTACAGGATATGAGCCTGTTTAAACAGGACGGAGGTATAGCGGCGGGTATTTCTCAGGCGCTGATTACAACCCAGTACGGACTGGCTGTGGCGATACCGGCAATGCTGGTTAATGGCATGATAGAAAAACGACGAAAAAATATTCTAATGGAGCTGGCGCAACTAAAAGATATGTTATGCAGCCAGAACGTTAGCAAAAAAGTGAAAGTGATAAAATCATGAGATACAGAGAAAGAAGCGATACAGATCAGGGCATCGATATTTCACCGTTAATTGATATGGTGTTTATCCTGCTGATTTTTTTCATGGTGACCGCGACCTTTGTCAAAGATATGGATCTGGATATTAATCGCCCTAAGGCGACCAGTAGTACACCGTCTTCATCAAAAGCGATTCGAGTTTTTGTCGATAAACACGGTGAGACCTATCTAAACGGTCAACCTGTGCGTACCTGGGTTATTCAAAGTCGTTTACGTGAACTGTTACGTTCATCAGCTCAGTCATCTGTGCTCATTGTGACCGATGAAAAAGTACCATCAGGTAAACTGATCGAAGTGGTTGACCAGTGTCGTATGTCGGGTGCAACTGATGTTGGTGTGATAACAGAAGCTGAATCGTAACAGATTAATGATGATGAATATAAATCTGTTGATGAATCTTGATCGGCATCAAAAAGTTGCGGTGCTTTGGAGCCTGGC
>Ga0316207_10002417_pt1 | contig 19243 bp, 21 predicted proteins | sample 6weekpyrite_MG_FD_204943 | JGI IMG/M metagenome (GOLD analysis project Ga0316207, IMG submission 204943) | Microbial mat bacterial communities from mineral coupon in-situ incubated in ocean water Damariscotta River, Maine, United States -... | ecosystem: Environmental > Aquatic > Marine >...
GTTTAGTGCACTCTATAATGGCAAACGCTTTCTTGTTGATGATTTCCAGATACGTGTATTACCTAGTGCATCTGTACTTACTTTCCTGGATAGTCCTGTAGCGAATAAAAATATTTCCTTACTGTCGCTAGGTAACCCTGATCGCGGTGATTCATCCTATGACTTGCCAGGCGCAGAACAAGAAGCTCTGCGTGTTGCAAAACTCGCAACCAGTTCAAAAGTGTTGTTGAGAGAAAAGGCAACTGAAACTGCACTAAAGACCTACGGCCCCGGCTTTAGCCGTATTCATTTTTCTATGCATGGGAAATTTGATGATAAAGTACCATTAGCCTCACGCCTATTGTTAGCAAAAGATTCAGAGAATGATGGTAACTTAACCGTAAGTGAATTATATGAATTAAGTTTTAATACTGATCTTGTTACCTTGTCTGCCTGTCAGACCGCTTTAGGAGAGACCGCAAGCGGTGATGATGTCGTAGGGTTTACACGGGGATTTTTATACGCAGGCGCTCAATCCATCGTATCCAGTCTATGGGAAGTTGCTGATAAACCGACAGCCTTCATGATGGAAGAGTTTTACAAAAATCTCAAAAAACATGAAAAAGCCGAAGCATTGCGCCTGGCTCAAACATCAACTCGTAAGAAATTTGATCATCCTTTGTACTGGGCCGCATTCCAGTTAACGGGTGCACATTAAAGTAAAAGCACTACAAGTAGGGTCAGTGATAAATGAAAATACACATTATTCTGATTTGTCACTGAATCCTTTTACTCCCTATTATTTGTATTATTTTTCTTTTTTACAATGAAGCTCTGATTGCTGCTGTAATAAATTTCGTTTTTCAGAAAACAAATCCATTCCCAATACATATTTACGTTGTTTCATAATTAAATCACGACAATTATTTAACGTCATGATCGATAGGTTGTTTATGATAAAGTCATCAAGAATGACAGCTTGGCTATTAGGATCGGCAAACTGTTGTTTCATAGACAATTGGGTCAATGTTTTCTTCCAGTAGTTTGAAATAGGTTTGTTAGGAAAATCCGTATTATTGAGAAATTCCACAAAAGGTCTTGCGTAATCGGCAAGTACTCTCGCTTTATGAAACTGCTGTTCAAGATAGGCTTTTGTTCTTGCTGCAGAACCTAAATTATAAAATGGCGCATCAATATCTCCTGATATGTCGCCAATATAGTCTGGTTCATAGAGTAAACTACTTTTAGATAACCTCTTTATATCAATCAATCTATTCTCTGCATAATCATAGACACACTGTTCAATTTTCTGCCTACTACTGTCGAATCCTAGTAGTTTGGTTTTTTGTAGAATGCGCAATAGCAGCTGTGCAGATACACTAAAATCATGACTACTCCTGCGCAGCGCATTTTCTGATTTTATTCCTCCACTATCGCCAACTTCATATTCGACTTGTGCCTGCTTCATAGTGGTGTCGAGTACTCGAATAAGCTGTTCACGTAAAATCCCAGCAAATGAAGATCTTTCATTCAACGCAATCTTATCAATTTCGGCATATCTGGATATTTCCAGATACTCTCGAATGTAGACACCAGCCTTTTTCAAGCTTTCCTGATTCCAGCGTTTAAAATAAGGCTGACATTCGAACACGTCATACACTTGTATTTGCATAAAATCTGATAATAATGCATCCCTACAAGCACCCCTCACTACCCATGTCATAGAATCGTTGGAATCATTACACTTATCACGGAGATTGCTGAGAGCAGTGGGTGCAGTGGGTGCAGTGGGTGCAGTGGGTGCAGTGGGTGCAGTGGGTGCAGTGGGTGCACTTTTAACTTCAGGGGGTTCTTCTTTGTTGCAGGACGTCAGTCCTAATACTCCAATAACCAGTATAAGGAACAAAAAACGAAAATTTATTTTAACACCTACGTGTAACACAATATTTTGACATCCTAAAAGGTATTTTATTATTTTTCTGCTCTACTTCGTTTCTCAAATGAGGTTAGGAAAATATACACACCAAGTGCTGAGACAATATGCTTTATAGAGTGTCCACTTATAAAACCCAATAACTGATAAACCTCTACATCAACATACTCAAGCAACTTTGCAACACTGTAGGTAACTAATAGCCACCAGTACCCGTAAACTCGGGTATAACGAGGACGGAAACATAACAAAATAACCGGTATCATTATCACCGGGGTAAATTGAACAAGCGCATAATACCGAAGATCGCCCTCGCCCCAACTTTCACTCAAGTGCCAATACACCACCGAGGCAATACCTGCCACTATCAAAGGAAAAAGCAGTACCTTACCCGCTTTTACTGAAATAAACTCGCTGACCAAAATGGTAAAGAAGGACATAAACACAACTGTCATGGGTAGACGATCCCAGACTAGCGTGCTGTTATCTGGTAACAGATGATAATAAGCAGAACCCAATGACACCATGGCAACTGCAAAAAAGAATAAAATGTATGCAAGTCTGAACTCGGTCAGGATTTCTATACGTGATGACCGAACAACTTTATAAAGCCCTAGAACACCTACAATTAAATAAGGAAAGTTTGAAATAATATTCCAAAAGTTTTGCAGATTCAAAATCCCACGTGTGTCTGCGAATAAATGATAAGCGGGATCTTGAGCAATCGGATCTTGAGTCATTATTGCAATAACCGCTAACACTGCAACTGTATTAATTATGACATAGCCAATTTTCTCTTTTTTCAAGTGCTCTGACTGCCCTCCTGATGCATCTGGTATTCGTTGTCGTGGCAATATAGGCACAGCAGTTCCTTTTAGTTAAAAGCCAATGACTTTTCCAATCGACCCTAGCACGTCCTCGAGCAAACTTCTGAATATTTTCTCGTCTTTTTTACCAAATGCCTGCTGTTGTAAAAACTGTCCTTGTTCAGGAAAGTGCACATCATAGAGCGGTTTATTGTAGAGCCAGTAATTAATGAAAGTTTCAGTTCGTACCAATTTAAATGCTGCCCGGGTATCAAAGCCGATGATATGTCGCTCCTTGATCCGACTATCACTGCTTGCAACGCTGGTAGAGACGTTACCATAGCCATAAATATAAAGCGTTCCCGTTCCCTGGAAGTAAACATAACGGACATTACCAAATAACCAGCTTTTCCAGTCGAGCAGGCGCCATTGTTTTTTTAATTTAAGATCATCGCCCATTGTAGCTACCACGTGGCCATGCTTAACCACGTAACCGGGGTGATCAGACAAACGAATTGATATGACTTCCTGATTTGGATCATCCTCTGATGCCAGCTTAACCTGTCTTGTTTGTTGATTGCCGCACACAAATTCTGTCATGCCAACCAGTCCCAGCGCGTAGGATACAAACGGATTACGCCAATCCCATAACAAACGGGTACGCGTCAGCCCTTCGGTATTCAGGTTGAACCAACCCGGTTTAACAAACAAACTTTGCCCATCTTGTACTTCAACCAGTACTTCTTTTTGTGTATCACCGTATTGTATTAATTCATCCTGATGATTGCTTATCTTATTAATTTTGATTGAATCCGCCTTTTTAGCCAGCGGCGCAAACAGATAAAAATTAAATGATTTTAATGTTACCGGTCCGAAGAAAAGACCTAAAAACAAAACAAACAATAATTTCCCATGATTGTTAACGACTGAATTTATTACAAACTCTTTACTCCATACACTCTCGTTTTGAAGCTGATTAATATATTCTTCGCGGTATTGTTCAGGCAATGGCTCGCTAAGCAGTTCTACTACGCCAGCTCTGTTTTTGGGGGGCTTTAAATTTTTAAGCTTTTTAGCAACTTTTTTTCTTTCTTTTTTTAATTTTTTAAGCTGTTTTTTCTTTTTAAATGCAAGAGGTTTGTTAAACCAGTGTAAGCGACTCTCTATACTAAAAATTTTAAGATCAATTTCGCTTAATTCTAAATTAATATTTCCCTGTCTGGTTTTATATTCAGTATAAGCCTTTAAGTATTTTGCCTGTTCTGCTGATTGTTCTTTTATCTGTGTCTCGAGTTTTTCATTACTGGCCAGCAGCCAGACTTCTTTTTTCTTCAGCAGCTCGCCGGCTAACTTAATATTCTTTTCTTCTTTCTCACTAACATCCACTGCGACCAATATCAGTGCAAGCAAAAATAAAATCACAAACCTGGAAAAGAGACTTCTTGCAATATCAAAGATAAGTTTCAAGGCACATATTCCCTATGTTATTTTAAATCATGAAGAACAACTCATATGCGACACTCCACCGAGTTCATTTAACTCGGATGGCTTAAGTCTATAGTATTTCTCCTGCACCTCCTTAGACTGCTCGGCATAAGGCTGCGTCATCACTTCCTGTAGCTCTCGAATTAATTCGTAGTTTCCTGTGGCCGCTTGCTGATAAGCAGGGGCAAGCAACCATTCACGCAAGGTGTATTTCGGGTTAACACGCTTCATCTGTGCTGAAATATTTTCAAGCCCGCTCGCGGTGTTGCTAATAAGCGTTTTCCATTTTGTCAGCCACTCAGACCAACGCGTATCCATCTCTTCACTGCAGTCTACATAGAAACTTTTTTTAAGTGGCTCAATGTCATCCGGTATCGACGAGAGTTCGCGGAAGAAGATGGTGTAATCAACCGATGTTTGCAACATAAGCGTAACGAGCTCACTAAATAATTCTGTGTCAAATGACTCCAGTCCTAGCTTGGCGGAAAATATCTTTTCTACTTCCTCTTGCATCACTTGTTCAAAGTCAGCCTGGATCTCATCGAGCTGCTGCAGTGCACCTTGGTCTGATACCAGTAACGGCCGTAATGCTGAACAAAAGCTATCGAAGTTGCGTGCTGCTGCTTCGGGCTGGTTGAAAAACGCGAAGTGAAGTCCACCTCCTGTCCAGGGCTGGTAGCGTGGATTAAATTCTTCACAAAAACCGAAGGGACCATAATCCAGCGTAAAACCGCCGACCGCACAGTTATCACTGTTGAAATTCCCCTGGCAATAACCGACACGGATCCAGTTCGCTACGAGCGAGGTAAGGCGACTGCGAAACTCACGAGCCAGCAACACCACTTTCTCGGTGGTGCTAAATGCGTTGTCGATGACATCGGCATACTCGCGCTCAATCACGTGTAACACAATTTGTTCCAGTTCTACCATGGCATTGGCGTGTTCCTGCTTTCGGGCACGGCGACCAAAGAGCTCGATCTGGCCAACCCGAAGGAACGACGGCGCCACACGCGTCGAGATCGCAACCGACTCCGCAACAACCATGTCAGGATCTTGTGATCGCGAACCCTCCGAGTACCAATGTCGATGGACCTTTTCTGTCTTCGACACATATAAACTTAATGAACGTGAGGTTGGCACGCCGAGCGCATGCATGTGCTCCTGTGCCAGAAACTCCCGCACACTCGAACGCAACACCGCACGACCATCCGCACCGCGGCAATATGGCGTTCGACCACCACCTTTCAACTGCATTTCCCAACGTCGATCATTGATCACCGCCTCAAGTACGGAAATCGCGCGACCATCACCATAGCCGTTACCTGTGTGGAACGGGCACTGTTGGGTGTATTCAGTACCGAAGATAGACAGTGCGTAGCCTGTAGCCCAACCCATTTCACGCATCGGCACAGGAACATCCGAGAGATCGCCACTGAATAGTCGAACGAAATCGGCTGACTGGGCCATACTGTCGGCAAAGCCAAGTTCGTCGAAAAAGATTTTACTGTGCGCGACGTACTCGGGGTTTTCTATTGGCATAGGTTTAACGGGGACATAGTGACCCGTGAAAACTTGTCGCGGTGTGTAATCAACACCGTTTGCTTTCGCATCAGGATCGCAGTTGAGCGTTTCCATCAGCGAGTAATTTACACATTTTGCGAGATCGTCCAGCGTCAGGACGGTTGAGGCAGGTTTCTGAGACAGTTCATTTTTCATAGGATCAGCAGGTTTAAATAGGAATTATTCCAATTTTAACGGAAACTGTTACCTAACCCTAATTTCTTTGTTTCTAGAGATAAACATCCTTACTTCCAGATTCCCATATCGCATAATCCTTCATCGCTTCCCGATACCACTCAGTATCCAGTATTCCGCTTAACCAGCTGTGCAATTTGGGATAAGGCGTTTTATCAAACCAATCTTTATCCACCATTGCAAATGCGCGTACAAAAGGAAATACGGCTATATCGGCAATGGTCATATGCGATGCCAACAAGAAATCATTCTCTTCAAACATGTCATTGAGTTCTTCAAGAAACTCTTTTCCACGATCTCGATAGTATTCCGATGGATGTTCAGCATCATTATCAGGATCCTTATAATGCCTGAGATCCTCAGTAAAAGAATGATCATTAATTTCTACCAACATTTCAGTATCATTCAAATATACACTATCCTGGCCTAACCAATTGTCTTGATCACGTTGCTGCGTCGCCCACTTAACGATATCCCAGCTTTCATCCCAGTACTCATCATCACTGAAAACTAATGACGGAACCGTCGCATGCGATGAAACAGCGAGCGCCTCTGCAGGTAAATTAGTGAACTCCACATTGCGCAGTATTACCTTCTGCTTTGCATAGAGCAATGCAACACGTGCGCGCAGACAAAAAGGACAGTTCCTGGAACTATAAAGGATCGGTATATTCGGCATAGTAATGACTTCTTGTAAATTGGGTATAGACCACGATTAACTGCATGGTAAGAAAACGAAGATTATATTAGAAAGTATTGTGTTCTGATCCCAATTCTTATTCATATCGAACTTGGTTTCGACCTTCTTGTTTAGATTTATACATTGCTGAATCAGCTCTCTTGACGATGTCGTTATAGTTGTCATCACCATTAAAAAACGTAACACCGATACTCACGGTACAACGATGTTCCACGGTAGTGTCAGACTTACCTTCATTCTTTATTGTCAGCTCATAGACTTCTGATAGCGAAGAGCGAATTTTTTCCGCAATTTTCTCAACCTCTGGTTTGGATACAGCATTATCCACGTTTGTGTTATTCAGTAATACGACAAATTCATCGCCTCCAAAGCGTGAAACCGTATCGCTATCCCTTACACAATCCAACAATCGTTTTGCTACTTCAACTAATAATAAATCGCCGACCACGTGCCCGTACGTATCATTTACAGGTTTAAAATTATCCAGATCAAGAAATAGCAACGTGCTATAAAAGCCAGTACGCTTGCTCAAAGCAATAGCCTGTTTTAAGTGGTCGTCAAACAAATAGCGGTTGGGCAGTTTTGTTAATGAATCATAAAGGGCTGCTTTTGATACCTCGATCAGGAGTCCTTCTCGTTCAAGTTCGACTGCGTGACGCAGATGCTCTTCCTTGCGTAACAATTTAAATGAAATAGCAATCACCAAACCAAACATCAGCATGAATGAGCCCAAATAAATTATCGTCGCCTTTCGGTATTCAGTGAGTACTTCAGGTTTCAGAACATCTGCAATTAACCATGAACTGAGGCCGATTGAATGGCTAACAAGTACTTTACTCAGCTCATCGGACGTGAGCTGATAATTATCACGTGGGGTTTTATCTCTACCTCCCAGGGCAGTGACTTCCAGCAATTGAGGATCGTTATCAGTGATTAACATTAACTCATGTCCCGGATATTGAGCCACTTTAAGTATATTAGCTAAATCATCCGGCTCAAATGTCACCATCAGGAAATAGGGTTTTGCTCTCATATTATTAGTAGATTCTGCAATCACATCATAGTGAAACTTGTAACTGTTTGGATGTATACGTGCTGAGTATTTTTTTGTTTTTGCAAACGCCTGAGTATCCTGGATACACATATCGCCAATATAACCATCAAAATCAATAAAATGAGGCTCGCCTTTATCGTTGGTGATTGTAAAAGCGAAATAACCGGGAAATGTACGCCTTAATGAACGCTGGATTTCCTCATGTTTGTCCACATTTTCAGTATCTGCTAAAAACGTCTCAATGAGTGACTCGTTGTCTTCTAAAAATAATTGAACATGTCGTTTACGTTCTTTCAATATAAAGGCGATCTGATTAGCCGCTTCCGCACTACTCGTGTCTGCTATCGCCCGCTGTGAATCTTCAAATGTCGAAACCCTGTCAAAATACACCCAAATTAAAGCAAAAAGTATCAGGGCACTTAGGCTAATGAGTATTAACTGTGAAATTGAAAAATTTAAAAAGGTCAGTACTTTAGACGAACGTACTTGCTGTGTAGATTTCTCAATTGAGTTCACGGGATCATTCATAAAACAGGCTTTAAACTTCATTCTTAGTAGTATAAGTGGCTGTTTTAGACTCTAATTACCCAGCCTAGCTACAGTTTTGCATAGACTCGGCATTAGTCAATAAACAGTACGAAAAAAGCGGGCTTTCCTGACCCGTTTGATGATTACTAAATAAAAGGGATTATACGGTAACGAACCCGTGACATGTCATCAGTATAGCAAGGTAGCGTTTCCTGTAAGGTCTCCTCCTCAACAAAAATACGTGCTACTAGTATTCATTTATTTTGTTGATCTACCTCAATGTTTTCTCAAATTCAGCTTGTTAGCCTGCATAAGCGTAGAAACCTAATTCTTTCAGAAAAGAAAAAATATAGGGAAATAACAATGATAAATATTGAAGATTTAAAGCAGGAAAATCAGAAAATTACCAACCTCACAAACGTGCTTTATAAGCTCATTGAAGACGAACAAATGCGAGAGAACCCTGTATTTTGTGAGCTTATGGATCAGTTTAGCAAGAGCGTTGAAGATCACCTTATCCATGAAGATCGCACTGTATACAGTGATTTATTGACTAGCGAAGATCCACAAATTGGCCAACTGGCAGACCAGTTCATAACGAACACCCATGAATTACGCCGTCTCATGAAAGACTATACCAAGCGATGGTGTCATAGCGATAACAAGGATCATTCAACATTTGTCGAGAAAACGCGTGAAATATTCTCGCTCGTTGACAGGCGTATAAATCTGGAAGACAACAAACTCTTTCCTAGTATTGCCAATATAGCCTGATTGGCGAAATTCGGGGACAAACCCCAATTAACTTGCTAGAGAATAAATTGTGATACTTTAAAGGGGACATGCAGCACACCCTTTTACGTCTTTGCCTGATTGCACTCCTGCCTGGCCAGCTGCAGGCCGGACCGCTGTTTGATGCCCACCTGCACTACAGCGCACAAGATGCAGCCCACTATAGCCCAAAGCAAATCATCGACAAGCTTGATAGCAATGGACTTCGCCATGCCGTGGTCACCGGCACCCCTGCCTCGCATACACAAACCCTCTATGAATATGCCCCCGGTCGTATTGTGCCCCTGCTCGGCATCTATCGTGATCACCACGACAAGGTCAACTGGCCGAACGATGTGAACTTACCATCTCGTATTGAAGCCGCATTGAAAAAAGGCTTCTGGCTAGGCATTGGCGAACTGCATATTTTTGCTAAAGATCGTCATAGCCCAGTCTTTCGCCGCATTATCGAATTAGCCACAGAATACAAACTACCCTTACAAATCCACGGTGATCCCGCTGTGATCGATACCGTGTACGAGATAGCACCTGAACAAGCCGTGGTCTGGGCCCATGCCGGCACCTACCCCTACCCGGATCTCATCTCAGACTACTTGCAGCGATACCCTACACTCTCTATCGATCTCTCCGTGCGCGACGAACGCATTGCCCCTGCTGGCCAACTCAGCGATGACTGGTATGAACTGTTCATCCGCTTTCCCAAGCGTTTCATGATCGGTGTGGACACCTACAGCCTGTCGCGCTGGCATAACATCGATACCGTCGTGGCGACGATACAAAACTGGCTTACACAATTACCCGATGATGTAGCTAAACGACTGGCTTATGACAATGCAGCGGCCTTCTTTGCTAAAGCAGGAAATAATTAGAAAAGCTAAAAGGAGTCTGACCCCTTTTATTTCTACTGCATTACAAATAATGTCATGCCGCTTACGACTACCCAGATGACTGGAATCACATAAAGGACTTTAGGCACTTTATAAACAAACAGAATAGCGAGCGTGGCTAACACCGTAGGATCGGGGGCGATAGCAAACATTTCGAACTGCAACCAGTTGCGGCCGGTCATGAATGGGGTAAATGGATACAAGACCAAAGTAACAAACAAAACTATTACGCTGATCATTATCCTAAGCTGACTTGTGGTACAGCGTGTCAGGCGGTTTTTTATAACACCATACGAGGCGAGTAAGCCCCCTTGCAGAGCAAAGCCAAGCGCATAGTACTCGGCCACCACATGGATTTGCTGAAAACGTTGATATAAAAATTCCCACGCCACCCACAACCAGGCCAAAACCAGTAATCCTGAAATCACTCGCCCGGCCCAGGCCGGCTTTTTCCACAGCGCATAAGCAATCAACAAGGAAAACAGTATGGCCACAATATGTAGCGGCCAGATGGCCTGGTTATAAAGCTCGAATTGCCGGTAATAAACTGTTTCTGAGAACAGGATAAAATCAGCTAGTCGGTAACTTGCCAGATCACCCATTACGTTTCAGTCTCGTTGATTGTCGACACCTATATCAAAGTATTTTTTCAACATAGTCAATCATGCGCGCGCGCATGGCCGCATCTGGCATCGGCGCAAAACCTGCCGCCATATTTTCCTGTAAATGTGTAACCTGTGTGGTTGCCGGAATGGCACAGGTTACAGCGGGGTGTGAAACAACAAACTTGAGTAAAAATTGTGGCCAGCTTTTGCAGTCGATAGTGTTTGCCCAGTCTGGCAAGGGTTTATCTTTGAGTGCATCAATTAATTCACCGCGTTGAAATGGCCGGTTTACGATCACGGCAATGCCACGTTTCGCCGCCAGCGGTAACAGTCTCGCTTCAACTTCACGATCAAGAATATTGTAACTGAACTGTACAAAATCAAGCGATTCGGTTTTCATGATCTGTTCCAGTTCCTCATGGCGGCGAGCATGCGATGTGGTAATACCCACATAACGAATCTGCCCCTGTTGTTTCATGCGCGCCAGAGTTTGTAGACGTTGTTGCCACGCCACCAGGTTATGCACCTGCATCAGGTCAAAGCTATCAACCTGCCAGTATTGTCTGGATTGTTCCATTTGCGCAGGGCTCTCATCATGGTTCCATGTCCAGACCTTGTCCGCCGAAAAAACAGCTTTTGTTTTAGCCAGTTTTTTCAGGCCATAACCAATAGCGGCTTGTGATGAGCCATACATGGGTGATGAGTCAATCAGTTTGCCACCCGCATTAAAAAAATGGCGCATGACTTCGGCGACGTTATCCAGGCCAAGCGGATCGTTACCGACATTAAACGTGCGCGAACTGCCCAAGCCGATCACCGGCAGACCTTCGCGACTGGAAGGTATGGCTTTGGTAATAAATGAAGCCGTGCCGGCCTGGCTAAACCGCGGCACTATCAGTCCACTGGCACCCAAAGCCATAAGCTGCAAGAAACGACGACGAAACGGATTATGTTGATTATTCATAGTCATCCAATCGAAGGTTATATGTTATGCAATCTTAAGGGACAGACCACGTTTAATCCACTCCACCCGATATCAATTACACGATGATGTGGCCTTCTTTGCCAGGGTACTGGCACCTTTTATTACTACACCCAGTGAAGGGTAAAAAACACCCAGCCGAGAATAAAAAACAGACCGCCCAGTGGCGTGATGGGACCAAATATTTTCTTTTGCGTTAACGCCAACAGATAAAGTGAACCGCTAAAAAGGATAATACCAATAACAAAACAGGCAAATGCCCAAGTTAAATACATGCTTTGTTCAAGACCCTGAGCAATCAGTGACAACCCAACCACCGCGAGTGCGAAAGAGTGATAAAACTGATAGTCGACACCTGTTTTGAAAACAGACAACATATCAGGTGACATTTTCTTCTTTAAGCCATGCGCGGCAAATGCGCCGAGGATGACTGATAGTCCGCCAGATAGTCCGGCGATGAGCATGATTAATTTTGCCATAGCGTTATCTCATTATTGTTATACCTTATATTAGCGAAAACTGCGCTCTGACCCTACTTATTTTCTCTGACCCTACTTATTTTCTCTGACCCTACTTATTTTGTTCTCGTCTCAAATTTTCCCGCATAGCGGTATATCTGTCCGAACAATGGGTGGCATAACCGAAAGTCCATCGCAAAGTTTTTCTCATCAACCTGAGTTTCAACAATCGTGGTATGACCTAGCATCAACCACTCTGGTATTGGTAACCGTATTCGACCCAGCTTAACCACATAGTGAACACCTTCATAATACAACTTACCTTCTTTCACGTGGACAGCCATCCGTAACCCTAGAAATGCATTCACATATTCGATCAGTTGATTTCCTCCCGCATAAACCCAACGACTTGTGAACAACATGGTTTCACCATCTGGGAAGCGTAATGTTCGTTCCCAATATTGTGTCTCACCTTTTATCACTTTTTCGACCGAAGTGGCGATTGCAGTGCCTCGCCTATTTAGCAGCGCACCGAACAAATGCAACAAATTCAAAAATAACTGCATCGCGCGTGGATATTCGATATCTAATGTACCAATATCTGTATTCGCATTATCCTGATAGTGTGCCTGCAATGACGCAGGTAATCTCTCCCACTGTTCACCTAATGCCTGACGCATAATATTTTGCTCTTTCACTTCTCACCTCCTAGGCAAACTTGTACACCATCAATAAAACAATCAGTACCATTGATATAAATGCAGGCACACCTAGCCAAAACCAGTATCGTGCATAGCGCCAATATTGTTCAGGTAAGACTCCCCCTGTGAGGTTGGCTTGCTCAGATAATTTTTGCATACGGATCTGCAACCACACCACAGGGATCCAGCAGGCACCCGCAAACCCATATAAGATGAGACTGGCCATGATCCAGGGGGCCGTATACGGAATATCCAGTATCACTAACATACCAATCCCTGTTAACGGCTGGATTAGAATGGTTGGTGTAGTAAACAACCAGTCTGCCAACACCACCTGACGATTGGTTGCTGCAATATGTGCCACATCCCCACTACGATCTGACATCCATTTATACCAGGCGCTACCCAGGCCTGTACCAAACAGCACGACCATGCTGAGTAAATGTAGAACCTTCAAACTAAGGTACATCATGCGGGTTCCTCCCTAGCAACTTACTTAAAGGTTGTGCATCGGCTGAATTTCCCTGTTGAAGCATGCGTAAGTTATCCGGATGTAACAACGGGGCAACAAAACGGCCAAGGTGTGAAAAAGCCAACATGAATTTGAATGGCACCGATAATGTGCGCGCGGTGTGTTTACCGTTCTTAGCACGCAAACGTTGTAACCACTCGGCAAAAATGATCGCTGTCGGGCCGACAACATCAATGGTACGTTGTGCCGGTGTCGCATCAAGACACGCCAACACCCCATCAACCAGATCGTTGATGTGCACTGGCTGAATAGATTGTTTCCCCTGCTCAATCACCGGCAACAATGGCAAATTTGCCATGAATTCAAACAAAGCGGCACTCTTACCACCAGCGCCATACACCAATGAAGGTCGTAAAATAAACCACGCTAACGATAAGCTGCGTAAATAATCATCCGCTGCCTTTTTACTTAATTGATAAGGCGTAAACGCCGCTTCATCTGCACCTAATGCGGAAATCTGAATAACACGTTTTACTCCTGCCTTCTCGCAGGCCTGAAACAATGCAATAGGCGCCTGTGTATGTAACTCATAAAAACGTTGCCCACGTATTTCAGCAATAATGCCAACACTATTAATCACTGCATCAACCCCTTGCAGGTAAGGCAACCAGTCACTGGCATTCAGCATGCGGTTGAAATCCACTCCATTGCTACGACTCGCCATAACCAACTCATGATCCGCCAACGTCAATGCCTTGGCGATATAACCGCCAATGAACCCACTACCACCGGTTAGTAATATCTTCATATGCATGTCAACCATTGTTATTACAAATATTTAAAAGGCCACTATAGGAAAAAATATTTCCCAGTAGTGGAAGCGCAAAACCAACATAAAAACGATAGGATTGATTTTCAATCACTTTGTAAGCCGTCGTTTTAGGCAGCAACCAAAGAGGAATGTTAATACCGCCCATCCTCGCTTTTAAACAGCGCCAATGCCATCCACCGTCTTTAATATCCACCGTTAAATTCAACTGAATGGCTCCCGCAGTTTCAACCCAATAACCGTCAGCGATATTACCAACCGGTTTAAATATCGATTCAACTTTATGCTGTTTATCAAAACACCTGTCCCAATGTAGCCCATCTTCACAAGGTGTTATTGTTACTTGTAAAGAGTGATCCCTTTTACTAATTGGTACACCGAGTTTTTTCGCAATGCGCTTACCGAATAATCCTGCAAGACCATTGGGTATTTTGATAGAAACCGGCCCTGTCAATTGACCGCCATTTATATGCAATGCTTGCAATAACGGGTTCAGTGTATCGAAGCGTTCAGAGAACCACTGACATGTCATATTGTGTTGTCTATTCATTGTTCACCCCTTACTACTTCTCAACTCGGCTTTTAACCGAGGAAACCATTTAGGTACTGTCTGCTGGTATGCCTCCCACGCCTTATTTCCCTTACCTATTGCACAGCTACCGTTACAAACATCCTTAAAAACAATAAACAAAATAACCGCAACAATCGAAGAGCTCGTTATCCACATACTTTGAATAGCAATGCCCCACCAAAACATCATTAAACATATTCCGACTTGCATTGGATTAGACAGGTATTGATAAACACCGCCTGTCACTAATCTCTTCGGTGGATCATAAGGAAAGGCTGTTCCGTCACCTTCTGTTGCGAATTGGTATAAAGCCCCTATTAGCAACCCGGCTGGTATGAATAGTGGTAACAAATATAATGCCGTGGTAACAAGATCACGTTGCAAAATCACATTCCAGCTATTAACCGTTAAATAAAATACCGTGGAAGGAAACAGCCACAAGAGTAATACCGCCCAAGCCAGGGCTTGCAAGACTGATCGAGCACGAATACGTGTATCGCTGGCAGTCCAATCAGATAAGGCCATTGCTAACGTAGCACAAAAAGCGTAAACACTTATCACAATAATTGCCGCGTTAAATCCGCTAAACGCAAGCCCAGCAGCGTAATAAATCAAAACGATCATACCCATCTGAGCCAAATGACGAACAGCTGAACTAACTCCAAGTAATCGACCAAGCGGGATAAGTGCGCCTAAAATAATCGCCTGTGAAAACACCCAGTCCAGTGGGACACCATAGAACAGGTTGTCCTGGATTGAGGGTTCCCAAATACCTTTATAAATAAGGGTAACATTCAATATTAAAACCGAATGAAAGGCCCACACAAAACCCAGAAATGATGCCGTTATCTCTCTCCTGGGTACACGTTGGTTAATAAACACATATGCCCATAACCCTAACGGCAACATCAGCAACAGTCCGCGAACGATCATTGTAATGAACCCACTAGAACTTTTGCGGCTTCAGTAACAGCGTATCTCTGTAGTGGCTGCACATACCAGGCAGGATCGATATCACGCTGAAAACTAATGCGCCATATCACTCTGGTGCGGTTATCCGTTATTGGCTGAAAGAAAACAGTCGTATCTTTCCATGTCATGTATGAACTGAAATAACTCGTATCACCTGCAGGTTTAAATCTTAGGTAATGGTCGTTATGTTCAACAACCTCGAACTGAACCCTGCCTCGTTTTTCATTCCAGTAAATCCATTTAAAATAACTAACGTCAATCCATTGTCTGTCACCAACCGATATACCATTCGCATTAACCATGTCTGATCGTGGAAATATTTTTGCAAATAATGAGTCAGGTGCACTCAATGATCGAGTGCCCGCCATTCTTTTCTTAATGTCAGACACACTTCCATCAACTATTTGAACATGCTCTACCGTGTTAAACCGATTAAAGCTAGTTTCATCAAAAACACCTTCCATTGACATAAGTAATAGAAGTGGCGGTAGAACAAACACATTTAGCCTGGATGCATCTTTCTTCTCGTCTGTAAAGTGACTAAATGTCCAGGCAGCAAGTGCACCTGCGATATAGAGAATAGTTGCTGCCATGATCATGCAGATATAACCTTCCTGCAGAAGCGGGCCAGAAATAAGAATCACAAAGGTAATAGCCTTAAGCGTTGAACCCATAATTGTCTTTGAACTTGATGTAGTCGCAAACGCAAGTGCAATAATCGTGGGTAACCCTATGTATAACAATGCTGATCCATCAATTCCTCGAACGCGCATTAGCCCAATACCGATACCCGTCAGCGCTGACAACAAAATGACAGCAATCAGTATCCTCTGCCGGTTTGAAAATTTTTCTGGTTCTTTATTTTCTACGTTATCTTCAGGCATGGTTACACCTCTTTATTCATTTTATTTAGAACTATTTCTAATTCATTAATATGATGTTGTTCATCGCTCACGGTAAATAAAGCTACGGATGAATTATCACTCATCGAAATATTGACATACCTAAAGTGTTTTTCCAGCGCGCGCTTAAGATCTTCATAAGTATCATTTGCGTTGTTAAAAATGCCGATTCCATTTAAAAAGCCCATTAAAAGGCTTGCGCGAACACTACTACGCTGTGTTTTCAACACACTAGCACCAAAAATAATTCCTTTGTTCGTGAGTAACTTTTTAAGATTTCCAAACACAACACCCTTGTTATTGAAATCACCCGCCACGCAATGCATGACATAGTTTATTCCGATTGAATCGTATCGCTTGTCATCTTCAAGAGGCTTTTCAAGTAAGTTGTGCCGAATAATATTGGGTGAATACCGGTTCAAGCGCTTACTGGCTTTACGCAAACAGGCACAACTTAGATCCATTAAATCCAAACTCAAAAGATTAGCGTCGCTTTTATCAATGAGATAACCCGTCCCCACTCCTACCTCCAGATGGTGGGGGCTGACGTAGTGCCGATAGCGTTGAACGAGCAACTCTTTAGAACAGCCCCATATATATTGACTGACCATCCGATAGACAAAAAAGTCGTATACAGACATTAACAACGGATTAAAATATCTTTGCGAAATATTCGTTCTGCCAGCATCAATGTGATTATTCATTACCAGCTCCCCCGTGCTCGGTTCCAACGCGTTAAGTACCGTGCAAACGTGTTATAGGAGACATGAGCCAAACCGTGGATGATCGGTGTTTTGACAACCCTCGCCTTCCATTGCTCGCCGGGTGAATGCTCCCATAGCGTAATAAAGGCATCGATCCCGACTCGCACATTGCCGTTAGTGTCTTTGACATGCAGCCGCTCTCGAATAAAGTCTAGATCGGCATCTAACTCATCAACCGAATTCCGTTCGACATGCACATCAGCCCACTCAACATCACAGTTTCGCATCCGGTCTTTTTGGTAAGACACCCCCGTATTACATACGGGGCATGCACTGTTGTAAAAAACCTTGATGGGTTCCATCTTGGTATCGTTATCACACATCGGTAACCACTCCCGCTTCGCGCAGTGACTTATTACTAACAGCGCGATGACGCCATTTAGCAATAACAATGACATTAATAATATGCAGCGCACCGAGCACGAGTAGAACAAGCCCAACTTGCTCGCTTAAAAACTCGATAGACACTCTTAATGTGTCTATTTGTTTATATGTCTTTAGTGCTAACAGGATGTAACCGATATTGAGTAAGTAAAAACCAACCACCAACAAATGATTAACGGATTCAGCAAGGTTTTCATTGCCGTCAAAACTATCAACCAAAAATACCTGACCGTTTTTACTTAAGGTGCGTGCGACCCAAATGGTCATCGCGATACTAATTACAATATAAGTGGCGTACGTCATTTCAATCATCATTTTGTTCTCCTCGGTCATTGTTTAACTGTCATGACCAACGTTAGTGAGAAATAAACGTTGTCGCTTCCAAAATGATAAAAAGTGAATATAAAAACATTAAGTCAAAGACATTCAATGACTTAAAATACTCCAGAATGATAAAAGAAGAAGAGAGAGACTACTTTAAGACTGACTTTCGGTAATTTCCGGGGGAATCACCCGTGATTTCCTTGAAGGCGGCATAAAAATTGGACTGAGACTTAAAACCCACTTCCATACTGATAGACAGAATCGATGCATCAGCTTCAGATTTTAATAGCTGCTTGGCCGCCTCAACACGCTGCAGACGGATGTATTGCGAAAAGCCCATGTCAAATTGGGAGTTAATCAGCTCTGACAGCTGGTGGTGGGAGATCTTCATCGCATCCGCCAACAGCGCCAAACTCAAGTTCTCATTTTGATACATTTTGGCAATCGTGATGAGCTCATTGAGGCGCTGCTTGCTAGCCTGGATATCAATGTTGGCCAGTGTCGAGTTGGAATAGCCGAGTCGCACGACCTCGTCAATTTCACTCAACACATTCGGGAACACCAAGAGCGTGCCAGTCACCAGGATCAAGCTCACCCCAATGCCGGCCGTGTAGAAGTGATAAAAATAGGCCGCATCAACATAGGTCGCAACAAACCCAAAAATCAACACGAAAATGGCGACCACTGTAAAAAAGCTAAAGAAAACAAACACCAGTCCAAACCGTTTACGTGCACCGCGCAAATGATAGGCAATGTTCGTTAACCAGAGGCAATAGCCCGTGCCAATGAGAAAGGCGACCGGCACCGTGAACTCAAGGGGGGCAAAAAAAGCCAGCGGCAACGGTAAAAAATGGACTAAATGGACTGGCCTGACCGTTAGATCAGGAAACAAAATTGATCGGCTAAAAAAATAAAACGCCGCTGGCAGGAAAAGGATCAACAGCCGATATTCTGTACTCGAAAGCGGGTCAAAGTCTGACGTATAAAAGGTATAGTGGTAGAACTGCGCAGTAACTAATCCCCCTAACAGCCCCATACACAAAAGGATAGTCAAGATATTCTTGTTAACATGCTGAATAAAAAACAAATAAGTCACGCAGAGCGTGATGGCGACAATGATCGAAAAACCGATCATAAAAATACTGATCATTTCCATTCGTTCAGTATAAAGTCACCTAAATTAATTCGCCACCCGTTAAGCTGGAAGTTTACGGATAGCGCATAAAATATAACTTTTAGTGAGAAACAAAATCAATCAGTGGTTCATAATCATGTTTATCGGCTGCTTGCAACGCAGCAATATACATTTGACGATGTTCGCCATCTGCCACTAATGAATTTCCTCCCCAATTGATGGGCG
>Ga0316207_10002418_pt1 | contig 19236 bp, 18 predicted proteins | sample 6weekpyrite_MG_FD_204943 | JGI IMG/M metagenome (GOLD analysis project Ga0316207, IMG submission 204943) | Microbial mat bacterial communities from mineral coupon in-situ incubated in ocean water Damariscotta River, Maine, United States -... | ecosystem: Environmental > Aquatic > Marine >...
GCTGTCAGAAACAGAATCGGTGTGTTAATCCCGGCGCCGCGAACCGTTTTTACAAGCCCGATGCCGTCAAGACCGGGCAGCATCCTGTCAACAATCAGGACATCGTATGTTTCGCCGGCGGCAAGAAAAAGACCATCGCGGCCATTGTCAGAATGATCAACAACATGGCCGTGTTGTTGCAGGCTTTTAACAATATGGGCCGCCGTATCTGTATCATCCTCGATCAATAATATTTTCATGGTTTAATTCCAGTTTCCAGACGAAAGCAGGCGGTACGTTGCGCCAGACAAACGCAACTCTTGTGGCCTGAATGCCAAGACGTGCCAACACCGGTCTGGATACGGGCGGTGTTGGCCCATATGTAAATTGAATATAACAACCACCAAATGCCAACAGGCTGAAGACCTGCCTCAGGATGACATATTGCTTGCGATTGTCAAAAAGCAACATCGGCAACCCTGAAACGATGGTATTGATTGTTTGCGTTCCCGTTTCTTCACCGATGGCACGGGAAAGCCGCATTACATCTTTCTGCAGAACTGTCAGCTCCGGAAAACACTTGTGCAGATCACGGGCCATGGATGGATTTTTTTCCATGATGATCAGCCGGTTTGGGCTGACACCCGCCTGCAAAAGGGCTTTGGTAATTGTGCCTGTGCCCGCCCCCAATTCCAGAACCGCTCCCGTGCCGGTAACGGGGACTTGTGCCGCCATAGTTTGAGCCAGCGAGGAACTGCTGGGCAATATGGCCCCGACTTCTTTCGGGGTGCGGACCCATTGCCGGAAGAAAGCCATGTTAAGGGTATCAAGATTAAGTGTTTCGGACATTATTTCATTCCTGATTTTAAGGTGTCTGTTGTGGTTGTATTCAGATTTCAATCAATGATGCCCATCTTAATCAAGCGCATCTTCGGATGACTGAATGACCCGTTTCTGATTTATGCGATACATTTCAAAAAGTGCCAGTGACATAATCGCGAAGAGGAATGTAATATTCACTGTTAACATATTGATACCAAGCCCTCCATTGGTTGGGGTCTGGATCATGAAATCACCGAGCGAAGCCCCCAGCGGGCGGGTCAATACATAGGCCATCCAGAAGGCCGTCACTTCGTTCAGATTGAATATATAATAGGCAACGGCAACAGTTGCAATCATGGTTGCGAACAGCATCAAGGCCATATTATAGCCCAACGCAAAGTGTTCGGAAATCAGGTCGCCTACTCCGGTCCCCAAGGCAAAAGCCAATAAAATAACCACCCAGTACCAGGCCAAAAAAACCGAAACCAAGAACAACGGGTGTACCTAAAATGGCCAGGACCAACATTCCGTCCAACATATTTTGGCCTGTGCTGCCAACTGCCCACAAATATGGAAGCGAAAGAAAATACATGATTGTCCACGCAATTGCCACGCCGCCAAGTTTACCGAATAAAATTCCATTGCGCGGTGCAGGCGTCAGAAGCAACGGGACCAGACTGCCACGTTCGCGTTCTCCGGCGATGGTATCCGTGCCCACAACCAGCGCCAACAACCCACTCAGTGCGGTGACAATGCCAGTCATGTCGTAGACGACTTGGGCGTTATCCAGCAAACTCAGTTCGGTGTTGCTGACGAGCAGAAGGCCAAATGCAGAAAGACATACAGATACAGTTATCAGCCATGTAAGACCCCGCAGGTTCAGCAAGAGCTCTCCAGCCTCTTTGCGAGCGATGAGAAATGTGGCGTTCATGATATTTTCCCTTCAGTCAAGCTAAGATACATGTCCTCAACCCCTCCTCTTTCTCTGTGAATTTCCGCTATTTTCCATCCCCGGTCAAAGAGCTGCTGCCACACAGTTTCTGGTGGCGTGCCTGTATCAATATGCAGATGGTACCACTCGTCATCATGGGAAATCAGCAATACATTTTCAGTCAGGTTCAAGAGTTCCTTCGCGGAAGGGGGCGAAGTCACGCGTAGCCTGAAGTTGTTCACGTTTTCGGTATTACGAAGCAAATCATTAACTGCCCCATCCGCGATGGTGCGGCCGTCGACAATGACGCCGACGCTTGAACAAAGGCGTTCTACATCATCAAGCAAATGTGTGCAGAGAAGAATACCGGCACCCTTTGCGGCAAGACTTAAAAGAAGATCGTGAATATCCCGGCGTCCCCGGGGGTCAAGCCCATTGGTTGGCTCATCAAGAATAATCAACCGGGGATTGGAAACAAGAGCACGGGCAAGACCGAGGCGTTGCTTCATGCCGTGTGAAAACGTACCGATTATTTGACCATTCTTCGGATCGAGTCCGACACGGTGCAAACCCTCTTGAATTTTTTCTTTATTGATGGAGTGCCCATACAAAGAGGAAAAAAACTCTAAATAATTGGCAGCCGTCATCCATTCATAAAAACCGTTTTGTTCGGGCAAGACCCCGGTTTGTTTACGTATCATGCGGCCTTCAACATCAGTTGCCGCCTCTTTGCCAAAAATTTTTATGTGGCCGCTATCGGCTTTGAGCAAACCAAGAATAGCATTGATTGTTGTGCTTTTCCCGGCCCCATTCGGTCCCAGGAATCCATGAATTTCACCCTCGTTAAGGGACAAATGTACGCCATCCAGAATGGGTATATTGTTGATGGATAACTTGAGAGATTCAACTGATAAAAGCATTTGTTTTGTTTCCTTAAATCGGAATGCATGGTCCGGGAAAATGTGCTGCCTATGATATAGGAGGGATCGTTTTTCAGCCTCCCTTCACGGCCCCGATTATCTCAAGAGTTTTAAACCCAGAAATCTGTTTATTGCAGAAAATCATAGACCGCCGCACATTTCCGGGAGTTGTCGCCAACTTTACAAAATTGTAAGGATGCAGGCTGACTGAGGTGGATGCCTGTCAGTATCTTTTAAGAATGTTGGCCGTAATCAATGGATTTGAAAATTTGATCAGGCGGTCGCTATTTGTAATTTTTTATAGGCTTGCCAGCTTGAAAACTGCGTAACATTAACAAAATCTATTCTAGTTTAACACGTATGAAATTATTTATTTACTCTATTGATAGTACAATTTTAATATGTTATGCAAAATAAATAATTTAATAGGTTGTATAAAAACAAGTCATGTAAATTTTATGAAATACACGCCGGTTTAGCTGTCAATTTTTCTGGATGGGGTTCGATCCATGCAGTAACAAACCGGCGTGTATTTACAGGAGAGGATTATGCCAACATTTGATGGTTTTCTGTTTCGCGATTCAACACGGGATACCGGCACTGTGCCATCACCCGGCTATCCTTATTATTCACCGGATATCATTGGTCATGCACAGGTTGCTGATCCGGCGACCTTCTTTACAGGCAATTATGCATCTGATCCCAATCAGCCTATCCAGCACGGTTCTGCTGTCAACTATGTTTATGTGCGGGCCAAGAACCTGAGTGGCACGACCAAGAATGGCTATTACGTCACGGTTTACCGCTCCAACCCGTCTTTGTTCATGAATACAAATGTCTGGAAGAACGATCCGCTCAAAACCCAGGATGGCAAAGCTTTTGTCTCGTTGCCCACCACGGCGACGGATCAGGTTGCAGTCGGGACGGCCCCTTTTCTTCTTGATGCCACAACCAGTAACCGGTTTTGTGTGATCGGTATGGTGACGCCGACTTCGACGCCTGGTATTCCGGCACCGTTTACAACATATGATGCCTATATAACCTGGCAACGGACCAACCAGAATATCTGCGGTCGCAATTTGCATCTTGCTTATGATTTCCCAACCCGTAATTACGAACAGCTTGATGAATTTTCCAATCCTGAAACTGTTGCGGTCCCTTCCCTGTTTCAGGTCACCATTCATGGCACGCTTCCTGCGAACAGTACTTTTGGTCTGACCTGCGTGCCGCTTGGATTATCTACCAGCTGGAACGTTAATGCCGGGAATGTGCAAACGGCTTCGGCAATGACCCCGGCTTCTTTTAACGGCAACGTCACCACTTGGGCTACTCTGTCCGGTGGCACATGGCCAAGCGATACATGGATTGAAACAATCGTTTATGTTGGGGTGTCCGAAACCGCTGAATCCTCCATTTATGCCGAACAGGAATGGGCACAACTCGGTGGCAGGGTCCCGGAAACCCTTGATGCGGGACGGCCAAGACTGGTGCGTGTCGGAAATTGCGCCACACGTTTCGTTTCCAGTCGTTAAAGGGAGAAAACCATGACCACGCCTCCGAATTATATGTCTTTGCGTCTGACCGAAGCCGGTGCGGCAACCATTAGCGGCGATCTTGGGATATCGCTTATTGATGGTGCATATTCGCTGTCGTCATGGGTTCAATATGATGCTTTTTCATCAAACGCAGCGATCATTGAACGTGATGGTGAAGTTCTGCTTCGGGCTATGGACAATGGTTTTATGTTCCAGATTTCCGGCGGCCCGCCGCTGGTATGGCAATCACCGGTGAAGCTGAAAGACGGCTGGTATAATCTGATCGTTACCTATGACAACGGTACGGCCCGATTATATGTTGATGGTGATTTCAAACAAATGGCGCAAATTGGCAGTGGTGCCAGCCACAGCGATAAACCGCTGGTGCTGGGTTCTGGCCTGCAGGGCCTGTTGTTAAACGCCATTGTCTATAATACGGCTCTGTCGGCCGGTCAGGTTAAGGATTCCCAGTATTCCGAACTGGATTCATCGTTGATAGCCGGATATTTCGATTTCACCCTGAACCCGCCCGTTGACAAAGGTCCCAAGGCATTGCCCATTTCCCTTAACAGCGGCGCTCTACCGATGCTGTTAACACCGGGATTACACTTGCAATCAACGGCTTATGCCTATCCCATGCATGCCGGGAATGTCAATCCTGGTGGCCAGCATATCGATCCCTATACGGTGCAGACATGGGTTTATGTTGAACGGACCTTGTCGCGCCAGACATTATTCGTAAACAGTGATCTGCATGCGGATACGGGCATGAACCTGTCGTTGCATTATGACAGCACCAGTAACGCCTTTAAACTTGTGTCCCGTCGCGGTTCGGCGGAAAATGGCGAAAGCGTCACATCGTCGGTAGACATAAATCTGAAAACATGGACCAATGTGGCGACGACCTTTGATGGCACGACTTTGGCGGTCTACGTCAACGGTGTGTTGGCTGGCAGCAAAACCTGCGGGCCGATTCCGTTGTCACGTTCCTATGGTGATATTGTTATCGGTGCTGCTTTCAGTGAAACCACCGTTGGCGGCATTGATAGCCTGCAAGGATTCCTGTCTTTGGTTGAGGTCTGGGGACGCGCCCTGAGCGCAGAAGAAATAGGTCAATATATGACCGCCCTTCCGGCCCTCGACAGTAATGAATTGCTTGGTCTTTATGATATGATCACGGAACCGGCCCGTGATGCCGTTAGCGGTCATGCCATAGGTATGGCTGATGGCGCCTATTTGGGGCGGCAAAGCGCTCCGGCACCGCATGGCACGAGCGGGACAAGATCATGGACCACTTTCGAGCCGCCCTCGGTTGATGCCACCAAGTTAGCTGAATGGCGCGAAACGCTAAACCATCAGGATTTTCTTGAAACACACAGTGATCTTATTGATGCCGCCTGTGAAGCTGACGCCGGTGCGCAAAAAACGCCAGAAGACGCACAAAAAATTCGCGATGCCTATGATCTGGCAAAACAGCGTCTGGCTGCCGGGGCCAGCGATAAAATGCCTCTTGGTTTTACCGAACATGTTGAAAACGGACGTTATTATCTGGTTGGTCACAGCCGCCGGGGAAGTTATGTCGCCTTTGAAAAAAATGTCGCTGATATCGACGATTGCACCATGTGGAAGGTCAAGCTGGTATTTATAGCCGTTGCCGGCGCCCTTGACGCTATTTTCGGTGTTTCTGCAAAATTATCAACCCGGGCAGAAAGCTTTATCATCAGAATATTAAGAAACCCAAGGATCATTGCCCTTCTGGCCCGCGGTCAGGGAATGAAAGCCAGCGTTATTTTCCTTATGCTCAGTCAACTTTATGTCATGGGCGTGTTAAGGGAACTGGTATCTTTGATCGTTGATCTGGCTTTATGGTCGTTTTTGCGCCTTATCGTCAAAGTCCTGTTAACCTTTGCCGGGGTCGGCGCTGCGGATGTTCTGGCATCGTTGGCGGCGACGGCCATCATGTTCATCAAAACCTATCTGGAACGTCCATCCAGCTGTGATCCGTTGCACAAAGTCACACTGGCCGCCATAAAATTCAATCATGACCCGACCCATGCCGCCATTGACGCGCTTAGTATTCGTGTCAATAAAACAACCCCTGTATCGATTCCGGAATGGGTACGCGGTCACACCACGGCCGCGCAATCACCGGCGGCTTATGCCATTGATCAGGTTACCGGTGAAACCGTTACGGTTGAAGCTAAATTCACGATTAACACCATGGCGGCGACATCGTTACAGATTCAGGCCACCGGCGGCGGCATTCTGGGAGCGATTGATGCTGTGACGGTAAATTTTGTCAACGGTGTTTCAACCCCGGAATATGTTACCTTGTCCCTGCCCCATCATAGTCTTGGCAGCGGTGGTATTCAGGCCGTCGATGCGCCGTGGACATGGCAGTATAAAGACGCCACCCAGCCCTGGACGACGATGACCACATCAAAACACCGCATTTACACGGTTCTCAGCACACCGACGATGCCGTGGAAACAAAGCCCCGACCCCCTTGAGACGCAATTGCCATGGACCGAGGCATTGGAATACGGGTGTGCCTGGGCAGCCGGTAAAGCCAATGAAAATGATGCTTTTGGTGCGGTTACCGAAAAAATTTACAGTGGTTATGGTTTGCATTATGACACTGTTCAGGGTGCCAGTTTTTATACCAATCAGGCTGGTGCTGCGGGCTGGACATTTTTGTTGACCCGTTTTCTTGATTTTCTTGGCGGTGGAGTCGGTGCGGGTCCGGTTGTTAACTGCACCGATTGTGCGACTTTCGTCAGCACTTTTGGAAATTTGCTTGGTGGCAGCATGCCGGCCTCGGTTATGGGGCAACCGGGTGTTGGCTTTGACTGTAACAAGATACAGGCCATCGGCAGTACCAGTTGGGCCTATCCCTTCGGCACGATAAAGGGGCATTTCAATTATCATGAAGTGGCCTGGAAATCGCCTTCTGGTTACCGGCAAGTCATTTTTGACGCTTGTCTGAAACTTGACAGTTCCAACAATCCGTGGAATTGGGGAAGTGGAACTACGCATACGCCGAAACTACCGGAAAATATGAAGTTCACACGCCAGCCGCTACCGACCACGTTGCCAATAGCAACGCCCTTTACTGACCAGACGTACCGGGAACGACTGGCAATGAATACGGCGGCGGGCATTACGGCGTGTATGCCTGTGGGACAATGGCCGAATACCCAAAGCGGGCGCCGTTACGTAGAGTGAATGAGTCTGGACCCTAGGAGAATATCATGATTGGAGACGAAAATCACCGTGCCGGGATCAAGCAACTTTACGGTTTTGAAAGCTGGCCTCAAGGGCGTGAATTGTTGCCTGAAATGGCGCATCTGCCCGTGCTGGAAACAACCCGTGCTCCGTTGCCGCTGATCAATCGTTCACCATTGTCAGCAGGCGGTTATATCGATATGTATGGCGAAGGCGACACGCTGGTATCCGTTCGCGTCAATGATTGCGGCTTGCCTGTCAAAGCCCGTGAAGCGTTAATTGATCATTTGATGACCTGCACCGCACCGCGATTGCCGGAAGCCCGCGACAAAGGAATAGAAGTTGGTGATGTTGCCTTTGCCGGTCATGACGATGGGGTGACGTCGATTTCCTTTGTCCGTGATCGCTGGCTGGTTCAAATCCACAGTTGCGGCGGGAGACCGTATCCCGTCGGTGAGTTTTCAAAAAGTATTGATGATTTGCTTGTAAACGCGGGTTCCGATGAATAACGGATAACTGCAAAGTTTAAACTCTCCACTGCCAAGTCTGCCCTACCTTTGGCCGATTTCTTCGGTCCGGACAAATAAAACTTGGTGCACCCGGCGAGATTCGAACTCACGACCTCTGCCTTCGGAGGGCAGCGCTCTATCCAGCTGAGCTACGGGTGCCTTGTTTGCATGTCTCATACAATGGATCATGGGGATGATCAAGGAAGGATCGCAGGTCCACCTAACCTAATTCGAGAATTGTTGCGTTCCGGCACTGGCATGTGGGCGCGGCTGTGTTAATGTACCCTGTTTTTGTTCTCAGGCAGGAAAGCTATAAAAAAAATTATGACGGCACTGATCGACAGATTGTTGAATATCATGGCATCCCTTCGTCATCCGGAAACGGGCTGCCCGTGGGATGTGGAACAGACATTTCAGACCATTGCACCCTACACCATCGAAGAAGCCTATGAAGTCGCCGACGCCATCGAACAGGACGATATGAACCATTTATGTGACGAACTGGGTGATTTGTTGCTGCAAGTGGTGTTTCACGCCCGCATTGCCGAAGAAGCCGGACATTTTGATTTTGCCGATGTCGTTGACGGCGTTTCTGAAAAAATGGTGCGCCGTCACCCACATGTTTTTGCGGATGCAAATATCAAAGACGCCAAGGCGCAAACGGTCCATTGGGAAGATATCAAGCAACAGGAACGGGCATCAAAAAACAACGGGGATAATGGTGCCGTTACCAGCGCCATGGACGGGGTTGTTCATGCCCTGCCCGCCTTGTTGCGGGCACAAAAATTACAAAACCGGGCCGCCCGGGTTGGCTTTGACTGGGGTGAACTGGCGCCGGTATGTGCGAAAATCAGAGAAGAGCTATCCGAGGTCGAAGCCGAAATTGATCAGGAGCAACCTCTGCAGCCATCGGATGCCGTAATCGAAGAAATGGGCGACCTGTTGTTCAGCGTGGTCAATTTATGCCGTCATTTAGACATTGATGCGGAAACAGCATTGCGTCATGGTAACCATAAATTCGAACAACGGTTTCGGGCCATGGAAGATTTGTCGGCCAAGGCCGGTGAAGATTTTGCTAAATTGTCTTTGCAGGATCAGGAATGCTTTTGGCAACAGGCGAAACAAAATCTGTCTGAAAACAGTCCAGAGCGTCAGGATAAAGAGTGATGAACGCGTCATTGTTAATAAATAAAATCAAGCGAACCGGTTTTGCAGCCCTTGCCGTGATGGTGCTGGGCAGTTGTTATCTGCCGGTGCGGTTTGATACCGAAATTGAACTCAGCAAACGCGGCTATTACAGTTTTATTTTCGATGGCTATGTTGCCAAGGTGCCGATTTTTGAAGGTCTGCAAAAAGGTAAAATTTCACCGGCGCAAGAAAAGAAACAGGTGGCGGACGTAATCCGTGATCTAGAGCGCGATATCAATATTACTGAGCTTAATTATTTGAAAAAAGGTCACTTTAAAGTTCATTGGGAACGGAAAGGCGACATCGTCAAAGAAAAAACGGTGACATTCATTCGCCGTAACGAATATTTTGTCGGCATTGCCTATAACAAGGATACGGGGCGAGTTAATATATCTGGCCGCTCTTTGGCCGCCGATGCCAAACGCCAGATCAACGACATGGGATTGGGAATTCAGGGCGAAATTCGCGTGATAACCGATGCCCGGGTCGTATCCAACAATGCAACGACCATTCGAAAATTTCCTAAAAAAGGTCCGGGCTATAAAATCTATATCTGGAAAATCAAAAATATCTTTAATCCGACACCGGCGATGACTATTGCTTTACGCTGATCAAAAGTGTCGTTTATGCGGGAAACCTTCCGTTGCTATTTTGTCAATGTATGGGTATTAAGCTATCCATAAATGTTTTTTTGTCGTGTCATTTGGAAAGATTATCATGTCAATCAAGGTTACCCTTTTATACCCGCCGCATCAAACCTGGCCCGGATCATTGGTCAAACCCAATGGATCATTGGCCTATCCCATGCTGGCCGGGGCTTTGCTGGAACATGATATCGAGGTCAATATCGTTGACGCCATTGTTGGTACGGACAAGGAAACCGTCGATGATGTTTTCTATAAATCAACCGAATTGCCGTCCGGGTTATACCGCACAGGTCTTAGCGATGAACGCATTTTAGAGGAAATTGCCGACAGTGATATCATTGGCCTGACATCGATTTTTTCCGATCAGGAAACCATGGTGCTTTATACGGCGCGACTGATCAAAAAACATTTCCCGGAAAAACTGATTGTTTCAGGCGGCGTCAATGCCCGCAACCGGTTAGAGCGGTTTTTTGATGCCGGTATTGACCTGGTCTGTCTGTCCGAAGCCGAACGGACAATTATTCAAATTGTTCGTGTGATGGAACGAAAAAGCCGCGATTTCAGCGATGTCTCGTCGGTGGCCTATAAAAAAGACGGGCGCATTGTTTTAAACAAAACCAAGGCAGAAGACGTCATTTACGATCTGGATGAACTTCCCATGCCGGCATGGAATTTGATGCCGATTGAAAAATATTGGGAAATCGGACGCCCCCACGGCGGGTTCTATCTGGAAAATTATAAAAAAGGTGAACTTAAATACGCCTCACTGATGACATCACTGGGATGCCCGTTCAAATGCATGTTCTGTCATATTGCCGGGGAAACCGATGGCGAAGTCGCCGGACCCATTGGTAATTTCCGCATCAAATCCGATGATCGGGTGTTGGAGGAAATCGCCCAGTTAAAAGATTTGGGCGTCAAACAGATTTATATCGAAGACGACGCCCTGTTCGGGCGGCGTAACCGGGGTATGCGTCTGTTTAAAAAAATTCGCAAAGAAAACCTTGATATTCTGGACGTAAACGGCGTCAACATTATTCATCTGTTGCGTAAAGGCAAACCCGACCCGGAAATCATTGATATCCTGATCGAAGCCGGGTTCAAGGAAATCGGCCTGCCGTTCGAGTCTGCCAATCCCAGAATTATTTCCAAATACGTCAGCAATAAATGGGATCCGGTTAATTCGGATGTGATTGGCCTGATCAAGCTGTGCAAGGAAAAAGGCCTGACGCTGTCGGGCAATTACATGATCGGTTATCCCGACGAAACCCGCGAAGAAATCCAGCGTACCATCGACATGGCGAAAACCCATGTGGCGGCGGGTCTCGATTCGGTGCATTTCATGTGCGTGATGCCATTGCCGGGCACACCGTTGTTTGATATGGCCGTGAACGGTGGCTACCTTCCGGAACAGCTGGAAGTGGATAAAATGCACTGGGTCAAAGCCAACATGGTGAATACCGAAGTGCCACCCGAAGAGCTGGAAATGATCCGCGACCGGGCATGGGAAGAGGTCAATCCGGAGACCTATAAAAATGCCAAGAAAAGCATGGTCTGGGGCCTTGAAGGCCAGGACATCCCCTATCGCTCCGAAGCCATGGCCGATGGTTGATCAGTCTCCAGCAACACGCAAATGGTGTCGCCTTGAAGCTCTTTGTTGACCTGTTCCGTCTGGCGTTGAAAGCGGGCGATATCGTCTTTGCTGAAAATCGAATTTTCAGGGTCCACATTGTAGGACCGGGCATCATTCAGCGGGATATCTTTGGCGTATTGTTCACTGCCCCAGAATTGGATCATATTGGAATCGCACCATAAATCCTTGACGTTCAATGAAGCCTGCGTAGCCAATTGACGCATGCTGTCATGGGAATGCAGGTAAAAATGCCGGGGCGCGTCAAGGGCCATCCAGTTGACGCCGTAGTGTTGCCAGGCCTTTGATGAAACGCACGGAATACGGATTAAAATACGCCCGCCCGGGGCCAGCAGTTTTTTCGCCCGGTCAAGAATTTTCAGGCCGCCGTCCATATGTTCAAACGAATGATGAAACGTAATCAGATCAAATTGACCTTTGATTTCAAACAGATCGGCCTTTTTCGTTAACAGCTCACCGTCCAGATAAATATCCTGCTCAATGAACTTATCGATGGCGAGGGCATCTTTAAATCCGGTCTGGCGAAGCAGTTTGGCGTGGGCACCACCGCCGCCACCGACATCAAGAATGCTGTCCGTTAATTTGACGCCGATATCGCCATACAGGCAAATCAACGGGTCCGGTTTCTTCCGGGTGTACAGGGTTTTTCCGATTATACCTTTTTTTTCAATGGCATAACGGGCGCGTTTTGTCCGGAGCCAGCTTACCCAAGGCCGGGTTTTTTTGGTTTTCAGGGCAAAGCTGTAATAATCATCCGGGTAATGGGCGGACATGTCGTCCGGTATTTTTTCGATTTGCAGGCAACCGCATGATGGGCACTGGAAATAGTCAAAAACCTGACGGCTGCCGAACAGCATTTCCCTGACTTGAAATTTTTCGCCGCCGGGTGTGCCACAAATGCGGCAAGTGACTTGATTTTTCTGCGCGTTCATGTCCGTTTATGCTTTCGGTACAGAGTTTCCTGATTGGTGGTATTACGTTGCTCCCGGATATGCAATCTTTGAATATAAAAAACGATGTGGATTTAAGCGATATCACGCTGGTTTGTGTCACCTACAATTCGGCCCTGGTTATTGAAAGTTGCCTGTCTCCGTTGCTGGATGTGGCGAATGTGGTGATTGTCGATAATGCCAGCCGGGACGATTCCGTGGACCGGGTGCTGGCTTTGCGGCCTGATGCCAAAATTATACAGAATGATGGCAATCCCGGTTGGGGCCCCGCCGTCAATCAGGGCTTTGCCGCCGTTGAAACGACGTTTGCATTATTGATGAACCCGGATGCGACAATCACCCCCGAAGTGGCCTGTCAGTTGAAATCCGCGGCCATCGAAAATGAAAACGCGGGTATCGTCGCGCCGTTTTTATACAGCCCCAACCGTGGTCTGGAACTGACCATGCGCGGCCCCGGTGAACGCAATCACGAAAAACCGGAAATCGTACCCGAAGGTCCGGTCTGCACATGGTTCATGACCGGGGCGGTATGGTTTTGCAGAGTTTCGGCGTTCCGTGATATTGGCGGATTTGATGAAAATATCTGGGTTTACTGCGAAGACCTCGATGTCTGCAAACGATTGGCCATGAAAAACCATGCCATGATTTTATTGCCGGATGCGCGCGGCGATCATCTGGTCAGCCGGGCGCAGCCGTCAACGATTGCCATTCGTTGGCGCAAGGAATGGAATATTGTCTGGGGTCATTTGTATCTGATCCAGAAATACGAAACGACGACGCAGGCCACATCCGAAGCCTGGAAACTGATCCGTAAACACGCGCCGAAAGCATTGTTTTATGTGCTGGTTTTACGGCAAGGGCGGTTTTTGCGCGATCTCGCCGTGGCCCATGCGGCATGTTCATATTTGCTGGGAAAAAAACCAAAAATCAGGCGCTGAATTCGTTGGCAATGCGTTTTAAATATTCGCCATAGGCATTGCCGGATAATTTTTCGGCGATCTTTGTGAATTGGTTTAAATCAATGTAGCCCATGCGCAGGGCGATTTCTTCAGGACAGGCGATTTTTAATCCCTGTCTTTGTTCAATGGTTTCAACGAATTGCGCGGCCTGTAACAGTGTCGCCTGTGTGCCCGTATCCAGCCAGGCGTAGCCACGGTTCAATTGTTCAGTGAAAAGGGTACCCTGTTTCTGATAGGCGCGGATAATATCAACGATTTCAAGCTCGCCCCGGAGGGATGGTTTGACGTTTGCCGCCAAGCCGGAAACGGTTTCATCAAAAAAATACAATCCGGTGATGGCCCAGTTGGATTGCGGGTGTTCCGGTTTTTCAACGATGCTTTTGGCCCTGCCGTCTTTATCAAGGGTAACCACGCCGTAGCGTTTGGGGTCAGACACCCAATAGGCAAATATCGTTGCCCCGTTGCCACGTGTCCCGGCTGCGGATAATTTATCGATTAAACCGTGACCGTAAAAAATATTGTCGCCTAAAATCATGGCGACCTGGTCTCCGGCAATAAAATCCCGGCCAATGATAAACGCTTCGGCAAGGCCCCGGGGCTGGTCCTGAACGGCGTAGGATAAATTCAAACCCCAGCCGTTGCCGTTCCCCAGTAAATCTTCGAATTGATGGCGGCTTTCCGGTGCTGTGATGATCAGAATGTCCTTAATTCCAGCCATCATCAACGTGGTCAGCGGGTAATAGATCATCGGCTTGTCATAGACCGGCAATAATTGTTTGTTGACGCTGATGGTGATGGGGTAAAGCCGGCTTCCGGTGCCGCCTGCCAGAATGATGCCCTTCATGATGCGCCCTTTTCATTTGAATTAAGCCCTAATCGCTGGCCCTGATACTGGTTTTGCAAAATCGGTCGCCACCAGTTTTCGTTTTCAAGATACCATTGAACCGTATCCCGAAGCCCGGTTTTAAAATCATGGCGCGGGGTCCAGCCCAGTTCATTCCTGATTTTGGAATAATCAATGGCGTAACGCAAATCGTGTCCCGGACGATCCTTTACAAATTTAATTAAATCCCGGTGCGGACGGTTGCCGGAGTTGGGTGAAATTTCATCCATGATGTCACAAATGCCATGAACCACATCCAGATTTGTGCGTTCGGCATCGCCGCCGACCAGATAATTTTCTCCCAGCCGCCCCCGTTTTAAAACCGTCACCAAAGCGCGGGCATGGTCATCCACATAGAGCCAGTCGCGGATATTTTCGCCTTTGCCATAAACCGGAAGCGGTTTCCCGGCAAGGGCATTTAAAATCACCAGCGGGATCAGTTTTTCAGGAAACTGATAAGGCCCGTAATTGTTGGAACAATTACTTAGGACCACGGGCAGGTCAAACGTATGCCGCCACGCCATTGCCAGATGATCGGACGCGGCTTTGCTGGCGGAATAAGGCGATCTGGGATCATAGGCCGTCGCCGGATTGAACGGTGCATCGCCCGGTTTCAAGGCGCCGAAAACTTCATCGGTCGAAACATGGTGGAAACGAAAATTTTGCTGTTTATCCCCTGCTGCCAGATTTTGGTAATACCCAAGGGCCACTTCCAGCAAACGGTAAGTGCCCAGGATGTTGGTGCGGATGAAATCTTCGGGTCCGTCTATGGAACGGTCAACGTGGGATTCAGCGGCCAGATGCATGACCGCGTCCGGTTGATGGCGTTGAAACAATTCAGCCATTTTTTCACTGTCACAGATATCCGCCACTTCAAGACAGTAGCCATCCAGAGCGGCGACGGAATTAAGCGTGTCAAGATTGGCTGCATAGGTCAGCTTATCGACATTGACGACCTGATCGCCCAGATCATGGACTAAATGACGGATGACGGCGGAGCCAATAAATCCGGCCCCGCCGGTAACCATGATTTTCATGTTTCCTGCTCCGCTCCGCCTTTGATAAATTTGGCGATACCGTCTTTTAACGACAATTTGGCGGACCATCCCGGAAGCCCCGGCCCGTTCCACGGATTTTCAATGATGCGTTTTGGGCTCTGGAACTGTCCGGGTCGGGTTTTGATGGCTTTGCCGCCGACATCTTCGAACAGTTTGATGATTTCGCTTATGGTCATGCGCTCATTGCCGCTGACGCTGTATGTTTTTCCTGAATGACATGAAGGATCATCTATAAGTAATTGATCAGCTTGGATAAAAGCATCAATTGCATCATCGACATAAACAAAATCCATGACCGGGTCCCTGTCGGTAAGCGGAAGTTCGGATCCATTTTTCCGGGCCTCGGAAATGGCGGCCATCAGTTTTTTGCGCCAATCACCGGCTCCGAACGTTTCAAACAGGATCAGGTTGATGGTTTTGAAGCCTTCTGCATCCCGATAGAATTCAAGTATATCCTGAAAAGCCTGTTTCGTCGCCGCGTACAGGCTTAATGGTCGGTAGCTGTCGTCTTCATAAAACTGAAAATGGCTGCCGGTATTGATAAACCGCAATGTATCGGTTTTCTTTGCCGCTTCCAGCAAACCTGTTCCCAGCTTGATATTGCTGTCGATCAGGGCGATGGCTTCATCGCTGCCGTGGCCGGTGGCGTAGCGTCCGGCCAAATGAAAGATTGTATCGGCTTCGGCGTTTTCCAGCGCCATATCCAGCGACTTTTGCGTGCCGTCATAAACGGCGGTATTGACGCATTCCAGCATCGGGCCAAGGCGGGTTAAATCGGAACCGGGCCGGGTTAACGCGGTCACCGTGACACCGCCTTCAATCAGTCGGCGGATGAGTTCCCGGCCGATAAAACAGGTCGCCCCGGTGACAAGTGCGGAATTAGTCGAAGTCATGATTTATATCAGCCAACAGTGGTAGTGATTTGTCCTTGTCCGACAATATGACGTCATTACCGGTTTCAGGCCAGTCGATATTTAAATCCGGATCGTTCCAGATGATGCCCCGGTCCGTTTCGGGGGCATAAAAATCGCTGACTTTGTAATTGACGATGACGTTATCAGTCAGGGTCATAAACCCGTGGGCAAACCCCGTGGGGATATAAAGTTGTTGAAAGGTTTCATCGTCAAGTATCGCTGTGACGTGTTCGCCGAATGTTGGGGATGATTGTCTTAAATCCACCGCCACATCCAGAATCCGGCCTTTCAGCACGCGGACAAGCTTGGCTTGTGCATGGGGTGGTGCCTGATAATGCAAACCGCGCACGGTCCCGGATTGGAGGGACAGGCTGTGGTTGTCCTGAACAAACGTGGTCTCGATACCGTGCTCTTTGAATACTTTTTCCGAATAAAACTCAAAGAAATAACCACGGCCATCGTCAAACACCCTGGGCGTGACAAGTTTCACATCTTTGATGGCTAATGGTTTGATATTCATGGCTTTTCATTCATTCCGGTGGTGCGGATCTGCTCGGCTGCGGTTGACAGGCCATACTCAACGGGCCGGCCCGGGAAAAAGGTTTCAAGGAACATATCACCCCCGCCCGGACGGGTGCCACGGACGTAAAGGCAAGGATATGTTGACAGTTCCCGTACCGGGTCATCAACAATCCCGTTCGTATTCCGTAACGTTTGTCCGTTCATCAACCAGTCATCAAGCCAGTAATCGTTTTTCGGGATTACGGTTTTGAGCCGGTCGGTAAAGCGAAACCCCGTCACCCGGTCCGCCAGATAGAGCGCAAAAGACCGACTGCTGGCGGCATAAATATAAACCCGGGCGCATCGATCATAGGTCGATAAATCAACGGCGGTGGACGCCTGAAAGCGCAGTTTCAGTTCTTTGTCCAGTCGGACAACCCCGGAAATCTGGACGGCGACAATGATGGTTAACAGCACCACCCCGGCCCGTTTGCCTGTGATCCGCATGGGTTTGATTTCTGCCAACCGGCGCAAAATCAGAACCAGAGCCAGCGGGCTCAGCATATAGGACGGGATCATGTAATAGGCGTTGGGTTGTTTGGCGACCAGCAGGGCCTGAAAAAACTGGGCCAGAATAATGCCCGAAACAACCCGGACTTCGGTTGAGCAAAAAATACATTTCCAGTTGTCGTTACGCCTGCCGAGGACGATCAGGTAAAAGACTGACAATAACAACGGTACCAACAAAACCGGGCGTTTATAGATTTTAATCAATACCGATATATTGCCGAAACTTCCGGCGCCGAATTCGGCATTGCTGCGGGCTCTGAGAACATTATCGCTGATAAAGTTGAAAAATTCCTGATAAGCGCCCCATGCCGGAATGGTAAACAGCAAAAACGCGGCTCCGGCAGTCAGACCATAAATGATAATGGCCCGGGGTTTGATCAGCACCAGCATCGGCAGAACAAAAATCGGTGCCGCCGTCAATTTGATGGCGACAGTAAAACCCGCAGACAGGCCAAACAAAACGGCAAACCGCGTTCGGTTGTTTTTCAGGTTATCCTTGTCCAAGGCCCAAATTGTTATCCACAGCAAAACCAGCGTGGCCGCAATCAACAGCGTTTCCGGAGCGGTCAAAAACCCGCGTTTTAAAATCAGCCCGGAAACAAACGGTGCCAATTGCACGGCGATCATTGCGGGCACGCTTTTGAAGATCTTCAAGGCGGCAAACCCTACCCCCCACAACATAAGCGCATTGATGATGAAGAACAGGGTGGAAATACTTTTGAGCGCCGCTTCCGGGTCGTTCAGAACCGCGTCCGTGATGTCGGTGACAGGGGTGAACGGGGACAATAACCGCAACACCCCGGCCCCCAATGTGTAAACCGGAACGCCCGGATGGGCCAAATGCCCCGGAAGCTGCACGTTCAGGATATTCAGGGCGTCCAGCAGGTAAAAATAGCTGGGGTCCATCAAATTCCATTGCCAGAACGGCCCGGCATCATGGCGCAGGAGGAAAAGCGTCACGATCAGGGCAAGCGGCATCAGCAGGGGCCAGCAAAGCCCCTGCCCTTGATCGTTTTTGATGGCTGTTTTTATCGTCATGCCATGGGCTTAGCAGATATCAGCCCGTTTTCACAAACCTTTTATGGCCCCTGATCAGTCCTGCAAAAGCCTGAGCAGGCTTGATGTATCCCAACGGCCACCGCCTTTTTTCTGGATGGCAGAATAAAATTGGTCAACCAGCGCCGTCACCGGAAGCCGGGAGCCGTTGACATTGGCTTCTTCCAGACAGATTTTCAAATCCTTGCGCATCCAGTCCACAGCGAAACCGAATTCAAATTCATCGGCGATCATGGTGGTTGCCCGGTTTTCCATTTGCCATGATTGCGCGGCACCTTTGGAAATCACATCGATGACTTTGGCCGTATCGAGGCCTGCGTTTTCGCTAAAGGCGATGGCCTCGGACAAGCCCTGTACCAGTCCTGCGATACAGATCTGGTTGACCATTTTGCAAATCTGTCCACTGCCGACCGGGCCCAGCAAGGTGACGGCTTTGGCAAAGGATTGAATGACCGCTTCGACTTTATCAAAATCGGCCTGTTTGCCGCCCATCATTACGGTCAAGGCCCCGTTTTCCGCACCGGCTTGTCCACCCGATACGGGGGCGTCAAGAAAACCAAGGCCCCGTTTTTCCGCTTCTGCACCGATTTCACGGGCGACCGTTGCCGATGCCGTGGTGTGATCGACAAAAATGGCACCTTTATCCATGCCCGCTAAAATGCCGTCATCGCCATAAACCACGCTGCGAAGATCATCATCGTTGCCGACACAGGCACAAACGATATCGGCGCCGCTTGCGGCCTTGGCCGGGGTGGCATGGGCCGTGCCGCCAAATTCAGCCGCCCATTTTTCGCCCTTGGCCGCGGTGCGGTTATAAACCTGTACACTGTGACCGTTTTTGACCAGATGTCCGGCCATGGGATAGCCCATGACGCCAAGACCGATAAATGCAACTGTTGTCATTTTTTTTGCCCTTTTGATGATATAAAAACAGGTAT
>Ga0316207_10002419_pt1 | contig 19234 bp, 25 predicted proteins | sample 6weekpyrite_MG_FD_204943 | JGI IMG/M metagenome (GOLD analysis project Ga0316207, IMG submission 204943) | Microbial mat bacterial communities from mineral coupon in-situ incubated in ocean water Damariscotta River, Maine, United States -... | ecosystem: Environmental > Aquatic > Marine >...
GCACTTGCGGGTAGTAATATCAAAAACCACGGCCAAAACTGTTTGTACCAACTTTGTCGAACAACTACTGTCTGATTAATCATAGAATACATTCCCGTCATTTAACTAACGTATAAGCGGGCCAATAAAACGACCCGTTTCCTCAACGCTGATATCTTTATTTAAGGTGGATTCTAATCTGAACGTTAATGACTGAGCGCTGCGCTTAAGGTTTACCGGATCTATCTGTATACTGATCGGCAGATCCAGCACCTGACCACTCTCAACAGCTATCTGTTTACTTTTAACTTGCAATACTAAATCTTCGATGCCATTAACAATTAATCGATACTGTTGTTTACGCTCATCCATATTAATTATTTTCAGGGTATAGGTATTTTCTATCATCCCATCACTGGTTTCCCGGTATAAGGCATTACGATCACGAATAATATCCAGTTCTAATGGTATTCGAGTGACCATGTTATAAACTAATACGGTGCTTATAATGGTTAACAAAATAAAATAAACAATGATTCTTGGCCGTAAAATGTGAGTGGTACGCCCCTCTATTGCATTGAGTGTGGTATAGCGAACTAAATTTCTCATGTAACCCATTTTGTCCATTACCTGGTTACACACATCAATACAGGCTGCGCAACCAATACACTGGTATTGCATACCTTTACGAATATCAATACCCGTTGGACAGACCTGAACACACAGGGTGCAATCAACACAGTCACCTAGCCCTTGTTTAGCTGGATCTGAACTTTTTTTGCGTGAACCGCGAGGTTCGCCCCGCGTTTCATCATAAGAAATAACCAGCGTATCCTTATCAAACATGGCACTTTGAAAACGCGCATAGGGACACATATATATACAGACCTGCTCTCGCATCCAGCCAGCATTACCATAGGTTGCAAACCCATAGAAGAAAATCCAGAAAGTTTCCCAGGGCCCTAACGACCAGCTTAAAAAATTTTCACCTAATTCTATTATGGGTGTGAAATAGCCAACAAAGGTAAACCCCGTCCACAGTGACAGAATAATCCATAAACCATGCTTCACCGTTTTACGTATAAATTTGTATCGGGTTAATGGCCCTTTATCGAGTTTAATTTGTTTATTGCGACTACCTTCAACTTTTCGTTCGATCCATAAAAAAACTTCGGTCCACACGGTTTGCGGACAGGCATAACCACACCATAAGCGTCCGGCAAGGGCAGTAAAGAAAAATAATGAAAACGCAGCAATTATCAGGATAGCAGCAAGATAAATAAAATCCTGTGGCCAGAATGTCAGCGAAAAAATATAAAATTTACGTGCCGGCAGGTCAAATAAAATGGCCTGGTGTCCATCCCACTGTATCCACGGAACGAGATAGTAACCTCCCAGCAAAATAACCACACCCAGAATTCTGAATGTTGCAAAAATTCCATGAACTTCACGAGGGTAAACTTTTTGATGTTTTGCATAAGCTTCATCAAGCAGGTCTTCTTTTACGTTATCAGAACTCATTATTTACTCTGTACTGATCTGAATAAAGGGTAGCTTCAACATCAGGATTTTCTGTTGTAAATTAGTGTGAAGGTGGTTCCCGTCGTTTCGGGAACCACTATTAAACTTATAGCGCATTAAAAAAATTATTTCTGGCTAAGTCCGTAAACATAGGCAGCCAGTAAATGCACTTTGTCTTCACCAAGAAAGTTTTTATGTGCAGGCATTTGTCCACTACGACCATGATTGATGGTTTTCTTTATCGCCCCCATCGATGCGCCATATAACCAGATATTATCGGTCAGGTTTGCTGCACCCAGCGCGACGTTCCCCTTACCGGAAGCCTGATGACAGGCAGCACACATCATGGCAAATTTTGCTTTACCTGCCTTCGCTTTAGACGCATCCACGTTTCGACCCGATAAACTCAACACATACTGAGCGACCTCCTCGACACCGGCATCACCACCCAGAGCTGCTCCCATGGCGGGCATCACACCACGACGCCCTGACAGTATCGAGGTTTTAATCGCTGCCGGCGTACCACCATACAACCAGTCATTATCGGTTAAATTAGGAAAACCGCGTGCACCTTTGGCATTCGACCCATGGCAGGTTGCACAGTAGTTCAGAAATAATCGCTGACCAATTTCTGTTGCACGCTTATCACCTGCCAGTTCATTTATCGGAGTTGCCGCATACTTTGAAAACAAAGGCTCATATTGCTTATTGGCCATAGCAACTTCTTCTTCATACTGACCTACCTGGGTCCAGTTAAAATTACCTTTCATATTACCCATTGCTGGATACAACAGGACGTAGATTAGAGTAAAGATAATCGTGATATAAAATAACCATAGCCACCATCGCGGCATCGGATTATTTAGCTCTTCTAAATTATCATCCCAGACATGTCCGGTAACTTCGCCTTCCTGCGCCTCTCCCTTACGCTTCTTACTGGCCCATTTTATTAACCACAAGCAGCCTAAGACATTGAGTACAGTCAATATAACAACATAGTTACTCCAGAAACTACTCATAGTTTTTTCTCCGCTTTTATTTTAGTGCTATCCGTTGATGCTGGATATTCCGGTTCATCAAATGGCAAGTTAGCCGCTTCATTAAAATCTTTTTTACGTTTTTTACTCCATGCCCAGACATAAACTCCTGCCAATAAAAAAAACATAATGACAGAAAAAGCTGAACGCACATCATTTAAATCAACATCAAATAAATTCATGGTTCTCTCCTATCGTCTGGTTTTAATACTGGTACCAAGAACCTGCAAGTAGGCAATTAATGCTTCCATTTCTGACTTATCTTTTACACTATCACCTGCTGCATCGATCTCGGCTTGTGTATAAGGCACGCCAAGCATTTTCATAGCCGCTAATTTTTTACCTGTCAGCGCATGATCAATCTTATCGGTTTCTAACCACGGGAAACCCGGCATATTGGATTCAGGTACAACGTCACGTGGATTGATTAAGTGCACACGGTGCCAGTCATCACTGTAACGTCCGCCAACCCGTGCCAGATCAGGGCCAGTACGTTTAGAACCCCATTGGAAAGGATGGTCATAAACAAATTCACCTGCCACCGAGTAATGACCGTAACGTTCCGTTTCAGCCCGAAATGGCCGTATCATTTGAGAGTGACAGGTATAACACCCTTCCCGAATATAAATATCACGACCTTCCAGTTGCAATGCCGTATAGGGTTTAAGATCTTTAACCGGCTCGGTCGTATCCTTCATATAAAATAGTGGAACGATTTCTACCAGTCCCCCAACACTAATCACCAGAATAACAAACAGTGCAAGCAAGCCGACATTTGTTTCTATTTTTTCATGACTCATGCTTCACCTCCTGCTAATGATGCGTTACCCGTCTGTCTATCTTCTTCTATATCCGGCATCTTGTCCCGGACAGGTGAACCGTCGACTGTTTTCCAGCAGTTATAAGCCATTAACAGCATACCCAGGAAGAACAACAATCCGCCTATCAGCCGCACAAAATAAAACGGATAGGTCGCTTCCAGACTTTCAACAAAACTATACGTTAAAGTGCCGTCATCATTAACTGCGCGCCACATCAAGCCTTGCATGACACCGGCTATCCACATCGCAGCAATATAAATAACAATGCCTAAGGTTGAAATCCAGAAATGCATTTCAATAAACTTTATGGAGTACATTTGTTCACGACCAAAAACTTTGGGCAGCAAAAAGTAAATCGCACCAATAGAAACTAACGCTACCCAACCCAGGGCGCCGGAGTGCACATGGCCGATGGTCCAGTCGGTATAATGTGAGAGGGCGTTAACCGTTTTAATCGACATCATAGGGCCTTCAAAGGTCGACATCCCATAAAACGAAAGTGAAACAACAAGAAACTTAAGAATAGGATCCTGGCGTAATTTATACCAGGCACCCGATAAAGTCATAATACCGTTTATCATTCCTCCCCAGCTTGGAGCCAGCAGCATTAATGAAAACACCATACCTAATGACTGCACCCAGTCAGGTAATGCTGTATAGTGCAAATGATGAGGCCCGGCCCACATATACAATGATATTAAGGCCCAAAAGTGTACGACCGATAAACGATAAGAATAAACCGGCTTACCCACCTGCTTGGGTATAAAGTAATACATTATCCCCAGAAAGCCGGCCGTCAAGAAAAAACCTACTGCGTTATGTGCATACCACCATTGCACCATGGCATCCACGGTACCGGCATAAACCGAATATGACTTGGTCATTGAAATCGGTAACGCAGCACTATTCGCTATATGTAAAACCGCGACGGTTAAAATGAACGCACCAAAGAACCAGTTAGCAACGTATATATGTTTTACTCGCCGTTTTAACAGTGTGCCAAAAAAGACAATTGCGTAAGCCACCCAGACAATTGCAATCAACAGATCAATCGGCCATTCCAGCTCGGCGTATTCTTTTGATGTGGTTATTCCCAACGGCAGAGTAATTGCGGCCAGCAGTATAATTAATGTCCATCCCCAGAAGGTAAAGGCTGCCAGCGATCCACCAAACAAACGCACCTGACAGGTTCGCTGCACTACATAGTAGGAGGTAGCAAATAAAGCCGAACCCCCAAAGGCAAAAATTACCGCATTGGTATGCAATGGCCGCAAGCGACTATAGGTTAACCAGGGGATATCAAAGTTAAGTTGTGGCCAAACAAGTTGCGCGGCAATAATAACACCAACCAACATCCCTACGATGCCCCAAACAACCGTCATCACAGTGAACTGTTGAACAACTTTGTAATTATATGTTTCAGTCTTTAAATCAGCAGTCATTTTTTTTACCGTTTTATTTTCGTTTATCGATACACAAAATTTTGCTGCGATAATGCAATACCGCAAAAACACTTCATGTGTTAATAATGTCTTATATACGAAGAAAAGGAACTGATCTGGATCAGGTCTAGTGGGTAATCAAGGACGATACCCGCTGGCACAAGAGTACCAGTAAGTGCTAAACACCTATCAGCAAAGACCTGCAACTGATATGGACAACCTCCAGAGCAAACTATATCTGATGTTTTTCAATAAGTTAATAGCAAACTCATGCAACCGTGGCCTGCACAAGATAAAAAATAACGAAGCCGAAATAAGTAAGATTTGAATTTTAGTCGTCACTTACCGGTAAAATACAAAGATAATCCCTAAATAAGCCAGGTTTATCATTAGCAACATTTAAATACCATGAGTTAAAAGGCAGTATGTTTTAAATTGCCGTAAGCTTTCAACAAAGCAGTTGGGGCCAATATTAAAATTGGCCCGTTATCCACGTTGGCCGATGCGCAGTATGCTTTTATTAAAGCACATACACTATCTTTCTTTATCATAATCTGGAATTGAAAAGTTTATATCGATTGAATTAAACATTGCATACATTCAATATGTCAATGCAAACAGGCAGGGACTGTCAATATCTGGATAAACCTTTTTCACTGTCAGGCTTACAAAAAAGCCCTGGCGTTAGGCTTTATGCTTGGCAGACTTGCCGCCGCGATTATTCGTATCATCCCCAATACACGATTGAGCCTGTTCCTGCAGGGCTTCGCGATTAATAATTCTAATATGTTTACGTTCAACCTTAAGAATCTGTTCATCCTGAAAATGCGTAAACAAGCGACTTATTGTCTCAACCGCCAGACCTAATAAATTGGCTATATCGTTACGCGACATACTTAAATTAAATTCTTTGGCTGAATGCCCTCGAACGGCATGGCGCCGGGACATTTCCACCAGAAAATTTGCTAACCGTGATTCGGCTGTCATCTTGGCCAGCTGTGTAACATGACACTGCTCATGCTGAAGCTCTTCACTCATCAAGCTCATTAAATGATGACTGAGACCCGGTATTTCCACACTTAATGCTTCAAGCTTATCAAACGGTACCTCACACACACTGGAGGTTTCCAGTGCTTTGGAATAACTGCGATGTTCTTCACCATGAATAGCATCCAGCCCCATCAACTCACCCGGCAGATGAAAACCAATCACCTGTTCAGCCGAATCGGCTACCGGTGAATAGGATTTAAACGAACCCGAGCGAACCGCATAAAGAGACTTTAATTTATCACCGGCATGGTAGAGATAACTGCCTTTTTCAACCACACGTCGACGTTTAATAATATTCTCCAGCCTGTCGAGATCATTCTCTTCCAAACCGAGAGGCAAACACAGTTGGTACAAATTGCAACTTTTGCACTTTGCGCGTAAATCATCGAGATTAATAACAGACTGCTTATGCATAAAAACAACGAACCCTGATTGATACATCAATACTTATAATATAACCAAAATACGCATTAGAATCGACCTTTAATATATAACATAACGCAGCCCTTAACCTGTGATACAAAACACCCCGCCTAAAAATATATTATTTTACAATAAGTTAAATTTATTGATCTGCCAACTTAACTGACATTCGGTGCCCGATTACTTGTGCTCGCAAAATACCACCCCGTTTGCTAAAACTAACTGTAACAACCGATTTCGATAAGATTAAGGAACAACAAAATGCCCGGTAACTACCCAGACAAAATAAAAACACTGCCCTTATACGATGGTCGCTTCGATGCCTATAAACTCGAAGCTGAAAAGAGCGATGTTTTATTTGCTTCCTATCCGGCTGGCACCACCATCGCTCCCCACCGGCACAATACCGATAACTATGGCGTCATTACCAGGGGGGAGCTAATCCTGACAATGGATGGCAAAACCACACGATACGGGGTTGGCGACTGGTATCACGTTCCCGCTCAGGCCGAACATGCCGCTCAGTTTGAACGGGAAACAGACGAGATAGAATTCTGGTTTAAAGAAAGATAAAGGCCAACTGACCAATGGTCATTTATTGGGTTTTAAGCCAATCAACTACCGCTTTGACCATTTCACTTTCGTACCCCTCGAAACGATGATTGGCATCAGGAATAAATATCTGCTTGTAAGTAGCCGAAACAAAGTCACTGCGATCGTCAGCATGATCTGCATCTTTGCCATCTCCGCCATCACCATAAATATCGACAACCGGTATATCCACTTCCGCTAAACTCGCCGCACTATCCAACGGTTCACCACCCCGATTACGCACTCCTACTCCAATAAACCCGGCAATACCATGATTCTCCTCATTGGCTAAATAGGCAGTAGCCATTCGGCTACCCATGCTATGACCCATCAAATAAATCGTCTTAATCCCTTTTTGTTTAAGTACCTTTACCGTCGCTTCAATGCGGTTATAAGCATCTGGGAAAAAATCGGCATATTCTCGCCAGCTTACGTCTCCGGTCGGCATTTGTATTGAAACTGTATGATAACCTAACGCTTCATGAATACCATTTCGCAAAGGTTCAACAACATCCCAGGTGGGATACTTGCCCCGTCCATGACATAAAACCACTGCTTTGTCTGAGTTGCCACCATCCAGATAAGCATTGTCGGGTACCCCTTCTCCCTGTAATTCTGCCGCAAAAAGACAGCGGCTCATTAACAAAATAAAGGTCACTAGAATAAGTTTATTAAACTGCATCGTTATCCATCCGTTAGTTCAAACTATTGACTCCAAAGACTAGCCCAATTGAAAATAAAAGCAAAAATCCTTTAAATACGGTATGCTTAGGCTTATAAATTTTTAATCATCACAGGAAACAATCATGTCAGGGCGCAGTGCCAGTATTGAACGTAATACTCTTGAAACTCAAATTACGGTTAACCTCGATCTCGATGGCAGCGGTAAAGCTGAGTTTGATACCGGTGTTCCTTTTCTTGAACATATGCTGGATCAAATTGCACGTCATGGCTTAATCGATATCAATATTCAGGCGAAAGGGGATCTGCATATTGATGCTCACCACACGGTAGAAGATATTGGTATTTCATTAGGCCAGGCCATCAGTGTTGCAGTGGGGGATAAAAAAGGAATTCGCCGATACGGACATGCCTATGTCCCGCTGGACGAAGCTTTATCTCGCGTTGTGATTGATTTTTCCGGACGACCGGGCCTGGAATACAATGCAGACTACCCGCGCGGAATGATTGGCGCCTTTGATGTGGATTTAATCCACGAATTTTTTCAGGGCTTTGTTAACCACGCGAATGTCACGCTACATATAGACTGCCTTAAGGGCAATAATGCCCATCATATTGCAGAAACTATATTTAAAGCCTTTGGTCGCGCCATGCGTTTTGCGCTGGAAGCGGATCCACGCATGTCTGGCATCATGCCTTCAACCAAAGGTAGTTTATAAAAGCCATTGTGAGAAAGGGCTTCGGCTCTTCCTCCGCAAGCCTTGTTTAGTTAAAATTCGCCCTGATTTTATGAATACCCTTATGAAAACAAGAAAGTACTATGCGTAGTGTTGCCGTCATCGATTATGGTATGGGTAACCTGCACTCCGTAGCAAAAGCACTTGAACACGCTAGTGAGTCCTTACAAACAAACACGACTATTGCGGTCACCCACGATCACGATACCATTCTCGAAGCCGATCACGTTGTGTTACCGGGCGTTGGGGCAATGCGCGATTGCATGGGAGAAATCAAGCGACTTGGGGTCGATAAAATAGTTAACGAAGTCATTAGTGCCGGTACCCCTTTTCTCGGCGTGTGCGTCGGTATGCAGGCGTTGCTCGACAGCAGTGACGAAAACAATGGCACCGAGTGTCTTGGTATTTTTAAGGGGTCGGTTCGCAGCTTTGCTACCGAGTTCAAAAAACAGGGTCTGAGCGGACTAAAAATACCGCATATGGGCTGGAACCAGGTAAAACAACGACTCGATCACCCGATGTGGCATAAAATTTCTGACAATGATCGTTTCTATTTCGTGCATAGCTATTATACTCAAGCAGAAGACAAACAATTTATCGCCGCAACCTGCGAATACGGATTTGAGTTTTGTGTTAGCCTCACAAACAACAATATTTTTGCTACCCAATTTCACCCTGAAAAGAGCCAGCACGCCGGTTTGCAACTCTATGCAAATTTTTTAAACTGGAATGGAACCCTTTAAAAGCAAGCAAAACATTATCAATTAATTAAGAACATCAACTTGAACAAATAAGAACTGGATACCCCATGTTAATTATCCCTGCTATCGATCTTAAAGACGGAAAATGTGTACGCCTTCGTCAAGGCCGCATGGAAGATGAAACTGTGTTCTCGGATGACCCGGTTGCTGTAGCAGGCCAGTGGGTAGAACAAGGCGCTCGACGATTACATATAGTAGATCTTAATGGTGCATTTGCCGGCCAGCCTGTTAATGCTGGCGTTGTGCATAAAATTGCCGATGCCTTTCCGGATTTACCGATTCAAATCGGTGGCGGTATTCGCGATGAAGATACTATCCAGGCTTATCTGGAAGCCGGCGTTGAATATGTCATCATTGGCACCAAGGCCGTTAGCCAGCCACACTTTATCAACGATATTTGCGTCGAATTTCCAGGTCATATCATCGTTGGCCTGGATGCCAAAGACGGCAAAGTCGCTATTGATGGCTGGTCAAAATTATCCAAGCATGACGTCATTGATATGGCACAGCACTTCGAGGACGATGGTGTCAGCGCGATTGTTTATACTGATATTGGGCGTGACGGTATGATGACCGGTGTGAATGTCGAGTCTACCGTCAAGCTGGCTCAGGCAGTCAACATTCCGATTATTGCTTCCGGCGGTATTACCAATATTGAAGACGTTAAAGCACTATGCGCCGTCCAGGATGAAGGTATCACCGGTGCAATTACCGGCCGTGCTATCTATGAAGGGACGCTGGATTTTGCCGAAGCGCAAAAATTGTCTGACCAGTTAACTGACTAACCCGACTATAACGCAGCTTTACCAACATTATAAAGTGAGTGACAAGAAATGGGCCTGGCCAAACGAATTATTCCCTGTTTAGATGTCGACAATGGGCGCGTCGTAAAAGGCGTACAGTTTGTTGATATTCGCGATGCCGGTGACCCGGTTGAAGTTGCCCGTCGCTATGACGCCGAAGGCGCAGACGAAATTACTTTCCTGGATATTACCGCCACGTCCGATAATCGCGAGACCATGGTTCATATGGTCGAGCAAGTGGCCAGTGAAGTCTTTATCCCGCTTACTGTCGGCGGTGGTATCCGCAAAATTGAAGATATTCGCACCATGCTCAATGCCGGTGCCGATAAAGTCGGCATCAATTCCGCGGCTGTTTTTAATCCCGAGTTTGTTAAAGAAGCCGCCGAAAAGTTTGGCTCGCAGTGTATCGTTGTGGCAATTGATGCCAAGAAAATCAGCGCAGAAGGTGAACCCGATAAATGGGAAATCTTTACTCACGGTGGCCGTAAACCAACCGGTATCGATGCAGTCGCGTGGGCCATTAAAATGGTCGACTACGGTGCCGGGGAAATTCTACTCACCAGCATGGACAGAGATGGCACCAAAATTGGTTTCGATCTAGAGCTTACCCGCGCGATTAGTGACGCCGTTACCGTGCCGGTGATAGCATCCGGTGGTGTTGGCAACCTTGATCACCTTATTGATGGCATTAAACAGGGCAAAGCCGATGCAGTACTGGCTGCCAGTATTTTCCATTTTGGCGAATATACAGTAGGTGAAGCCAAGCAACATATGGCAGATGCTGATATTGAAGTACGTTTATAAGCCTAAAAATCATTCAACCATCATATTAAGCAGGCAGCAGCCCTTAATCTCTGTTCTTTTACTATAAAACTGGCACGCTTTGCTGCAACTTTCAAATATGAATATTTTATATATTTGATATTTGGCATTTTTTACTAAACACTCTTTCTGTAATACACATCAAAACCGTTTATTGGCTGATATTAATTCGTGGTTCTGATAATTGCTGTGTAGACTGTAGGCCTCACAAACTGTGTAATAAAAATCACTTCTGATGTTGAATTTTTCTGCATGCAATCGTATTGCACAAAGAGGATTCCTCTCATGACATGAAAGTATATTATTTATGATCTTTGAGGAAACAATATTTTTAAAGTGGGCATTACCCCATTGTTGCCAGCTATTTATCAGGTATTCAATTTCATGGGTATATTCAATTCTGACAGCCCACCCATTAGCAAGCTGCGTGTCAATAATCTGTGTAACATTGGTGATAACTTCATACGAGAGGTGGGGATAGTCGCGATTAGGTGTAAGCATACAAAGTTACTCCATACTGTTTATTGATGTGTTGGTGGAGAATAATATTTTCTTTAAATTGTAACAGACGCCATAGTTGAGCCATGATCAGTCATGGCACTATTCGAGCGTCCATTTATGATATGTTCCAGTGCCGCTATACGGTTATCTGTAATATTTTCTCTGGGTATATTGTTGAGCAAGCCAAGTTTTCCCAGTCGCCGTAAGGGTTGTTTATCTTTTGCAACAATATAAACAGAACGTCCGGCACGAATCATATCCATAATGGCTTCCTCAAGTGACAGCGCTGCCGAAACGCCAAGATGCTTAACATCAAGGATATCGATGACCAGTGCATGGCAACCTGCAATTTTTGAATTCTTACGTGTGATCGCTCTTGAGGTACCAAAAATCATTGTCCCCTGTAAATGGAATAACAGAATTTTGCCTTTGGCGATACGTAATATTTCTTTTTCGCGTTCTGACAATTCCAACTCGGTTTTATCAGGGTCGGTTACTGCTTTTACATCATCTGCCTGCAAGTCAGACAGTCTTGTGATTGTCATAACATTGGCAACGAACAGGCCAATACCAACAGCAGCAATCAAATCCACAAAAACGGTTAACAGTATTACACTATAAGTAATTAACGCGCCTTTACCCGAGATAACATGCGCACGTTTCATAAACCGCCAGTCAATGATATCTATTCCCACTTTTATCGCTATAGCTGCAAGCACTGCCAGCGGAATTACAGACGTTAAGTCTGCCGCCCATAAAACAACAACGAGTAATATGCCTGCTCTTACAAGCCCGGCCAACGCGGTGCGTGCCCCTCCCTGAATACTCACAATTGTCCCCATGGTTGCACCCGCACCAGGTAAGCCACCGAAAAGGCCGGACATAATATTACCAATGCCCTGGCCAATTAACTCTTTGTCTGAATTATGTCGCTTACGTGTAATGCTATCGGCTATAACTGAAGTGATCAGGGCGTCTATGCATCCCAGCATCCCCAAAACGATGGCATCGACCAGCATTATTTGCCATTGCTCAATACTGAATACAGGCAGTTGTATAGCGGGTAGCCCGGTTGGTATTTCTCCAATGCGTCGTATATCAGTCGTGCTCAGGAATACTACTGAAATAAATGTACATACAATTAATGCAACCAGTTGCGGAGGAAGATAACGTTTAAGATTTTTAGGCAGTAAAAACAGTATTGCCAGTGTTAGCGCCGCAAGCATTGTTTCTTCAGCTTGTATCCCTGAAAATAGTGTCGGCAGATTTTCCAGTACTGCAATGACACCACCATTCGGTGAGGATTGCCCAAGCACTGGTCCTATTTGTAAAATTATCAGGATAATACCAATACCTGACATAAAACCTGATACAACGGTATAAGGCATTAATGTCACATATTTACCAAGCCGCATTGCACCAAACAAGATTTGGAACAATCCTGCCATAATCACAACAGTAAACGCCATTGCCATTCCATTGACCGGATCTGAAGCGATTAACTTCGCGATAACAGCAGTAAACACAACCGTCATAGGACCGGTAGGCTCAGATATCAATGTTGGGGAGCCACCAAAAAGAGACGCAAACAGACCAATCAGTATCGCACCATACAAACCTGCTTCAGCACCGGCACCTGATGCAACACCAAATGCCAACGCCATGGGTAACGCGATGACTGCAGCGGTGACACCACCGAATATGTCACCACGTATATGTTTTAAACTGATTTCATTAAACACTCGCATGCCTGATAGTCTCCGCAATTGAAGTACTGCGCCGGTAATAACCCGGTACATCTATCAGATATTATGGATGCAGTGGATTGAAAATACTCATTGATATTAACAATGGATACTATAACTAACAGCCAATAAGAAACTTGTTAAGCCGATTTTTTTCTGGGAGATTTTTTCTTGTGTTGTATGGCTTTATTTTTTTGTTTTATTGTATCACTTAATTTTGGCCACATTTCCTGCATGCGTTTACGAATAACCGGCTCGTAATTAATCGCAAACTCAAGAAAGGTCTGTGCTACCAGTGACAATTCTTTACCTTTGGGATAAACAATATACCAGTAACGCAGAATAGGAAAACCTTTCACATCAAGTATAGTCAGTGGACCATCTGGTCCTTCCAGGGAAAGCGTATGTAATGACAAGACAGATAAACCCAGACCACCCGCAACAGCATGTTTTATCGCTTCATTACTGCCTAATTCCATCCGAACATTAAGGCGTAACTTTTTTGCGTCGAAAATTTTTAATGTTGCATCACGAATACCTGAACCCGGTTCACGAATTATAAACGGTTCTTTTGCAAGTTCTTCCAGGCTGATATTTTTTTTATCCGCCAGAGGATGATCACGCGGAGCCATGACAACAAGGGGGTTTGGAGCAAATGAATAGGATTCCACTTCCAGCTCACCATCAGGCGCCTGTCCCATAATGTAAAGATCGTCTTCATTTGAAAGCATACGGTTAATAATGCTGTCACGATTCGTCACTTTTAGTGCCAGATCAATACCCGGATAATGTTGACTGAATTCACCGAGCATTTCAGGTGCAAGATACTTGGCCGTTGTGATAACGCCCATTCGTAAGCGGCCACGTTTCATGCCCTTCATATCAGAAATTTTCATTTCCAGATTGGCTAATGTTTCAAACATGGTACGACAGGCACCATACAATTCCTTGCCTGCTTCGGTTGGCTCAACAGTACGACCAACATGTTCGAACAGAGGTAGTCCCACGGCATCCGTTAATTTTTTGATTTGCATGGAAACCGTGGGCTGTGTCAAAAATAATTCTTCTGCTGCACGGGTAAAACTTCCCAAGCGATAAATAGCTTCGAATACCTGAAACTGGCGTAGCGTAGCGTGCCGGATCAGATGCTCCGGCATGGCTGCCGGTGGCGTGTAGCTATTATCACTGAATATAGACATAGACTTCACCAGTTTTATCTTTTGCGTTATGGTACCGTTCCAGCGCATTTTTACAGTCTGTCCGTGCAGCTGGATTTTTCTTACATTCCAGCGCGCGAGCGATTTTTTCCTGTATATATACCTGCTCTGGTACAGAAAAGTTACTTACTGACAAACTAAAAAGCGGCTCCAGGATCATCATTAAGATCGCCTCTCTAATCTCAAGTATGGCTCAAAAACACATATATTTAAATCAATATATTCAATTAAACACATAGATTACTGTCTATATTTTGTTCTCGCCCTTTCTTACCGTTAACCACACAGCGTGTAAGTTACTAATGCTCTGCAACAGAGCCATTAATAATTTACGTTTTAGCGTGTTAGAAAGTCTGTAATGTATGGTGGTATAAATCCAATCAATATTTCGAAGCGAATTGATTGATGATTATCAATGTATTTACGGCCTTAGTCAGGCCAGACACGTCGTACTGATTGATAAGGATCCACAACCGGGTTTTGTGTTTGTGCCGTTACTTTTTGTTGCGTTGTCTTTTTCGTCGTCGTTTTTTTTGCTTTTTTCTTTACCGGCGTATTAACCCGGGGTTTTGTCGACATATCTGTATCCTTTTTTGTCCCGCTAGAAACTGCCTTGGTCTTGCGCATGCTTTCCATTAATTTTTGACGGGTTTTATCTTTGCTGCTCATATTAATACCTCATGCAGGAGTTGTTGTATTTCATGTGCTGCATCACTACCACGTCGTCCCATATCAAAAACACTTTTCCCGTCGAGGACACTATTACGAAATATTGCGCGCCGTCGTAGTGCTGTAGTTGCAACTGGCAATCCAATTTCGGACAGTGCGTCACGTACAAGCCGGGACAGTGTTGTCCGAGGCTCCATCTGATTAATAACAAGAAAAGCTCTTAACTGTGTATTGTCTCTACGTGCCTGCAACACAGCTTCCTCTATATGCACTGTTGCCCATAAATCTACCGGTGATGGTTGTACAGGAATTAATGTGGTATCACAAAATCCCAATACCGCAGTGGTTTGTACTGCATGTACCGATGGCGGACAATCGAATATTACATAGTCATATTTTTGCAATAACTGCCCGGCCTGTTGTTCAAGCAGCTCATCTGCCTCGACAACCGGAACAGCATTTTCTTTTTCCGAAAACGCACGCCATTGTAGTGACGAGCCCTGCGGGTCAGCATCCACCACCACAACATTTGAATGTTGTGCCAGGCAAGATGCCACGTTAATTGACAGTGTTGTTTTGCCTGCACCACCTTTGTTACCAACAAATGCAATAACGGGCATGACTCAACTCTCAATGCGTCGTGGCATTTATCAGCTCATCAAGCTGCTGTGCAAACTGATGTCTGCTATTACCAAGTTCAGTCTCACCGTCATCGGCATGTATCGTAATATTTACGTAATCACGACCAAAACCAATATCCGGAAAGAAGCTCTCACGCTCAGATAATTCGGCAGCTTTATCCAGAAAATCACGTAAGTTCTCATAATCTTCGAACTCGTAACGTCTTTCCAGGCGCACTGGTCGTTTACGTTGTTGCCATTGTTCGCTCATTAGTCACCTCCGTTAATAGGCGAGATTGTTCGTTAATGATTGTCACACTGGTTGTTGTATTTCCTGCAGCCATTTATCCAAACCGATCGCGTGTTCTTGTTCTTCCTTTAATAAAGCTTCAAAGAAAACACGGTTATCATGATCACCAGTCTGTGAACAATGATGGGTTGCATTTTTATATAAACCAATCAGTTCATATTCAAACTTATGGTCATATTGCAATAGCTCCAGTAAATTTTGGCCCAGGTGCACCGGCCGCAATTGTGATGCATTCGGTGCGACACCCAGCGCCAACATTCGACTAATAATTCGATCGGCATGTGCCATTTCTTCGCTGGCTTCCCTGCTAAATTTCCCGGCCACCTCGGTCAGCCCCCAGGTTTCGACAAGTCGAGCCTGAGTGCTGTACAGTTGGACCGCTGAGAGTTCAAGACTCAGGGCCCGACCGAGGTAACCGAGAATACGCAGATCAGCGTTCACAGACATCATGAGGTCAGATCGATTAGTCAGCTACCAGTCATTCAACCGCGTGGCGGACGATTGCCATTCACATCGCTCAGTACAGGTTCTACTTCACGATGTGGACGGGCAATGATATGTGCCGCCACCAGTCCATCACCAACACGTTCACAAGCATCTGCTCCTGCACGTACTGCCGCATTTACTGCACCGGTTTCACCACGTACGAGGACGGTTACATAACCACCACCTACGTATTCGCGTCCAACCAGGCGGACTTCTGCAGCTTTAGTCATGGCATCTGCAGCTTCAATTGCAGGCACCATGCCACGGGTTTCAATCATGCCAAGGGCAATACCATAGTTTTCGTTGGCCATGGTCTGTTCTCCTATATATATAAACTAATATTTAAAGCCTTAACCTCAGGCTGCAGCAGCTGAACTTTCGCTGCCACCTGCAGGTAAAACTGGCTCAACTTCTTTGTGTGGACGTGCAATGATGTGTGCAGCAACCAGGCCGTCACCTACGCGTTCACAAGCATCCGCACCAGCACGAACTGCTGCGTTAACCGCGCCAGTTTCACCACGAACCAGTACAGTAACGTAGCCGCCACCAACAAATTCACGTCCAATCAAGCGGACTTCTGCTGCTTTAGTCATGGCATCCGCAGCTTCAATTGCAGGAACCAATCCACGGGTTTCAATCATACCCAGTGCTATACCATAATTATCATTTGCCATTGTTCGATCTCCTAAGTTGTTTGACTTGGCTAAAACCTAATATTCATAGTAACAACTAGTTTGTTGTTACGCTTTTCCCAGTTGACTGATCTGTACCAGCCCCCCAAAAATCGATAATGCCGCCGATGGTCAGATCGGTCATAATTTCAAAATCACCCGCGGCGTAACGTGCGGCTGAACCACTTACCGTAAAGACCCAGTTACCCTCGCGAGCGCCTACTGTATCCACGGCAACATGTTGCTTACCACTGGTGTCTCGTAAAATACGCAAACTTGTTTGTTTCAAACCATCAATGCGCCGCGTACATACAAGTGGTGCCTCAACCTGTAATATTTCCACTATGCTTTCCTTTCTTCAGATTCCCAGTGATCAATAATGCCAACTATGGTCAGATCACTTGGATACTCTTTACTTCCAGCTGCTTCACGGGCAGCTGAGCTGCCTACACAAATTACCCAGTCACCAGGAATACAACCCACGGCATCAACGGCAACTGCGAGAACACTTCCATCGCGGACAACCTGCATATGCTTGTGTTCCAATCCTGCTATGCGATTAGTTGCAACAAGTGGCTTCTCTACCTGACATATTTTCATCAATGTGCCTCCTGTGTTGACTGGTTTATAACCGAACTTCCCAGTTTCTCTACTGATGTGATTTTATTTACATCCTTAATGATCATTAAGGTGTATAAAAATCCCTGGGTCGTCAGTTCTTTATATCTTGTGCTCAGAGCATCATTTACACGGTGACAATGTTCGATTGCACGCTCACGCGAACCCGGCACATTACCGTGATAATCAAAACGAATAACAATGGGCACTGGCAGACCTTTATTAATATTTAGTCCGGTAAATATTTTTACACCCACATCGAGATCATTTGCTGATTCTTCAACTGTTCTCAGGTATGAAAAAAATGTCAGGTTACGTAACTGAACTTCTTCAAACCCTTTGCCAACACCAATAAACCTTTCAGCATGACCAATGTCTTCGTAGTGGTCTCCATGGTATGTACGGACATAATCAATTTGTGAAATATTATTTACCAGAAGTAAACCGATTAATTTTGCAAAGCCTTCAGACATTTGCGGACTTTCACCATCAACAAATTTCATAACCCAGTTTCTTGCTTCATTTTCTGTCATTGCAAATGTTGCTTCATACATTTCACTTGCATCAATATATCGATTTAAATTTATCTCACCATGTTCATTTGGAACATGGATACGAATAGTATCGTTATCTGTATCAAGACCAATTAACAACTGATCAATAGATGCGCCACAGCAATAAGTATTTTCTACCGCCTGTTTAAAACTATCTAAGCGTTGTTTCCCGGATTCAGCTGCCAATGCAGCATTAGAACCATGTGCAGCACACCCTTCTTTATCCGGATAAAGAGAGCTAAAATGATATACAACAGCTTTTAAATAACGTGTTTGTGCATCAGATGTATTTGGGAAACCTTCACGGAATCTTTTCAGTTCCGTTTCAACCCACTTATCAAGCGTATCTTCAACATCAAACATAGCTCCTGCATATGACTTACGGCGTACCGATCGATACGGTAAACGAAGTACATAACTAATAACATGGGCCAGACGCCCATCGGCACAAGGCGAAACATCAACTGTATGAAATCCACACTCTTGAATAAAAGACTGAAAATTATCAACACCCATAGCCAAAGGAAAGTTAGCCATAAACGAATCACAATAATGCTGATACACTTCAAACAAACACCATGCATATACTTTCCGTGTATATACTTCTGACATATCATTTATTGAATCTGTCATTATGGCTTCTGGTATTTCGATGCCAATATTGTTACGTATATAGTCCTTAAGAATGTGTTTGTAACCAGTTTCATTTTGTGATTTTGAAACTTCTTCAATAGCTTGCTTAATCCGATCAAATTCGGATTTAACATTGCGTTCGTAACTATTCAATTGCAAATTCATTTCTTTGCTGGTTAAAGGGTGTAATCCTCTTGATGCAGTATCGCGATGAATAAATGTACCGCCATAACTCGATACACTCGTGTCTTCCGATACACGACTTTCTACGCGCGCACCTGGTCGACCCAGTGGAGCAATTGCCTGCCCCCAGGATAATGAACGCTTAGTTTTGTGTCTTGCATTCAACATAGAGTTACACCTCACGCATTAACCGCGAGCACCACCTGAATAAGTAATTAATGAACCTTTTTCTGTATTACCACTACCACCGGTTACTTTACTAACCTGCGTTTGCATTTCTTCATTACGTTTTGGCACAGCCTGCATAATGGAACCAGTATTTACATTAGAATGAATAGTAGGATTGCGGCGCGTCGCGG
>Ga0316207_10002420_pt1 | contig 19226 bp, 20 predicted proteins | sample 6weekpyrite_MG_FD_204943 | JGI IMG/M metagenome (GOLD analysis project Ga0316207, IMG submission 204943) | Microbial mat bacterial communities from mineral coupon in-situ incubated in ocean water Damariscotta River, Maine, United States -... | ecosystem: Environmental > Aquatic > Marine >...
GCACGCCCAGGCGCCGCGCGACCTCGGTATAGGCATCGGCAAGATCGCCCAGATCACGGCGGAACACATCCTTGTCCAGCTTGCGGCCGCTTTCAATATCCCACAGCCGACAACTGTCGGGGCTGATTTCATCGGCCACGATGAGGCGCATGAAATCGCCGTCGAACACGCGTCCGATCTCGATCTTGAAATCAACCAGCCGGATGCCAACGCCCATCATCAGACCGGACATGAAATCATTCACCCTGAGCGCCAGCGCCACGATGTCATCCAGATCCTGCTGGCTCGCCCAACCAAAGGCGATGATATATTCCTCGGGCACCAGCGGATCGCCCAGATCGTCGTTCTTGTAGGAAAACTCGATGATCGGGCGGGGCAGCTGCATGCCCTCCTCCAGCCCCAGGCGCTTGGCCATGGACCCGGCGGCATAGTTGCGCACGATAACCTCCAGCGGGATGATCTCGACCGCGCGGATCAGTTGTTCGCGCATGTTCAGGCGGCGGATGAAATGCGTCGGCACGCCGATATTGTTCAACCCGGTCATGAAATATTCGGACAGGCGGTTGTTCAACACGCCCTTGCCCTCGATCACATCGCGTTTTTCAGCGTTGAAGGCGGTGGCGTCATCCTTGAAATATTGCACCAGGGTGCCCGGCTCGGGGCCTTCATACAAAACCTTGGCTTTGCCTTCATAGACCTTCTTACGCCGTGCCATAATCTCTCCAGGAATGATTTGGGCGCGCCTTGCGGCACCACACCGTCACTTGGGCGCGCTATAGGACAAAGCGCGCTGTGTCGCAAGGCGGATGGGCTGGTTTGCCTTGCAGCCGGGCCATATGGCGCGGTATCTGGAAGGTAGACGAGATGACCTGCCCCAAGGGAGACACCCAAAATGACCACATTCGACGACCGCGAAAACGCCTTTGAATCGAAATTCGCCCATGATGCCGAGATGCAGTTCAAGGCCGAGGCGCGGCGCAACAAGCTCCTGGGCCTCTGGGCTGCTGACCTGTTGGGCAAATCCGGCGATGATGCCAATGCCTATGCGGTCGAGGTGGTGAAATCCGATTTCGAAGAGGCCGGCCACGAGGATGTGGTGCGCAAGGTTGCGGGCGATCTGGGGGATCGGGCCAGCGACGATCAGATTCGCGCCAAGATGGCCGCGCTCTTGGTCGAGGCCAAGGGCCAGTTGATGGACGAGAGCTGATCAAAGCCGCCCACAGAGCGAAATGGCCGCTTCGGGGATGCCCCCGGGGCGGCCTTTTTTATGCCCGCCCGGGTGCATACGAATTCACGCGCCATTCATAATGATTATGCGGATTATGCGCTTGCCTCATGACGCGGGAGGGATCACACCCGGGCGCGATACTGCCTGCCCAAAAAGGACCGCGTGCTCTCATGTCCGATCTTCTGTCCCGCCTCATGGAAACCCGCGACTGGCTGATGGCCGATGGGGCCACCGGCACGACGCTGTTCAATATGGGGCTCAGCTCGGGCGATTCGCCCGAGATCTGGAATACCGACCACCCGGACCGGATCGCCAAACTCTACCAGGGCGCGGTCGATGCGGGTTCGGATATTTTCCTGACCAACAGCTTTGGCGGCACTGCCGCGCGGCTGAAACTGCATGACGCCCAAGCCCGGGTGTTCGAGCTGAACCAGGCCGCGGCAGAGATTGGCCGCGATGTGGCCGACAAAGCGGGCCGCGATGTGGTGGTCGCCGGATCCATGGGCCCGACCGGTGAAATCATGGAGCCGATGGGCGCGCTGACCTATACCGGCGCGGTCGAGATGTTTCATGAACAGGCCGAAGGTCTCAAGGCGGGCGGGGCCGATCTGCTCTGGGTCGAAACCATTTCCGCCGCCGACGAATACAAGGCCGCCGCCGAGGCCGCGCATCTGGCCGGCATGCCCTGGTGCGGCACCATGAGCTTTGATACCGCCGGGCGCACGATGATGGGGCTGACCTCGGCCGAAATGGCCACCATGGTGGCGGGGCTTGATCATCCGCCGCTGGCCTTCGGCGCCAATTGCGGCGTCGGGGCCTCTGACCTTCTGCGCACTGTCCTTGGCTTTCGCGCGGCGGGCACCGAATTGCCGATCATCGCCAAGGGCAATGCCGGCATCCCGAAATATGTCGATGGCCATATCCATTACGATGGCACGCCCGAGCTGATGGCCCGTTATGCGGTCCTGGCGCGTGATTGCGGTGCCACGATCATCGGCGGCTGCTGCGGCACCCAGGCCGAACATCTGCGCGCCATGCGCCACGCCCTGGACACCACACCGCGCGGGCCCGCCCCCACGCTTGATCTCATCACGGGCGCGCTTGGCGGGTTTTCCTCCGACAGCGATGGCACCGATGGCGCAGGCCCGAGCCGCACCCGCCAAAGCCGCAGGCGTGCCCGCGGCTGACCCGCCAAGGGCCCGCTATGCGCTTAAAAGAGGCTCAATTGATCGCCCGGGCGGGGCGGCACCCGAAACAGATCGCATCTGAGCGGTGCCAGGTCGCGGCTCAGCCCGGCCGCCCGCAACGCACGCGCGAACCGTTGCTGCAACATCCCGGCATAAACCCCGGTGCCGGTCATGCGGGTGCCGAAATCGCTGGCATAATCCTTACCGCCCTGCATTTCGCGCACCCGCGCCATGACGCGCGCGGCGCGATCCGGCATATGCGTCTGCAACCAATCGCGAAACAGCGGTGCCACCTCCAGCGGCAGGCGCAGGGTGATCATGCTGGCCGCGCGCGCGCCTGCGGCGGCCCCCGCCTCGACCAGCCGCTCGATCTCGAAATCGGTCAGGCCGGGAATAACCGGCGAGACCATCAAGCGCACCGGAATACCCGCCGCCGCCAGCCGTTCAATCACTTGCAACCGGCGCAGCGGTGCGGGCACCCGCGGCTCCATCCGGCGCGCGAGCCCGGCATCCAGCGTGGTCACCGACACCCCCACCTTGGCCAGCCCATCACCGGCCATCTCGGCCAGAATATCCACATCGCGTTCGATCAGCGTGCCTTTGGTCACAATCCCGACCGGGTGGCGAAAGTCCTGCAACACCTCAAGCACCGCGCGCATCACCTTCAAATCGCGCTCTGCCGGTTGATAGGGGTCGGTATTGGTGCCGATCGCAAGTGGTCCAACCCGGTAAGAGGCGCGCGAAAGCTCCGCCCGCAGAACATCGGCAGCCTCGGGCCGCGCCACCAGCTTGGTTTCGAAATCCAGGCCCGGCGACAGACCCAGATAGGCGTGGCTGGGCCGCGCGAAACAATAGATACAGCCATGCTCGCAGCCCCGGAACGGGTTGATAGAACGATCAAATCCCAGATCGGGCGACCGGTTGCGCGTGATCACGCTACGCGGCCGTTCCAGGCTGATCTCGGTGCGCAGGGCATGCTCCGGTTCCGCGCTGGCCCAGCCGTCATCCTCTGCAACCGCCGCCAGCCGTTCAAACCGGTTGGCCGGGTTATACCCGGCCCCGCGCCCGCGTGCTTTGGGCCGCAATCTGGGGTCATCCTTGCGCATGCATCAATATGGAACAATTGCAGAACATCCGCAAGCCAAGGTCGGAACCGACCGGAACCGCGTCGTTATCCGGCGCGTCATATCGTCCGCACACGTCCAAAGATCATCTAATCACACCACCCCGCTGAGGTCAGGGAGCCTAAAATAATGTCTGACGAAGATGAAATCATCCTGTCCGAGCTCGACGACGAAGAGCTTGTGCAGCAAATGTTCGACGACCTCTATGACGGGTTGAAGGAAGAGATCGAGGAAGGCGTCAATATCCTTCTGGAACGCGAGTGGCCGCCCTACCGGGTGCTGACCGAGGCCTTGGTCGGCGGCATGACCGTCGTGGGCCAGGATTTCCGCGATGGCATCCTCTTTGTTCCCGAAGTGCTCTTGGCGGCCAATGCGATGAAGGGCGGCATGGCCATCCTGAAACCGCTGCTCATTGCCACCGGCGCGCCGCGCGTCGGCAAGATGGTGATCGGCACGGTCAAGGGCGACATCCACGATATCGGCAAGAACCTGGTGTCGATGATGATGGAGGGCGCGGGCTTTGAAGTGGTCGATCTCGGCATCAACAACGCGGTCGAAAGCTATCTTGAGGCGTTGGAAGCCGAACAACCCGATATTCTGGGCATGTCGGCGCTGCTGACCACGACGATGCCCTATATGAAGGTGGTGATCGACACGATGGTCGAACAGGGCATCCGCGACGATTACATCGTTCTGGTCGGCGGTGCGCCGTTGAACGAGGAATTTGGCAAAGCCATCGGGGCCGACGCCTATTGCCGCGACGCCGCCGTTGCGGTGGAAACGGCCAAGGAATACATCTCGCGCAAGCATAACCAGATGGCCGCCGGGGCCTGAGCCCGGCACCCAATCGCCTTGATCCGCCCGGTGGCCCGTTAAGAGCCGCCGGGCGGTTTCCGTTAATTCCCGATTAAGGTTAACGCGCGCGCCTGCCCCCTTCTTCTTTGTCAAAATACTCCGGGGGGCGTCGCCAAAGGCGGCGGGGGGCAGCGCCCCCAAGACCCCCTTGCCTTTCCACACACCGCCCGATCATCTGCGGCCCATGCGAATCTATGCTATCGGAGACGTTCACGGCCAGCTGGCCAAGCTGGAAACCGCGCTGGCGCTGATCGAGCAGGATCGGGCGGTGACCGGCGATCAAAACGCGACCCTGGTCCAGATCGGTGATCTGGTCGATCGCGGCCCGCACAGTGCGGCCACCGTGGCGCGCCTGATTGATCTGACCCGTGCCGACAGCCGCATCACTGTTCTGCTCGGCAATCACGACAACATGTTTTTGCGCTTCATGCAGACGCCGCCGAGCCAGGATCCGCGCCTGCGCGCCGGTCTGACCTGGCTCAACCCGCGCCTTGGCGGGCAGACGACCCTCGCCTCCTACGGCGTCGATATCGCAGCCCCCCTGCCCGATATCCACGCCCAGGCCCGGGCACTGGTACCGCAGGAGCATCTTGATTTTCTGGCGGGCCTGCCGCTTGGCCTGGCGCGCGGCGCGTGCTTCTTCGTGCATGCTGGCATCCGCCCCGGTGTGGCGCTGGACGATCAGGACCCCGAAGATCTCTACTGGATCCGCAACGAATTCCTTGATGATCCATCCGATCACGGGCCCCTCATCGTGCATGGCCACTCCCCGGTCGAGCGGGTCGAACATCACGGCAATCGGCTGGCCATCGACACTGGCGCGGCTTATGGCGGGGCCTTGTCTGCCGTTGTGATCGAAGGCCGCAGGGCCTGGCTGCTGACTGATCGAGGCCGTCAGGAGATCACCGCCCATGCCGCCGCGTGATCTGGCCCTCATCGCGTTGGTCATCCTGGCCTGGGGCAGCAATTTCACCGCTATGAAGCTGGCGCTGGAGGAGGTGCCGCCATTTCTGTTCGTGGCGCTGCGCTTTGCCATCCTGCTGCCGCTGCTCGCGGTATTCAAGCGTCCGGCCATCGGCTGGGGTCAGATCCTCGCCATCGGCGCGCTGATCAACATGGCGCAGTTCGGCTTTCTCTTTGCCGCCTTGCGCGCGGATGCCAGTGCCGGCTTGGCCTCACTCCTCATCCAGATCCAGGCCCCTCTCACCATCCTGCTGTCCCTGCTGATCTTTGGCGAACGGGTGCGGCCGCTGCAGGGGCTGGGGCTCGTCACGGCGCTGGCCGGGCTTGGCGTCTTTGCCACCGCGACAGGCGGCGCGGTCACGGGGCTTGGCCTATTGCTCATTCTTATGGCGGCGCTCTCCTGGGCGCTTGGCAATCTGGTGCTGCGGCGGGTGGGCCCGGTCAATACGCTGGCGCTTTTTGTCTGGGCCAGCCTGGTGCCGCCGCTGCCGATGCTGGGCCTGTCGATGCTTTATGAAACGCCCGCCCTCTTTGCGACCATCGCCGCGATGTCGGCCGGGGGCTGGATGGCGGTGATCTATGTGGCGCTGGCCTCGACCGTTCTGGGCTATTCGATCTGGGGCGCGCTTTTGGCCCGCCACCCGGCCACATCGGTCACACCCTTTGCCCTGCTTGTCCCGGTCGTCGGCGTGGCCGTCGCCGCGGCCATTTTGGGCGAAAGCCTGACCCCGCGCGACATGGTCGGCGGGGCCATCATTCTCGCCGGGCTTGGCCTGATGCAGATCAGGCCGCGACGGCGCTAGGACTTATTGCAGCGGATCGGGTCCGTAATCATTCTCGCCCTGCGTGCCCTGCAAAATGCCAAGCTCCACCAGCGCCCAGATGCCCACCACGGCCGAGGCAAACATCACAATCCGGGCCAGAAAGCCGGGCATAAGCACGCTTTCCCCCATGAACTCGATCCGGGAAAACCCGATGCCGAGAACAAACATCACGTTATATAACAAAGACGGCGCAACAAAGATGATCAGCCAGGGATTGGCAGCCTTATTCCGGTCATGCAGTCGGCGCACCGAAAGCCCGGCAAAAAGCGCCAGCATCACCAGTGAAACGATCAGCTGGATCAGACGTCCGAAAAACCCGTCGCCAAAGATGAACCCGGTGATCAGCGCCGAACCCAACGCGATCAGAAAGAGGATGCCAATTCCGATCCACCAGTCCTGACGCCCGATGCGGCCGTCAAATGTCGTAAAACGCTCCATGATATGTCCTGTTCCTCAAAAAGTTTCCTAAAAACTGCGCGAAGCCTAGCATAGCGGCCGCCTCTGTCAAAAAAGAGGGTCGCTCATGGTCCGGCCCGGGTCGCTTGCGCCCTAGGCAAAGCCGCCCCCGGGCCCCATATTATCCGGCATGGACCGGCGGTTTATCATATTGATTGCAGGCGTCATTGCAGCCGGGGCTGGCACCGTGGCCATCGCTGCGATGGTGGCCCCAACAGCGGTGGGCGCGTCGCTGGCCGGCCCGGTCTTGCTGATCCTGGCGCTGCTCTCGATATTGGCACACCGCAGGCGGAGAGGCTGAGCATGGCCGATACCCCAGACCCCACCACGCTGACGGGCGATGGATTGCCAGCGTCAGGTCAGGGCCGGATGCTGCTATTGGCCTGCGGCGCGCTGGCCCATGAGATCCTGGCGCTGAAGCGGCTGAACAACTGGGATCATCTTGATCTGCACTGCCTACCCGCGATCCTGCATAACAGCCCCGAAAAGATCCCCGATCTGGTCGAGGCCGCCGTCACAAAACACCGCGCCGCATATGATGAGATCTTTGTCGTCTATGCCGATTGCGGCACTGGCGGGTTGTTGCAGGCGCGCTGTGACGCTTTGGGGGTCGCGATGATGCGCGGGCCGCATTGCTATTCGTTTTTCGAGGGCAATGAGGCCTTTGCCGATCACGACGATGAGATCACCGCCTTTTACCTGACCGATTTTCTGGTCCGGCAATTCGATGCGTTCGTGACCAAGCCCCTGGGGCTCGACCGGCACCCGGACCTGCGCGACATGTATTTCGGCAACTATACGAAACTGGTCTATCAGGCGCAGATAGATGACCCTGAATTGATAGAAAAAGCAAAGGCGTGCGCGGCGTTCCTAAAGCTAGATTTTGAACTGCGCCGCACCGGCTATGGCGATCTGGCGACCGAGATCGAGGCCGTCGCCCGCGCAACCGATACCCTCTAGGCCGCCGCCGTCTGCCCGGCCAGCGACCGGATCCGTTCGACCATCGCGCGCAGCCCGTTCGAACGTTGCGCCGACAGATGATCGTTGAGCCCCAGCCGCGCCAGTTCGCCGCCGGCATCGACGCGCAGCACCTCGGCCACGCTCAACCCGTTATAAAGCGCCGCCAGCACCGCGATCAGCCCGCGCACGATCATCGCATCGCTTTCACCGCGAAATCGGAACGTCGCACCCGCGCCCGCGCCCTCGATCTCGGGCATCAGCCAGACCTGAGACGCACAGCCATCAACCTTGGTGGCGGGCACGCGAAACGCCTCCTCCAGCGGATCCATGGCTTTGCCAAGCTCGATCACATGGCGATACCGGTCCTCCCAATCGTCCAGAAATTCAAAGGTCTCGGCGATTTCTTCAAAGGCGTCGGTGGCCATGGCGCGTTCTCCGTCATTCGCCAAACTAGGTAGGATGCGGGGCGGCAAAGGTCCAGAGGCGCTTTTCTTCGCGCGGCCAATGCGCTAGGCAATGAGGAACGGATGCGGAGAGCGTTGATGAAGTTTCGGATTTTGATCACCCTTCTGGTGGTGCTTGGCCTTGCAGGCTGCGCCTCGCGGTTTAACCCGGTAAACTGGTTCGGCGGCGACCGAGAGCAGCGCGTCGAGGCGGTTGAAACGGTCGCTGAGGTTGATGGGCGGTCACTGGTGGCCGAGATCGTCAGCCTGGATGTCGTGCCCAACCCCGGCGGGGCCGTGATCAGCGCCATGGGCCTGCCGCCGCAGCAGGGATATTGGGAGGCCGATCTGGTCGAGATCGGCCGCGACAATGGCGAACTGGTGTTCGAGTTCCGCGTCTATCAGCCCGCCGACCCCAACACCCGCGTCAGCACCCAGAGATCGCGTGAGATACTGGCAGGCACGGCGCTGTCACGCTTTGATCTGGCCGGGATCCGGTCGATCACGGTGATCGGGCAGCAAAACCGGCGCACGGTGCGGCGCCAGTAACCCCGCGCGTCAGAGCTGAATGATCGTGACCTTCTGGCCCATGGCCGACAGCGCGATCTGACCGTCGCAAAGCCTGAGCGCATCAGCCCCAAACACTTCGTGGCGCCAGCCATGCGCCCAGAGCCCGTCACGCCCACCACAGGCGATATCATCGAGATCGGCGCTGGAGGCGATCAATTTCTGCGCCACGCCCGCCTCTTCGGCCTTGGCCTTGAGGAGCACGCGCAAGAGATCTGCCAGCGCCGGGTTGAGCTGCGATTTATCGCGTCCAACGGGGGCTTTCGGCATATCCTCGGGGGCCACGTCGCTGCCGCGCCTGACGGCGGCCAAAATGGCCTCGGCGGCATCGCCCTTGCGGCCCTCACGCTGCAACAGCCGCGACTTGCCCAGATCCTGCACATTGCGCGGCTTGGTCGAGGCCAGCTCCATCAGCAGATCGTCCTTCATGATCCGGCTGCGCGGCACGTTGCGGCTTTGCGCCGTTTCCTCGCGATAGCGCGCCAATTCGCGCAGGATGGCCAGAAACCGGCCCGAATTGGTGCGTGTTTTCAACCGCTTCCAGGCGTGTTCCGGCTCCACCACATAGGCGTCGCGATTGGTCAGGTTCCTGAGCTCTTCCTCGACCCAGGCGGTGCGCCCGGTGCGCGCAAGCTCGGCCGCGAGATATTCGTAGATCTGGCGCAGATGCGTGACATCGGCCAGCGCATAGGTTTTCTGCGCATCCGAGAGCGGCCGGCGCGACCAATCGGTAAAGCGCGAAGATTTATCGAGCCCGGCCTTGGCGATCTTGCGCACCAGCGTCTCGTATCCGACCTGTTCGCCAAAGCCACAAACCATGGCCGCCACCTGGGTGTCGAACATCGGCGTGGGCATCACATCGCCATCGACATGGAAAATCTCCAGATCCTGCCGGGCCGCGTGGAACACCTTGACCACGCTTTCATTGCGAAAGAGCTCAAAGAGCGGTTCCAGCGACATGTCCTCGGCCAGCGGATCGACCAGAACGGCATCGGCATCATCGGTTCCGGGCATGGCCAGCTGCACAAGGCAGAGCTGCGCGAAATAGGTGCGTTCGCGCAGAAACTCGGTATCGACGGTGACGTAAGGGGATTGGGCGGCACGGGCGCAATATTCGGCCAGCGCTTCGGTGGTTGTCAGGGTCTTGGGCACGAGAGGGTGGTACCTGTGTTTGTTGGTGTTCTTGGGCCGCACATGGGTGTCAGCGGCCTGTGGTTACCGTCATAGGCCAGCGGCGCGGGAATGAAAAGGGTCGCTCAGCCAGGCAGGATCACCGGCCGCCGGTCGCCGCTGGCGAAGCGGCGCAAAACGGCCGGGTAAAGGCGGTGTTCCTCAACCAGCACCCGCGCGGCCAGATCATCGGCGCTGTCACCGGGCAGAACCGGCACCCGCGCCTGGCCCAATATGGGGCCGTCATCCAGCTCGGCGGTAACCTCATGGACCGTGCAGCCATGCAGCTTGTCGCCAGCCTGCAGAGCCCGGGCATGGGTGTTGAGGCCGCGATATTTCGGCAGGAGCGAGGGGTGAATGTTCAACATCCGCCCGCCGTAGCGGGTTGTAAAACTGCCGGTCAGAACCCGCATGAACCCCGCCAGACAGATGATATCGGGGCGGGCGGCATCAAGGGTGCGGGCAAGTGCGGCCTGAAACGCCTCACGATCGCCGCCAAAGGGCCGGTGATCGACCACCGCCGTCGCGATACCGCGCGCGCGCGCCTTGTCCAGCCCCCCGGCATTTTCTGAATTGGCCAGCACCAGACAAGGCCGCGCCGGGTGATCGCCCACCATGCTGTCGACCAGTGCCACCATGTTGGAGCCACCGCCCGAGATCAGGATGGCCACCCGTTTGGTCACAAAAGCGCGCCCCGATAGATCAGATCGTCGCCTGCCCCGATCTTGCCGATTGTATGAACCGTTTCGCCGCCGTCGCGCAGGATCCGGGCGGCCTCTTTGGCGCGCTCGGCGGGCACGATGGCGACCATACCGATACCGGAATTGAAGGTTTTCAGCAGTTCCGCCTCGGCCATGCCGCCGGTTTCAGCCAGCCAGCGAAAGACCGGCGGCAGATCCCAGGCATCAAGGTCAATCTCGGCGCGCAGGCCCTCGGGCAGAGCGCGCGGAATATTTTCGGTCAGACCGCCGCCCGTGATATGGGCCAGCCCGTTCAGCGCCCCGGCCCGCAACGCCGCCAGCGCCGATGTCACATAAAGCCGCGTCGGGGCCAGCAAGGCCGCGCCAAGCGTGCCGGGCCCAAACGGGCAGGCCGCATCCCAGTCGAGCCCCGAGCGGTCGACAATCCGGCGCACCAGCGAATAGCCGTTGGAATGCACCCCGTCAGAGGCCAGCCCCAGCAACACATCACCCGCCGCAATCTCGCGCGGCAGGTGCCGCCCGCGCTCCATCGCACCAACGGCAAAACCGGCGAGGTCGAAATCGCCCTTGGCATACATGCCGGGCATTTCCGCCGTCTCGCCGCCGATCAAGGCCGCGCCCGATTGCTTGCAGCCCTCCGCGATGCCTTCGATGATCCGGGCGGCGGCGGCAACGTCCAGCTTTCCGGTGGCAAAATAATCGAGGAAGAACAGAGGCTCTGCCCCCTGACAGATCAGATCATTGACGCACATCGCCACCAGATCGATGCCGATCGTGTCATAGTTGCCGGTATCGATTGCGATGCGCAGCTTGGTGCCGACGCCATCGGTCGCGGCCACCAGAACCGGGTCGGAATATCCTGCATCCTTGAGGTCAAAAAGCGCGCCAAAACCGCCAAGCCCGGCCATCACGCCCGAGCGCATCGTCGATTTCGCGGCGGGCTTGATGCGTTCGACCAGGGCGTTGCCCGCATCGATATCGACCCCCGCCTGTGCATAGGTCAGCCCGTCGGATTTTTGTGTCATGGCGCATGCTCCATCGCTGTCGCGCCCTGCTAACAGCGCGGGCCGGGCCTGTCCATAAGAGCAGGGCGGCAAAAAGGCCGCATCGGGGCGATGCCGCCATGGCCCGATCCCGGCTTGACCCGGCAGGCCATCCTGCTATCCCTGCCGATCAGGCGGGCCTGTAGCTCAATTGGTTAGAGCAGAGCGCTCATAACGCTTTGGTTGCGGGTTCAAGTCCTGCCGGGCCTACCAACCGCCTCCCCTTTGTTTTCCGCTCCCTGCATCGTGAACCAAATCGATACGTTTATCGGTTATCTTTGACCCTTGGCCCACCGATCAACCCCGGAGAGGTCCGATGCTTCAGATCAAACTGTTATGGTTCGCTATCCGCCAGCTTTCCTCCATGGGGCAATGGATGGCCGCCGCCGAATATGCCGGCGGCGAATTGAAACGCCAACGCGCGATGGCTCATAAAGCGCTCTATTTCCAGGCGATGGATGCGTTTCTTTACTCGTTGCGCGATCACAGCGATGCCTGATCGAACGCGCTCGATGTGACCGGTAAGAGATCACAAACCCTACGGGCAAGTCGCCGTTACACATCGATCCGCACGGCCTGTTCGCTGGTATCACATCACCGCGGATCAGGCGCAAACCCATAGGGCGCGACCCGGCCTTATATCAAAGATTTCAACGCGATGCATCGATGTTTCAAGGTTTGCGCAACCTGCGTCACCGCGCCAGAACCAGATCAACCCGCAGCCCACCCAACTCCTCGCTCTCCAGCAAGCGCATCGTTCCGCCATGGCCGCGCGCGATATCATTGGCGATGGCCAGGCCCAGCCCCACACCGCTGCCGCGATCCTGGTTGCGGGCCCGATCGAGCCGCGCAAAGGGACGGATCGCCTCGGCCCGGTCTTCGGGCGCGATGCCCGGCCCATTATCCTCGACCGAAAAGCGCAGCGCACGGTCCAGCACTGTCACGCTCACCCGCGCGCGGGTGCCATAGCGCAGCGCATTGCTCAGCAGGTTGGTCAAGGCGCGTCGCACGGCCTGCGGGCGCAAGGCGATCTCGGGGGCAGAGGCCGGCAGGTTCAGGCTCACCTCGCCGCCCAACCGCGCCGCGTCGCCAACCGCATCGCGCGCGATTTGCAGCACATCGGCAGGTTCGGGATCGTCAAGCGCATCGGCGCGCGCAAAATCCAGAAACGTGGTTAGCAGCGCCTCCATCTCGGCGACATCGCGCCTGAGATCGGCCGCCTCGGGGGCGTCCTCCATCATGCTCAACCCCAGCTTCATCCGCGTCAGCGGCGTGCGCAGATCGTGGCTGACGCCCGAAAGCATCATGGTGCGCTGTTCGATCTGGCGTTCGATGCGCGCGCGCATGTCCAGAAAGGCGCGCCCGGCCGCCCGGACCTCAAGCGCGCCCGAAGGCTTGTAGGGCTCGACCCGGCCCTTGCCAAAAGCCTCCGCGGCGCGGGCCAGACGCCTGATCGGGCGCAGCTGGTTGCGTAGAAAGATATAGGCCACCGCCGTCATCAGGATGCCGGTGATAATCATCAGAACAAAAAGCTGATGCGGGTTCGAGGCCGAAACACGGCGCCGGTCCAGCTCCACCACCATGGCCTGCCCCTGCCCCGCATCGAGCCCTAAAAACACCCGCCGGTCGTTTTCAGCCAGGTCAATCCAGATCACCTCGGGCACCATCGTGTTGAGGGTCGAGACCATGACGCTACCGGAAAAATCATACCAGCGCCGCCGCACCGGGGCCTCGAACAGCCAATCGGGGCTGCGCGCCGGATGCACGATCATGCCGAGCCCCTCGGCCAACGGCGTGGCCGCATCCGGGCCGCCCTGCCCCAGCTCTTCCAGGACCACATTCAGCTCGTAGCCAAGCGCCGTGGTCAACTGCCAGGTCACATCCTCGAAATGGCGTTGCAGAAAGGCAATCGACACGACAAGCTGCACGGTAACGATCGGCACGATCAGGATCAGCGCGGCCCGGCCATAAAGCCCCCGCGGCAGACCTTTCTTGATCCAGTCCCATGCCATGACCCCATCTAACCCCGCCGCGCGGCGGGAGGAAAGAGCATATGCCAGCAATCGAGCTTGCACCGGGCCTGCGCCGCCTGACGGCACCCAACCCGTCCCCGATGACCCTGCACGGCACCAACAGCTTTCTGATCGGGCAGACCGACCTGGCGGTGATCGATCCCGGCCCGACGATTGACGCCCATCTCGCGGCGATCCTGGCAGAGATCGGCCCGGGTCAGCGGATCAGCCATATTCTGGTCACCCATTCGCACCTGGACCATTCGCCGCTGGCGCGGGCTCTGTCGCAGGCCACCGGGGCCCCGGTTCTGGCCGCAGGGCGTAGCGATTGGGGTCGGTCACCGGTGATGCAGGCATTGGCCGATGCCGGCCAGATCGGCGGTGGCGAAGGCGTTGAGCAGGGCTTTGCCCCCGACCGGCAGCTGACCGATGGCGAAGTGATCTGTGCCGATGGCTGGCAGATCGAGGCCCTGCATACGCCCGGTCACATGGCCAACCATCTCAGCTTTGCCTGGGGCGACGCCCTCTTTACCGGCGATCTGGTGATGGGCTGGTCGACCTCTCTGATTTCACCGCCCGACGGCGATCTCGGCGCGTTTCGGGCATCGCTGCGCCGGCTCATGACGCGGGCTGATCGGATCTATTACCCGGCCCATGGCGATGCCGTGACCGACCCGCAGGCCCGCCTGGCCGAGCTGATGGCCCACCGCGCGGGGCGCGAGGTGCAGATCCTGGCGGCGCTGCGGGGGGGGGCGGCGACGCCAGCCGCGTTGACCGCGCGCATCTATACCGAGATCCCGCCCATGATGCGGCCGGTGGCAGAGCGCAACGTTTTGGCTCATCTCATTGATCTTACTGAGAGAAATATCGTGGTCACCGATGAACCGCTGTCGGCGGCGGGGCAATTTCATCTGAAATGAGCGTTGCGGCATTTTTTACCGGAAATCCTCTGGACGCCGCAAACCCGCCTTGCTATATCGGCGCTCAGTTCCGGCGTAGCTCAGCGGTAGAGCAGTTGACTGTTAATCAATTGGTCGTAGGTTCGATCCCTACCGCCGGAGCCAAAGATTTCAAGGACTTAGCGCTCATCGCTAGGTCCTTTTTCTTTCTGAGCACAGAATAAGTACAGCAAACACTGCCTGGATCGGTATTTGTCCTTTGGTTCATTCCCATTGCTGATAGCTACTGGCACGCGTAAGGCCGGAGAGGTCTGCCGCTCAGGCGGCAACATTCTTCCAATATCCAGCTTCTTGCGGTTGAAAGACCGACCCTAGGCTGAGATGATCGTAGGAACGCCCCAAGTGAGTTCATAAGATTTCAAATGACCGAGAACGCAATCAAAGTAGTTGGAAACGAGGTCGATAGCGTTAGCGTCCAGATTGGGCCTCAATTCCTAAATCTATTTAGCCAACAGCTCTATTCATCTCCCAATAAGGCCTTTGAAGAGCTTATCAGTAACTCCTGGGATGCTGACGCCGAAAACGTTTACGTAAGCATCCCCGAGAACCTCTCCGACGACAGTGCGAAAATCTGGATTCTCGATGACGGCATCTCAATGGATGTCACTGGTTTTAAGGACCTTTGGTCTGTCGCCACCTCAAAGAAGAGGCAGCCAGATTATAAGGCGAAGCGAAAACCAATTGGCAAGTTTGGCGTTGGAAAACTGGCAACATACCTGCTCGCCAACGAATTGACTTACGTGTGCAAGGCGGCAGATGGCATCATCCGCGCCGTCACAATGGACTACCGCGATATAGATGATGAGAAGAATAAAGAAAAACTTCACATCGAGGCGTTACCTCTGCCGGTTCGAGAGGTCACTCTCGACGAGGTCAGGGGGTTGTTCTCTGGCGACGCGGAGGGCGAGCGCTTATTCGAACTCATCTCTAGTGACGTACCGAGCATTCCGGCAGCTGACTACGTCGACGAATTCGGCGGCCCCAAAGAAACGCCATCCGTGAGAGACAAGACCTGGACCGTCGCAATACTTTCTGAATTGAAGGACTCGGGGAAGCGGTTGCAACTGGGATGGGTTAAGCATCTTCTTAAAACTTCGCTACCCTTGGGTGACTCCATCCGAATTTCTGTCAATGACGAAACTATCGTGCCCAAGAAAGTCGGCACAAAGATACTTCAGGATTGGACCATTGGGAGAGACTACGAATTTGACAGCATAGTCGTGGAGGGCGAAGAAGTTGCCGTTTCGCATCACACTACTCCACATCCTCACATCAAGATTGATGGAATAGGTGAACTCACAGGCACCGTCAGGCTCTTTGCCGAAAAAATATCGGGCGGGAAGAGTGACGAACGTGAGAGTTCGAATGGCTTCATAGTGAACGTTCTCGGCAGGAACATCCTACCGGAAGACCCTTATTTCGGCTTAGAGAACCTAAGCCATTCGACGTGGGCATCGTTTAGGTGTGCGGTCAGAGCAGACTATTTGGATGGAAAAATCTCTGTTGACCGCGAAGGAGTAGCCGCCAGCCCGGAGCTTGTAGCAACGCGATCCATTCTAATGCGTTTTTTCAATGACGCACGAAGCGCCGCAAACAAGGCCGTCCAAGAAAGCTGGCCAACGCCAGGCGATGCCGTGGCTGGAAAAATCAGCGAACGCATGCCGTTTCAGCCACTCGAACGCCTCGTCGAAGAATACTTGGTCGATATCGAAGACACACCTGACATCATAGATGCTAGCAGCATCTCTGACGCTCCGGCGTTTCGTAAGGAATGGCGTGAAGACATCATTGGCACGCCGGAAAAGCTGGTCCGAAAGACGACAATGGTCGAATTGGAACCGACCGAAAAGCTTGTTAGATACGACGTTTCCAAACAAGAGATCGTCATCAATAAGAGCCACCCGTTCAGCGTGGAATACTCAGATAATCCTGAACAATTGCGCATGCTGCAGGACACGGCCTTGGTAGAATTCCTTACCGATACCTACATGCTGGACAGCGGCTTGCCCGAAGACCGTCTTATGGAGATAAGCGACTATCGGGACCGCATGCTTCGCTTGGTAGCAACACTCAGACGGCGAACTGCACCTCAAATTGTGAAGCTGCTGAGTGACACAACCGATCACGTCAAAGGTTTTGAAGTGATTGTTGGCGACGCGTTGGACTATCTCGGGTTTGTTGTGGAGCGCATGGGCCAATCAGGAAAGCCTGAAGGCGTCGCAACCGCCATTATTTCGAGAGAAAAAGACGAACAGAAAGAAGACTACAAACTGACCTATGACGCCAAGTCCTCGGTGCACGGGAAAGCCTCTGCCGGTAACGTCGGCGTTTCTGGCCTGGCGCGCCACAAGAAGGACTTCGATGCGGATTTTGCTTTGGTCGTAGCACAGGATTTTGCGAAGGGTGCGCTGGAAAAGGAATGTAAGAGTAACGGCGTCACGCCGATGACGGCAGAGTCTTTGGGCCGATTGGTTTCGGTAACACTGCATCAAGGCCCCTTAGACCTGCGGAAGTTGAAACCCCTCTTTTCGCTGCATTCGCCCGAAGCGACAACGGCCTGGGTCGAAAACTTCGAAAAGGACGTGGATCAAGAAAAGTCGCTTTCGATCGGCGTGATCATGCAAGCTCTCGACCAGATAGTGTCAAAAAATCCAAAGCTGCCCGACGTAATCCATGCTTCCCAGATCGCTGCGAGTTGCCGAGAAATTCTGGCCAACGAAGAATTCCCTCAGAAACAGAATATCATCGCGGCCATGCGCGGACTACAGTTGATGGTACCGAACGTGATTTCGGCAAACATGAGCGGTGACGTGTACCTGTTGACTACGCCTAAGAAGATCGGAGAAGCCTTGCAAAGGCAGCTAGACGCCATCCCAGAAAAATACCAAAAAGGCCAAGTAAACTTGGCGCTTGGTTCTTAGATGCTGCATTCACGCTCATATCTACATCCGTTCCCTGCAAGAATGGCACCAAACTTAGCGCTCGACGCAATAAGTGGTTTTGAGGTGGGCAGCACTATAGCTGACCCAATGGTTGGTTCGGGTACGGTGGCAATGACCGCTGTCGCAGCAGGACATAAGTTCGTGGGGTTCGATCTCGACCCTTTGGCGACGCTGATTGCACGGGTTTCTACAAGCAGCTTTGATCACGACTACGTGCGATCACTCACCGATCAGGTTATTCGCTCTGCCAATGCGAAACAAGTTGAGCCAACCGATCTCCCGTGGGTCGAAGCGAACGATGAAACCCACAAGTTCATGGAATTCTGGTTTGGCCAGAGGCAACAAACTGCTCTTGCGCAACTGTCGTTTCAAATCCATCGACTGGATCAAGAAGATCCCGGGACCGAAGTCGACGCGTTGAAGGTCGCGCTCAGCAGAATAATCGTGACCAAAGAGAGCAAAGCCTCTTTGGCCCGCGACACGTCTCACAGCCGACCACACAAAGTGGCAGATGACAGCAATTTTGACGTGTTGCAGGGCTTCAGTTTGTCGGTTTCGCAGCTGTTGCGCCGCCATTCGAACTTATCGATTGTGGGGCTAGCGGAAATCATGCGTGGAGACGCAAGAAACTTAGTGTCGTTGTCTGACGGCCGATGCGACGCGATAGTTTCCTCACCCCCTTATCTCAACGCAATCGACTATCTGCGTGGTCACAAGCTTTCATTAGTTTGGTTGGGCTACACGATACCTCAAATACGCCAGATGAGATCGAACAGCGTGGGCGCTGAGAGGGCCTCGGAGGAAAATACGAGCTCCGCTCAGAGCATTCTTGATAGCTTTGGTGACTTGTCTGCTTTGGCCGGTAGACAGCGAGGTATGGTGGCCAGATACGCAATCGACCTTAGCCGACTGGCATCTGAAGCGAGCCGCATCCTTAAACCGCATGGCACAGCGTTATACGTGATGGGGAACTCTTGCCTTAAGAAGGTCTACATAGATAATGCAGCAGCGCTTGCGCGAGCTGCCGAATTGGCAGGTCTCGAGCTGATGGACCGCAGCGAACGCGACATTCCGTCGAACAACCGGTATCTGCCCACGCCGTCTGATGACGGCGCTTTGTCTGGCAGAATGAGGAAGGAAATTGTGCTTCGGTTCAGAAAGGCCGCTTAGCGCTGCGCCTACGCCTCCAAGCTATATCCACCCCCTTCCTGCGCAGAACCGCTGCGACCGATGCCACACTGCGGGCGGTTGTTTTGGCACCGGGAAACTTGGCCACAACCTGATCCACAATCGCCGCATAGCCCAAGTTCTCGTCCATCAACAGCTTTTCAGTGAGGCGGCTGATCGTGAATTTTAGCGCGTCGGTCTCGGCTGCATCCTCGGCCTCCTGGTTGGTTTGCTCGATGCTTTCGGTGACCTCGGCCTTGGTCTCGTCGGCCTCAGTATCACCGAGTTCTCTGACCTCGACAAAGATACTGCCCGGATGCTCGCCTTGTTTCTTTTGTGCAAGGTCAAGGCGACCGCAGAAGCCGACCGAACGCCATCCATCTTTGCCTTCCAACAGGACCGCGTGGGAATAGGTCCGATTGGTCTTGCGGGTGTGTTCCGAGCCATCAGGCGCCGTCGCAACATAGATGGTCATAGCAGGTCTCCTTTTCTTGGTTGTGTCTGACGTCAGCGCCTATGGGTCCAATTAGCCATATTTGATAAGAGAGTGTTTCTGGCTCATCGTGACCACTGAGGAGTGGAAGATGAGACAGACAACTGGGACGCGCAAAAGCCCCGGCGAGAA